>Ga0164297_10001236_pt1 | contig 27652 bp, 34 predicted proteins | sample GEODES058metaG_FD_113539 | JGI IMG/M metagenome (GOLD analysis project Ga0164297, IMG submission 113539) | Dystrophic lake water microbial communities from Trout Bog Lake, Wisconsin, USA - GEODES058 metaG | ecosystem: Environmental > Aquatic > Freshwater > Lake | place: USA: Trout Bog Lake... | reverse complement strand
GCATTTAGAACCAGTGCATACACACCCAGTGAGTCATGGCAAATGACAGCAACACACCTCGAACTCAAGGGCGGGCCGGTTGGACGTAGACATTGTTCACAGAGTTGCAAGTCGCATCCACCGTGCTCGTCTGCCTACATCTGGCAGGGTGCCATGTCGTAGGCTTGGATTAGCTGTGCCATACGCGACACGGGCAAAGCGAGGCGCGACGCTGAATGCATCGATGCTGATGTCAGCAACTGGCTGCCGCTTCGCGCAGCGCGTCAAGGCACCGTGCTGATGATGACAGTCTCCCAGTTTGCAGCGAGGCGTGCGCCAAGAAGACACCTACGCGCTGCTACGGCTCAGTGGTAATCTTCAAAGCAGCCCGGACATGGCAGACGCTCGCCCGCCGCGCCGTCGGCTGCTTCACGTGCGAGCTCTGCAATACTGGCGAACACAGCTGCCGCTCGACGTCATTGCTTTGCAAGAGCGAGGAGAAACGCTGGAGTTCTTTGTTCGCGTCAAGCAGACTGTCTCCGTTGGTGCCCCGGTGGAGGAGTCAATACTTGACACAGTTGCTCACAGCCTCCATTGTAACGGGCAGAGCGCAGACTTCGTGACCGCTGGCGCGGGCAGCGTGTGTGCCGAGTTCTCCTTGAGAGAGCAGCAGAGAGGTCTTCAAGCGTCTGGGCCGCGCGTGACGCTCATGTTGTGCTGTCACGTTCCCGGCGGGAGTGGCCCACACGTGGTCATTGACGTTCGGGAGTTGGATTTCGAGAAATGCTTGGTGCCCCTGACTGAGGACCAGCCTCCAGCATGCACTCTTCTTCTGCACATGGATGACGGCACAATCTGTGTATCTTCCAGCAGGAGTGCGTCGTCGATAGCTAGCACGCCGCCGAGTGTGGACAGCAGCATGCAGCCCAGTGCAGATGGACGCCCTTTCAGCAGCCTCCCGGCAAAGTTGTCGTGGTCAGACGCATGCATGGACATCGCTAAGCTGCTGGAATGCTTCGCAAAGCTCAAAGTTGCGCAAGAGAGACAGCAGGCTTGTCGCGCAAGGGCTGCTGCTGCAGTGCACCTCCTGACCATTGGCGATGGAGCACGAGCTGCAGAAATCGCCTCCCTGCAGCGCCGTCTTGATGCTTTGCGACGAGACAGATTCGATGCTCATCGTAAGATGGAGGATGTTGCTTTTCGGTGCAATGAGGCACGAGACGCGCTGACAAGGCGACGCAACGAACTGGAGACATCGCAAACAAGAGTGGTTACACTACAGGTGCGTGCATGTTGACAACTTGGCGAGCCTCACAATACTGACTCATCTGCGCTCCAGAGCGAGCTGTCTGTAGCGGCTACCTCGCTGGGCGCTCCTGGTGGTGACCGCTATAGGCTGGGACTCGAACTACAAGGACTGTGCCATCTCCGCTGGTTGGCTGTCCGTGATATAAGTCGCATCTATCCCGTCTCTGTGCATGGCGCAGGCGCCGCGCCGCACGGAGGGATGTCACAGAAAACGTGGGCTGCAATTGCCAGCGGCTCAAAGAGCGGCGTCGCTCTCGCCATCGCCGGTGTCCCCTTAGTCACAGGCATGGCGCGCAGTGGAGTCATTGGACCTCAAGATGCGGCTGTGCGAGAATGCTCTGCCGCGGCTCTGGGCCATGTAGCTGCGGCGGTCAACCTGATAGAGCGAGTCCTGAGGGTACCTCTGCGTTATGGCCTGATTGCGGCCGGGTCGCGCAGCCATGTCTGTGACAGAGTTGCCATGGAGCTGATGCAGACTGCCTCTGCGTCGGATGACCAGAATAGCGGCACTCTGACGGCGTTGCTGCCTCTATTCACAACAGGGACTGCTGATCGAGACCGCCATAGCCTTGCCATTGTGCTGCTGCATCGCAACCTCGAGCAGATGCTTTGCGCGTTCGGGCCCGACATGCCGAGCGCCTACCCGGTGAACGGGCACCGGAGCTCACTCCTCATAAGCTTGGCGAGTTTGTACGCTCCTGCATACCCAGAAGTAGACACCCGCGATGCAAACGCAACATGAGACGAGCACGTAATGGTGATGCTGAATACACAATAGAACACTATGCATTCTCTCATGTCTGCTATAACCCTTTTGCTCCTGCGCGGCTCATCTCGTTGCCCACCGCCCCGTACATGGGCCCCAAGTACGCCTGATTGAGCGGCGCCTTCCCTTGCTGCTCCATCGCGTCCACAGGAGAGGGCGAGCCGAAAAGGCCGGACAGGGTGCGGGGCGTGCACATGCCCTCAATGCAGAAGAAGGCAACCAGCGAGACCGCCATGCCAGGGATGATGAAGAAGAAACCCGCGTTGCCGAATGCCTGGCTGGCTTGCTTGAGCACGTAGCTGCAGTTGGTGAGTGCCCCGCCCGTGAGGTAGGGGTCGTCAATGCTGCGGACTGCAATGCCAGCGTGCACTGGCGTCACCATGGACGGCCATTCCGAACACCAGGCGAAGCCGTCGGCGACATCTGCTTGATATGTGGCAGCGTCGATGGCCAGCGTGACGGGCGTGTACACTGCTCCGCACGCAGGCGCCTCGGCGTAACTCCACGTCGTGTTTTCGCAGTATCCGCCGCCACAGGACGCCGGCGGGCTGGCTGCGATGGTGAGCATGCTCAAAAACGAGATTTGGCGGTAATATACCGTGCACATGGCCCCACTTTGAGCAAGGTGCCTGCGCCCAGGGCCCGTGGCGTCCACTCCCCGCGCGTTGACGGCCGCAGTCGCGTTGTCCTGGTAGTACACATACGCGGTGCTCTTCGCCCGAGGCGCAGGCGGCGCCTTGGGCGGCGGCGGCGGCGAGATTGAGCCACATGGCTCTGTGACTGTGAGGCTCTCGCACGTGAAGCTCTTGAACGAGATGGGCGCCGACGGCTCATACGCCGTCGCGATCTGCCAGGTGCCGTCCGTCTCATTGGCGGCGCCGATGGGCAGCGTGCCAAGGTAGTACAAGTTCTCGTTGTATGTGTCATACCCGCTTCCCTCATGCGACAGCAGCTGCGACGAGCCACCCGTGACCATGTCCAGGTCCAACGTCACGGTGGTGAGCATCTCCGTGCCGTTGGCGGCAACTGCGGACAGGATCATAGGCAGGAGAGGTCCGTCAAAAGCCTCCTTGAACAACTCGAACCCGCCCCCCGCTTGTGTCCACGACCTGTTTTGTGCACACGCACACGATGAAAAGCACAGTGTGTCAGACATCAAGCACGGCTCTGGCACACACACACAGAGATAGCACAGGGATGGTGGAGAACACTGAAAACGCACTCTACCGCGTTGTTGTACACCTTCGCCATCGACGTGGACGGGTCACGCACAGCCACCGTCTGGGCAGGTGTGCCACGGCAAGTTAGGCGCGCATCCAATACGTCGCTGTGAGTGCCAACGCGGTGAGGTGCTCGCACAACAAGGACGTTTGGTTCCTGTCTAGCCGCATGTGGGGTTTGGGGCTGCTCAGTGTGCCCGCGGCCACGCACCAGGAGCACGATCCCCAGCACTAGCATGCCCGGCCCCAGTACAGCCGCGAACCAGACGCAGCATTGCACCTGCGTGTGAACGACACGGGAGGCGGCGTGTGCGCAGCGGTCGCGGAGTCAGTGAGTGGCTCAACTCAGGGCTCATAATGTGTGCCTCCAAGCGTGGACACACGACAGCCCCCGCTGCGTCCCCTGGGGACACCAGAGGGCAATGCAAGGCACCATGGCGCGTACCGGATAGCTCCAGTCACTGAACCTGTCGTGTCTGTAGCGTGACACTGCTCCTGGACGCATCCTGGCTGTTTGCGTTGCCTAGACGACCCACTGCGTGGCCGTGCTTTCACCGACAGGAGCCCTGCACGCGAACACGTCTGCCACCCTCAAATGCGGGCACCCCGGTAGCAAAACGGGCACTGCGAGTTGGCGGGTGAGGAGCTCGGGGTCCCTCCTCATCGTTTTGGACGACCTCCGCCGTGACTGTCCAGGTGGCGCTGCTATGTCGACACTCGCATTCAGCTGCTTTCGAGCGCTCACGCACTTCGGCGACCTGTCCTTCGGTGGCAAGGTGCTGCGCATCATCGCCTTCCCGTACTTCATCGTGAAGGCACTCTTTGCTCCGGCGCCTGTGGTGACGACCCCATACAAATCTCTGTACGAGCTGCCAGCGAGAGAAGTGATGGACCCCGTGACACAGCAGAAGAGCACCTTCGACTTCAGCACCTTGAAAGGGCGACCAGTGCTTGTCATGAACGTCGCGTCTGCGTGTGGGCTCACAGCGCAGAACTATGCGGAGCTGAGCAAAGTTTACGACGAGCTGAAGGCCAAGACACAGCTCGAGGTGTGTTTGTCCACAAGTGACATTGACAGTTGTGGCGCCCAGCCTTGTGACGCCACTAAGGCGCCACCTGTGTCCTTTGCGACAGGTTCTTGCTTTCCCCTGTGATCAATTCATGCACCAGGAGAAAGGCGACCTCGCTGGGGTGTGCACATTTGCAGCGAAGAAGGGGGCAAAGTGGCCGGTGTTTGACAAGGTGGATGTGAATGGGCCCAACGCGGCGGATGTGTTCAACTTCGCCAAGGTGGCGTCGAAGGACACAGGCGATGTCGAGTGGAACTTCGGCAAGTTTCTTTTTGCCCGGGACGGCAAGACTGTGAAGAGATTCCTCCCGTCGGTGCCGCCAAGCCAGTTGGTGAGCGAAATCGAGAAGCTGTAAGCATGCAACTGTGGCTCAAGCGTATCTAGTCGATCACTGTCTCAGTAAGCATGCAACTGCGGGGTTACCCCCACACCTCTGCATTCATCGTCTCCTCCCCGAAGCGCCAGCGCCACTGTGCCTTGCAGCACGCCTGCTGAATTGCCCCTGTGCGGCGGCCTGTGGGCGTTTGAAGACCGCCAGCCTGCGCCACACATCGATCGCCAAAGCAGAGCCACACTGTGTGGTTCGGCTATGGCCGACGCGTCTGGCGGCTCGCGCTCCGTCTTTGAGATGGAGCACGGCGCTGGAGGCGCACATGCCGCGCCTGACGAAGGCGAGAGTGCACCCTTGCTGTCGCCTGACACGCCGGGCTCCTCGGCAGTAGGCATCGAGGACTTGACAGCGCCCAGTGGCCGGTCAGCTGGTGGTGACATCTTAGCAGGCTTGCGCGCACTGACAGTTGACCCGCTCGCGAGCGTGGTGCGCGCTGGCGGCGGAGCAGTAGCAGGTGTCCTCCCTCAGTCCTTCAAGGATGGTCTCAAGAGCAGCGCAGACGTCATGAAAGACGGCCTCCTCACCGGCGCCGGCGTCGTTAAAGGTGGCCTCATGAAAACAGGAGAAGCGCTGGCCAATGCGCTGCCGCAGGAGGTGAAGGACGGCATGCGCGCCGGAGCAGTGGTGGCACAGCGCGGCGCCCAGTTCGCTGCTGACACAGCTCTCGCCGGCGCTGCCATAGCGAAAGACGTAGCAGTTGAAGGCGTGGGTGTGGTTGCAAGCGTGTTGCCGCAGGAGTTCCGGGAGGTGGCGACCGTGTCACGAGAGGCCGTGGAGAAGCTTGCTGAGGCGAGCCGCGCAGTGGAGCGGCTGTTGAAAGATAAGGCGTGGCGCAACTACGGCGGCGTGAAGAAGGGTAAAAAGGTGTGTTAGAGCACACTTTGGGCGCTGCCCGTGTGGGTGGACAGGGCACCAAGGCTCAACCGAACTGACCCTTTTTCTTTCCCGCGCCCGCCAGCCTCTGTTCAACTATTACCGCGCGCACTTGGCCTACGTGCTGGGCACGTGCACATTCTTTGGCGCCCTGTTGCTGATCAAGGATCCAAACCCGCCAGACAATATCGTGGACAGCATTTTCATGGCCATCTCCGCCATGTCCGGCGCGGGGCTGACCACCATCCCCATGAGCGACATGTCCCCCTTCGGCATGGGCTGCATCTTCATCCTCATGCTCGCCGGCGGCATCACGTTCCTGCTCCTGCCGCCTGTGCTGTACCGCCTGTACCAGTACCGCCAATTCAAGCCCATGGTGCAGGAAGTCATCCAGCTGCGCAAAGTCATCCGCGGTCGCTCAGGCGAGAATGTGGACCACACGAGTGGCAGCTTGGAAAGCGACCTTATCGGTGATTTCGAGCTCCAAGATGAGGCGCTCCAATACGTTGCGCTGGTCATCATTTGCTACGACCTCTGCTTCCTTGTCTTCGGCTCAGTGCTTCTGTATGCAGCCATTCAGTCCTACGGGCCCCTGCCCGCATTGCAGGCGGGGGGCCACAACCCTGCGTGGTTCGCAACTTTCGCAGCCGTGAGCTCGTTCAACAACGTCGGCTTCTCGCTTCTGGACGACAACTACACACAGCTCGCAGATCGGCCCGCACCCTTGCTGCTGATGACCTTCATGATCATTGCGGGCAACACAGGGCTGCCCATCTTCCTGCGGTGCATCTTCGCCACGATATCGTACTTAAGGCCGAACAACAGAGCCATCCGGTTCGTGCTGGACAACCCGCGCAGATGCACCACCGCGTTCTTCAACACAAAGCAGACGGCTGCACTGTTTGTCATCCTGGTTGGCAATCTCATGATCCAGTACGTCTTCTTCTTGGCAACCAGCATGCACAAGCCCAACATCCGGGCGCTGGGCACACAGGACCAGCTGGCCATGGGCGGCTGGTTCACCAGCGTCAGCACCCGGGCAGCAGGCATGAATGTGTTCGACCTGCGGGAGCTAAGCAAAGCCAACGTGTTGGTGTTTGCGCTCATGATGTACATCTCCTCTGCGCCGCTGGTCAGCCTGATGGAGACGACACGCCAAGAGGTGGTTGCAAAGTACGTCAATGGCGAACTCCTGCTCGTCTACGAGGGCGGTGATGGTGGTGAGGAGGAGCAAAAGTCGGTGTACAAGCAGTACCTGAACAGCCACCTCCGCTGGCTCGTCATCTTCTACCTCGTCATTGCGACAGCAGAGGAGAGGGTCCTCGTCAACATGCCGCCAGTCAATTTGTTCGACATCATGTTTGAGATCCTGTCCGCGTACGGCACCAGTGGCCTGTCCATGGGCGCCCCGGGCAAGCCGTACTCGCTGTGCGGCGAGTTCAATGACGTGAGCAAGATCATTCTGTGTGTTGTCAAGATCATGGGCAAGCACCGCGGCCTGCCGAAGAGCACGGACGCCGCGCTCGACGGACAGTTTCACAAGATCCATGGCATGTTGGAACAGCTACAAGATTTGGCCAAGAAGCAGAAGGAGGGCATCGCGAATGGAGAGACCCCAGCGGACGCGGCGGCGTTGGCTCTTTCTCTGACAGACACGACGCCTGTGCAGCAGACCATCTTGCAGGCGGCATCGGAGGGCCTTGCAAGGGTCACCACAGCAGGCGACGAGAACGGCGGGGTTGCGGGCGAACACAACGACGGAGGAATGAACGGCTTCACATTGAGGCCCGAGTGATGTCGTGACGTGATATCTTTAATGGCAATTATTGATTCTCTCACACGCAATTGACGCTTTGCGGCTGCTTCTCGATGGCAGTGTAGCGGATGAAAATCATGAGGACGTACGCAAAGTAGATGCCGATGAATGCGTACCCCAGGCGCTTGGTGCTGTGGAAGCCGCGTATCGCGAAGGTGCTCATGTAAAAAATGCCCACCGCAAGCATGGTGAACGCGTTCTCTTGCAGACCCGTGACGGGCGTATAGATGGGTTGCCCTGAGTACAAGATCCAGATCGTCCACGGCATGCCGAGGCCGAACAAGACGTTGAAGACGTTGCTTCCAATGGCGTTGGCGACAGCCATGTCGCCCAGTCCCTTGCGCGCGACGATGACGCTTGACAGAGTGTCCGGCAGGCTGGTGCCAGCCGCTAGGATTGTGAGCCCGATGACAATCTCCGGGATGCGCATGACGCAGGACACGTGCGATGCCCACTCCACCATGTACCACGCCAAGATGCCGATCCACACGATGCTGAACGCGAAGGTGAACCAGTAGCTGAACGGGAGAGGGCACGAGATGTCAGTGTCAAGGGGCACGGAAAGCGGGGCGCACAACAGAAAGAGTGACGCACTAGTTTGCCCACTTCTCCTTGCGGCAGTCCGGCACGGTGTACTTGAAAGCGAAGAAGAGCGGGGCTTTGATGCAGTAGCGCAGCTTCTGCGACACGGAGCCTTTGCTGGGCCATGCCAACTCGTCCTCCTCGTGGCCTTCACCCGCATGCCCCGGCTCCAGCGGGTCAGCTCCCCCAGGCACAGCCTCCGAGTCGTCCAGCTCCTTCTCCATCACGGCCGCGTCGAATTCAGCCAGGGGAAGGAGTTCGCTGTCCATGGGCCCGCTCACCTGCTCTCGTGCGCTCTTCACCGCCAGCCGCTCCTGCGTCTTGCGGTGCAAATACGGCACGTACTTCTCCGCGAACCGGTCCATCATGGCGTATGCCTTTGCGTTCTGTGTCATGAAGGCGACATAGCAAGAATAGAGCAGCAGCGCCACGATGCTGTTCCCCAGATGGATGTACGCCGTCTTGAACGTTATGATCAAGTACGCGATGGTAATGAAGTAGAAGCAGCTATCCCGGACCAAGGGCTTCCAGTCAAGCAAGATGTCCTTCCCTGCAATAGCGGACCAGCCAATAATGACAAGAATGTTGTACACCGAGCTGCCTACCACCGTCGCCTGTGCGCACACGAGAGAGAGAATGAGAGCCACACAGGAGAGGAGGCATAAGGAAGGTGAGACGCACCATGCCGAGAGAGTTGTCGGTGTTTGGGTTGGCGAGAGCCACAAAGGAGCTGAACACCTCGGGCATGGAGCTGCCAGCAGCCATGAGCGTCGCGCCTGGCGGTGTGCAGTTACGTGTGGAGTCAGCAACTAGGCGTGTGTCGCAGTCGTGTGGCGAACGTGGCGCCCTCGTGTGTGTGGTCTCACCGTTCACGTCGTCCGAGAGGTGGAACTTCTCGCCCAGGATGAGCAGCGACGCGACGAAGTACTCCTCGCACACGACGGCGAAGCCGAGGAGGCAGTAGAGGACGCCGCCAATGTAGAAGATGACGAGAAACTGAGTGCGGCGCAAGAACAAGGACTCTTTGGTGTTAGTTTCCGCTCCATCGTGCGCGGCTGGTTCCGCAAAGCAAGCTGGCGTTCGAGCGGGAGTAGCAGTGGCAGCGCACGAGGTGCAAGCAGCGGCGGGGTTGCGCGCAGGAGGCAAAAGTGTGTGCCAGAAAGCCCCTGAGGCCAGGGAGACATGGCAGCCCGGCTGCGCCCGCACGCCCGGGCACGTGCCTTATCGAGGCCGTTGAACTGCTTCGGCTGCTTCGGCGCAGGCGGCGGCGGAGGTTGAAAGGCGCCAGAGTCGCTGGAAGACGACACTGGAGGGGCCTGCAACAAGAGACGACCACCGGCGGGAGCGGCGCCAAGTGACGGCGCTGAAGCCGGCACAACAAGCTCCCAGCTGACCAGACAGACAGCCACGAGAAGCAGGCCAAGAATCACGTTCGCTAGCGCGTCGGGGCTGCGACGGCGGTACCGCAACGACAGTGCAGCCTTAAGGACCATGTGTGTTGTGGGACAGGGGAGTGGCTGACCACAGGTACTACCGTGCTGCTATCATTTCTGCTCAAGCCAACGCGCGCTTGGCGATGGGCGTGCGCGATGGGATCACACTTTTCGATTTCGGAATCGAGTGGCTCTTCGCGCGGCGCATCGCATCGCATGCCCGCTCTGCTCCGTGGAGGAGTAGCCAGATTGTCACAGGCCACGTGGTTGTCGACTCCACGGCGCACAGCGTGTCTTGCCTCTGGCAGAGGCTGGAGGATGGCAACCACCGCTGCAGCCTCCCCGCTGCGTTTCACCTTCGTCACTGGAAATGCCAAGAAGCTGGCTGAGGTGGTCGCGATAATTGGCACAGAGCACAGCCACCGGTTCGTGATTGACAGCGTCGCGCTTGACCTGCCTGAGCTGCAAGGCGAGCCAGAGGACGTGTCCCGAGAGAAGTGCCGCATGGCGGCACAGCAAATAGAAGGACCTGTCTTGGTTGAGGACACGTCCCTGTGTTTCCACGCGCTTGGGGGCCTTCCCGGAGTGTACATCAAGTGGTTCCTGGCAAAGCTGGGCCTCGACGGGCTAAACCGCATGCTGGCTGGCTTTGACGACAGGCGGGCGTACGCGCAGTGCATTTTCTCGCTGTCAATGGACGCGCAGAGTGAGCCTGTGCAGTTCATCGGACGCACTGACGGGAAAATCGTGCCTGCTCGGGGAGACGCGCACTTCGGGTGGGATCCCATTTTCGAACCCGATGGCTTTGGGCAGACGTATGCTGAGATGGACAAGGCTGTGAAGAATGGCATCAGCCATCGCTTCAGAGCTCTCGACAAAGTGCGCGCTCATCTGTTGGACATCACCAAGTAAGTGCCTCATTTCTTGCGGCCACCGATGCGTTTCAGCTCGACGCTGAAGTCAAGCGTAGCGCCCGGCGGGATGATGCAGTTCGCTGGCCCCCGGCAGCCTGCGCCTCGGGACCCATAAGCCAGTGCCGCCGGTATGCGGAGCAGTCGCTTGCTTCCTACGCGCATGGCAGGAAGCGTCTGCTCTGCATCGCCAAGAATGCCCAGGTCCCATCCACGAATGACTTCCCGGTTGCCGACGCGGAACGTAAACAGTGGATTCGCATCAAACGTTGAACCCGTGTCCGTTAGTGTGCCGACGTAGCCCACAGTCACAAGGTCGCCTGCCTGCGGGCTTGCGCCTGGAAAGGAGCAAGGCGTGAGTCGCGCAAGAACATGTCCTTGTCAACACACAGTGTCTCAACTCCAGCGTTCACGCACCGTCGCCCACAACCACGTCTGCGTATTGAAGTCCTTCAGGCCCATTCACATACGTGACATCGGCCGCACGAGCGCTCGGAGCAGTGGTGCTAGCGAGCCAGAGTGTTAAGGGAAGTGCAAGGACCGCGCGACGCTGCACTCCACCTGCTCCAGACACACGAGCCATGCTCGCCTGCACGGGACTGCTCCGGGGCTTGGTACACGCATGACTGGCGCGCGCGGTTTTGGCCAGCATCTTGCAAGGGACTTCTCGGAATGCCACGCTGTCAGCGGATCAGGCCTTCTGCAGGCGCATATCGCATCGCGCAATCTACTCTCGAGCACACTGCTTCCCATCCAATGAGGGAGGCTACGGCGGGCAGCAGGACTGCTCGCTTGGCGGCGGATTTCAGACAGCGCGCAGCCGACGTGCGGTCTCAGATTCTGAGCCGCCAAGGCTTGCCAGACGATGCGCCCCTAGCAGCTGCCTTTGTGGCGCCCCTGCGCAGTTGTTGCCCGCCGAGTGAAGGACTGCGCGAAGTAGAGGCTGAACAAGCTTCAATTCACAGGCACGTGGTGTCACTCAGCGACGCAGTGTGTGAGAGCTAGTGCTTATAGACAGCACAAGCAACGACTCCGGGCGTCGGGGCTTGTCTGCACACGTGCAGCTCCACCCAAGTTTGCTGACGTGCGCCGATTCTGCCCAGACCATACGCGACGGGCACACCCGCAGTCGTGACTGCTGTTCCTGTAGCAGCGCCGCAACCAAACGCGGCACTGGGGGACGCCAGTCTAGGCATACCGGTGCGTCAAGCAGCGCGGGGCCTCTGTTTGGTGGGCGGAGCATTGGGGCGGCGTCCCCATCCCCCGCACGCGACCGTGGCACGAGTATCTGACCTGTGTGTCCCTCACCCCGTCTTTGTGATGCAACGCAGGCGCGCGTTGCTGTCGGAGTGGCAGTGACTGGCTCAGTGGCAGTGGGCAACACTGCGCCGGCCTCTGTTCTAGGAACGGCTGCTCCTCCGCTGGCGTTGCCGCCTGTAGCTACCACACGGCCTGCTGCATCGGACATGGATCCTGGAACTGGCCGCGGTCGTGTGCAGTCTGCTGCAACCACACCGGTGGGGCTGCCTGCTGGGCAGGAGGCAGCAGCTGCGTTCGCCAGCGACGATGTGCCGCCGGACACGCCGCAGGCGGCGAGTGATTTGGACACGCCACATACGAGCCGTGGAGGTGGAGGCGCTCAGCAGGATGCGCATGGTGAGGTTGATTTCTCAGCGGCGGAAGCGCGCGCTGCAGAGGCGGAGAGACAAGCTGCACAGGCGAGGGCGGCAGCTGCATCTGCGCTGGCGTTGAAGGCTGCGAGCAAAATACTAGCTGACCGACGTAGGCCGCGCCAATCAGGCCCGTCTTGAGGCCCCGAGAATGACACACTGCAAATTCACTCTCTGTAGGCCTCTCTTTAAAAGTGGTGTCACGTGATGGCGTGCATGCCTCGCACCATGACGTCGCGCAGCCTCCACACAGGCTGCGCATCCCAGTCTGCGTCTGGTTTAGGCGGCACCTGCTCCATGGCCCAGGCGTAGTACACGCTCTGCACATCGTCCGGCGCGCCCTCATGCACGGCCCCCTTGGCATCGCGCACGCAGTTGATCTGCTGCACCTGGAACTGGAGCACCACCAGCGGGGCCCCCTCCACAAGCTTGACCTCCACAACCTCCGGGTCGCTCACATCCAGCACGGTGCTATCCATCGTCAAGTTGTCCACCGTCCAGGTGCGCATCATCGCGCTAAGCCGCTCCAGCAGCGGCTCCGCGATGCCAGCAGCCTTGAGGGCAGTGACGTCTGCCTTCAGGTATGCGCTCAGGATGTGCGGCACATCTCGACGGACGAGAGCCACGAACGTGTGCATGTCGAATCCCGGCTCGTTGCTCATGATGGTGGCCGTGGCGCGCGCTGTGTCTGTCTCCTGTATCCGCATCGAATCCGACAAGTCCTGGATCTTGTGCACCAGCGGATTGTCGCTCGTCTCCCACCGCTCGCGCATGTCATCCGCCAAATCACGCGTCTTGCGTAACACAGCCGTGTCATTCGCAACTGCGCCAAGGCGGTGAAACACAGGAGAGGTGAGGGAAGAAAGCAGGCCCCAGCGGCGCTGCCACGCGCTCTGACGTGGCTGCACCACTGACAGGGCCGTCACCTCACGATTAAGTGGCACGCCTGCTGCGGGTGTCACCCGTGAGCTTGCGGCGCGCTCACGCGCGCGCTCGGCTGCAGCTTCGCTAGAATCCATCATCGCGAGGCGAAGCTCCGCACGGACAGCGTAGTCCACTGTGCGTGCCGCCTGGACGGCCATGTCTCTAGCACGAGCCAAGAAGCTGGCCCGCGAGCGCGTTGACGCGCCATGATCCCCTTGCTCGTGTCGTGGCGCCGACGACGCTTCGCTGTCTTGGCCAGCGCTGCTTGACGCGCGTTCACCCGCCGGCGAGTCGCCCTGAAATGTTGAGTTGAATAGCGCTTGCCCCTTCTTCACAAATTCAGCGGACTCCTCGCGGGCGCTATGGATTGTGTGCAGGGCGACAAGCAGGCGTCAGAGTGGCACTTGGCGCACGGATCGGGCCTCTGAACTTGCTCTACACCATGGACATGTTCACGTGCTGCTATTCTCGCGCCTGGTTGAGCGTGGAAGAAGGCGGGGAGACGCACCTCTGAAGCCTGGTCTTCACTTCGGCAGCCAATTCCTCCGCAGCGGACGCCTGCTTGTGAGACGTGCCGCTCGTGTGCCGGACCTGAACGACCGTGATGAGGCAGGTGAGCGCGTGTCCAGGACACTGGTGGCGCGAAAGAAGCCGGGACACAATTTGGTGGGGCACACCTGCTCACGTACGAAGCGCCCAGCAGTGCTCGCGGCGCGGCGCATGGCGTGAGAAGACGCAGTACAAGTGTGCCCAAGTGCGTTATATGCAGGTCTGAAATGTTCTATCGTTCGCTCGAAGGGGGCTCTCTTTAGTACTACTGCCCTCTGTTTTGGGTCGACGGAAACGCGGTCGTAACAGAATAGAGACGTCTTACACGACTCATAAAGGCGCTGCCGTGTCTGCGTCAGCGACTGCGTGTGCCGCGTCCACTGCAGTGCCAGGGGCTTCATCTGCAGCGTGCTCTTCATGTTTGCCGTTCTCCAGCGCCTGGAGCTCCACAACGCTTGGCAGGCTCGCGAGGCTGTGTGACCGAGCATGGCGCACAGCCTCTGCGGGCTTGATCATGGCCTCCTTCTGCTCACGCAGGCGCACGACGTGCTTTTCCACGCGGGCCAAGCTAATCATGAGGGTGGGATCGCTCTTGCCCTGCATGCTGCGGTGGCGGCCCATGATCATTAGGAAGATGATGCAGACCTTGCTGATGGGCCTGAACATGCCAGACAGGCTGTGGTTCACCCCCGGGAAGCCCATGGACAGGCCGTTTGTGCCGTACGCAGACATCATTTCGAAGAGGATGTTGAACAGCGTCGACCGCGGCGTTGTCATGGGCGGGAAGTTGTCAGCACCGGTGAGGAGGTGCTCCTCGGCGGTGGAAATGATGATGTAAATGACGACGATCCAGGTGGTGTGCCGGTTTGTATACTTCTTGATGAACCCGCTGAGGACAGGGTTGTCGCTGAACGCCATGTTGAACTCTTCCCCGCCGATGATACCCACCAGCGGCGTGGGGGCGTACCACATGAAGAAGCCGATGATAACCAACATGTTTTTGCTGATACGCTTGAGGTCAAACACCTGCAGGCCGCTGCTGCGCGCGTTGGTGCACTGGAAGAAGGCCAGGTACACCATCGTCGACCAGCGACGCCCATCTCGAACCTTCTCAGCGGAAAAGGCGAGGAACATGACCGTCATGAAGACATTGGAAACGACGACGGCCACAACAAGGCCCCACGTCTGAGCTGCACTGAACAGCGATGCGCTACTCTGCTGGCTGTTGTCTAGCGCATGACGCATAGCGAGATTGTGGGGATACATGCGGCTCAGCACGATGAGTATGCTGCGGAAAGCGATGGGCCATGCCGTGTTTCCCAGAATCATGGCGAATGCCATGATCATCAACGGTGCGGGTCGGTCAGCCAGAGGAACCATGCTGTCATCTAGCAAAGAGAGGCCGACGTTGTTCAGGCACGAGCATATCTGGGGGACACAGGGATGGGGTCAGTGCGGGGCTCCAACCTGCAGGTCTCTGTCGAGGAAGTGCGCACCATGAAGACGCTGAACCAGGCATCCGAGATGCCTCGAGCGGCATACTCGGGCAGTGTGCCCCTCATCTGGATGGTGGTGTACAGGCCCGCCGCGCCGAAGAAGTGCCACACAAAGGTGTACACTCCAGTGACGATGGCAATCACCTCTTGCACCTCATCCTTCAGCGTGTACTCCTCCAGCATGTCCTTGAAGTCTTTGATGTCCGACTCCAGCTGCTCCGCGCCCTCTGCGTGCGCGTCCTTCGCCAGGTCCAGCACATCCTGTGTGAGCGCAATCGCATCGTGCAGTGCTGGCCGCAACCTCTTTCTGAAGATGTACAGGCGGTTCAGCGCCGGCGGGATGCACATGATGGTGACGCCGCCCACAAACATCAATATGTAGAGCACTATCTCCCCAGTCCGATCCAACTTGCTCACGTCGTACGGCATCAGCGACCCGCCCGTCATGGCCGCGCAGCCCGAGAACCAGGCGTCGATGAACGGAATGCCGTTCTGGAGGTGGATGAACGCGCCGCCGATGAGCGGGCTGATGATGAAATGGAGCAGGTGGACGCGGAAGTAGGACCTGAACTGATACGTCGTCGGGTCAAACAAATCCGCCATGTACTTGTCTATGAATGCCGCCGTGGTCGGATAGCTGTGCGGACACACAAACACAGGGCAGCGCGCTCAGTGCACGGGGGTTTGAGTCAGTAGGTGGTGAGCGCACGCACTATGTATGCGCCCACTTGTGCACCGTCTCCATCCACGCGCTGCGAATCAGGCCAGCAGCCTTGAAAGAGACGAGCACCAAGCCCTTGGTGACGTCCTTGGTGACGTCGAACATGCCAGAAGCGACGTCTGCTACGCCGCCGAGCACTGCACCCGCCGCGCCCGGCAACTCAATGCCAAACAGTGTGGTCCCCTGCACAAATGCAACAGCGTGTTCAGTGCACATATCAGTCGTGGCGCAGACAAGCAGCGTTGGTGCAGAATTGCACACGCCGCACTTCTGGCGGCGCATATTTGCTGTATGCTGTCCTCTCACGCCACGCGTTGGGCTTGCTTGCTTAACATCCGCACACACGACGCACCTCTTCACGGCCTGCCTGACCGCTGCCAGCCGCGTCTCGGACGTCCAGGCTGCCTCGCTTTGGAGTTGGAGGGCTCTGGCCACCATTTCTAGGAGAGCTGGCACGCCACTGCGCGCCCGGCGTGCCGCTGCCGTCTGTATCTGCTTGAAGCAGAGGCGCTGTGTCGTTTGAGGCGTCTGCCATGGCCTTCAAAGGCAAACACTGCCGTGCTCTGGGCTCAACCCAGTATCAAGACAGCTTGATAGCGCTTGTTCACAGCGGGTGAAGGAGCGCCGAGTTCTGCGTGAAGCACTCGCGGTGCAACGCGGGACGCATGGCGCGCGTCGGCGGAGGAGATTGAGTCTGCGACGGCGCCCACAATGTGTAGTTTTGATGACTCTGGTTCTATTCAGACGACAAGTGACCGGAGGTCCTCGAGCTTTCTCACCACCTCGCTGGGCGTGCGCTCCATATCGTCCGCAATGCGTTTCTGCACGGAGCTTGGCAGGCGTGCGAACTGCTCGCACAGGTCAGCGTCCACCACGTTCTTGACCGGGAAGTAGGAGCCCCGGTACGCAAGGTGGTCGCGCCCACTCAACGGCGGCGCCTCTTGACGCATGTGCATCTCCAGCTGCTGCGCGAAGTCCACATCCTCCCGACTGCGGAACGGGAGCAGGGCGCCGATGCCGCCCAGGACGGTGGCATACAGCATGACTTCGGAGCCGCCAGCTTGAAGAGTGGCACGGCACAGCGCACGGCAAGGTGCACCGACGTGGAACACAGCCAGTGTGTCGAGCTTGTGTGCCGCACCCACAGGGCCGGCACCACTGCCGGGGGCAGCGTACATGCGTCCCCCTGACGGGTCCTCCTCAACCTCCTCGCTCGCATCTGCAGGCAGGCGCACAACCACAAGGTTGCCAAACTTGTCGCCACCAGCCAGGGTGTCGTAATCCAGCGGGCACTGCGCTGTTATCCACCGCGGTGCCGTGTCATCGGCGAAGATGTACAGCGCATTGTCGTCAGCCTTGTAGCGCACGAAGTGGACGCTCTCCTGCATGTCGCCTGCATACACGCGGTCCCCGGCGCTCTGCAAGCATACAATCGCGTTGGGGAAATCCGCAAGCTCGCATTTGCGGAGCAGTTTCTTCTTGCCCAGGTCGTACAAGCGAAGCAGGCGGCCGAGGCCGACGAGGAGACGGCCCCCTTTGAGGTGAGTCATGGCTGTTGGGGCAGTGTCCAGGGCAGTGCGCTGAAGCAGCTCCAGCTGTCCTTCCGGGAGGAAGCGGTAGAGGCAGATGGCGCCGCCAGTGCTGCTTCGTGGGCTGAACACGAGGCCGGTGGCAATGCCGACGGCGAGCAACACCTCTGGATAGTTGGGGAACTGCACGCAGCAGGCGCACATGGCCGCCTCACCCGGTGACAAGTCAAGCACACAGCTGGTCGCCTGTCGTCGGGTATCCACCAGTCGAACGCAGCTTGCCCAGGTGGTGCCCCGACTATGCCCACATTGCTCGGCAGTGGACCACTGCTGGCCCGCGCCAGCAGCAGCGGCATCATCGGCGCCATCCACAGCCATGGCGTCGCCTCCTCCTGCGGCACCTGCCCCTGGCGTGTCTGATGTCGCACCAGGCGGAGGCGGGACGATGCCCAAGTCTGCCTCCACTACTGCCAGCACCGCCTTGGTGGGATGGTACACCAGCGCACGTGGCGTGTACCGCAGCGCAATCGTGGACGCGCTCAACGCGTTGCCGCCAGGACGGTCGATAGAGAACACACGGAGGGTGCCATCTCCTGCAGTGGCCACCACCGCTTCGCCAACGGTGTCATTCACAAGACTGGCGCCGCTGGTGAGGCTATCATACGAAAGAGGCGCCAGTGCGAAGCGCCCAGCATCAGCGTAACCCAGCCAGCTGCGACTGCTCAGAGCAAGCAGTGCACGGCGGCCGTTGAGCGATACGCAGCACAGTTTCGGGGGCTTGGTGCCCAGTAGCCGCTTGCGTGTGTCTGACAGCTGCCCCGTGACGCGGTCAACCTCGGTTCGCTGCAGCACTCCGCTGGCCAGGCCGGCGGCGAGGTACAGACCTCCACCGTCACTGCTTGACGTCTCCCCTGCTGCGGCCGCTTGCGCTGCAGCGGCCGCGTTCATGGGCTCGTTCAGGTCAAGTAGCAGCAGCGACTCCGGGCTTGCTCCGGTGGCTTGCATGGACAGCACATTGAGGCACTCATCTGGATCAAGGCTCAACACGCGCACAGTGCCATCGTATGCGCCTAGCGCCAAGAAGCGTGACCGGAGACGGCCCTCCGGCACGGGGGCTACATCCATGCAGGCCACGTCGCCGCCCGTCTCGCGGCGACCAACTTCCTGGAGCAGGCCGGTCGAAATGTCGAGCTCAAAAGCAATGAGATCGCCTCCGGACAGGGCGAGCACCACCTGCCGTGTATTGAGTGCCACCTTTGTGATGCTCTTCCGCCCTGGCGGCTGCCACTCCGTAACGCGCTTATCCCCAGGCTTGACGCGGCGCATGCTGCTTGGCGTCACTTGCACAAGTGAGTCATCCACCAGGACCCCAACTGCAAGAGATGGCGCATCTGCCTGGAACCCGGAATCATGCACCTCCTCCACCGCGCCAGAGACTGCGAGCACGACGGTGGCGTTGACGAAGGAGACCACAATGTAGGCGTCCTCTGCATCGCTCGCCCGCTTTCGCACAGTCCACACACATGTCGGCGGCGCCGGCAGCGGAGACACCGCCAGCTCCGTGGTGGAGACGCCAGGACGCAGGAATGCGAGGCGGCTGCGTGAACCAGCGCCGAGGGCGGCAAAGATGACGCCCGCTTCGGTATGGGGGGCAGCACTTGACCTGACATCGGTCAGCATGCTGCAGATGGGCGCCATGCTGAGTGGCTCATCCAGTAGAAGAAGGTGTTTCAGCGGTCGTGGCGTAAAGAACACGGGCGTGAAGCCATCCGCCGTTTCTGTGAGCGTGCTTGCACAGCTTAGCCCCTCCGCCTGGGCAAGTTCCTCTGGGCCGGTGCCTGTGAGCTGGTAGAACCCGTGGTTGCCCCACTCACTGGACGCGAATATGAACCCTGCGCGGAGGATGGTCATAGACGTGGCCGTGGGAATGGTGTCGAAGTACTGGATCTGCAAATCAGACACCTTGTCGCCAGCGAAAACAAGCGTCGCTTTGTAGATGTCCCCGTACTCCGTCTGCAGCAGAAAGAAGAACCCTTCACGCGTGCGCCGCGTCGTGGCAGAGGTAACCAGAGTGCCCCGGTCGCCAGGCAAATCTGCTCTGCGTGGAAGGAGCGCAGTCACCTCGGGATGGCCCACCGCGCGGTAGGACACGAAATTCTCGGCGCAGATGAGCACACCGCCTGGGCCGCTGATGCCGTTGCCGGCGCTGTCCCAGGCGCCGGGGACAGGAACGAGCATGTTGGCACCGTTATCGCACGGCTCGCTCCAGAAGCGTTCCACGGTATTGAGGCCCAAGTTGAGCAGGTATAGCGTCAGATGCTTGGTTGCAGAGGCAGCAGCCTGGCCCGTGGGGTCTGCGTCTGCGTCCGCGTAGCTCAGCTCGATTGCAGCAAACAGCGGGTTGTCGAAGCCAACGTCGAGCGCGCACAAGCCAAAGCACAGCGTCTGGCTCTTATTCGCCTCCAGCGGACTGCTGATGGTCAAGTTGGCAGCAGAGTCGCGGTTGAGGACGTACACAAGCTTGCCCTTCTCCACTGCGGCGATCATCACTGCACGTCCCTTGGGGTCCACCGCCAGGTACTGGCCCGGCACGATGCGTCTCGCCCCTGACTTGCCGTACGTTTCTTGGTGGATCTGGGTGGTGGGGCGTGCGCGTCAGACGGGAAAGCACGCACACGTGACAAAGGGGGCTGGGAGCAAAACCTGCCTTCTCGAAGCACTTGCGCTCTTTGTTGAAGGCGGCGATGACGATGCGACCCGAGTCAGTGGCAAGCACCACGTGGTCCTGGCGTGAAGCTGCGAGTGAGTACACGCTGCGCGCAGCGGGGTGGACAAACAACAGACTGGAGCCGTCACTCTTGCACACCTTGTTCGCGCCCGTCAGACGGAAAGCAGCGATGGCGCGAATGCAGCCGAACGTATTGGTGCTGTGCGTGTACACAACAGCAGTGCACCCAAAACGAAGTGCCGCAGACGCGTCAGTTGTTTGGCGCTGGCAGTGGTTGCTCACATTCCCTCATCTCTCTCCGGGGGCCCGCGAACACTTCCGGGGCGGAGACACGCTCAACGCACCTATGCACCGTTTCAACCTTGCCGCTGTCGTCGGGGCGCAGGAGCTCGAGGTAGTCGCCTCTGGCAGCCACTATCTCATGGGACTTTGGCGCACTGAAGCTCCCCGCCACGGCCTGCGTCACCGCCCCGGGGCGCTGCAGAGTGACGTTATACAGGAACATGTCTGCGGTGGATGGAGCTGCCGACGGGCACGCTCACCGGAATGAGCCTAGCTGGGGTAGCTTACTGGGCATTTGCTCCACGCCGGGGGCTCTTCGCGTGCCGCATTCACACGCCGTGCAGCCCTGAAACACAGGCATCAAGGCCATGTGCGCGCGCCACACACAAGACTGCTCGGGGTGGGCGTAGGAGCACTCCTGCAAAGCAGCCTCCTTTGGAGCTGAACACGGACTGAAGTCTCGCACCATGACGGTGTTTCGCACGCTGGGTGCACTTGCGAGGCGTCGTGCTGCCCTCCAGCAGCTTGGCGCTGTGGGTAGAAGGGCCTTTCCTCCGGTGGCCGCGGAAGGTGCTGAATTCCGGGCGTGGCCGACAAGGGCCGCGTTCCCGGACGACGCGTCCACACGCAGGGGATATTCCAACCGCAGTCCACACACACGGGGCGTCCACAGTAGTGCTGGTGCGTCCGTGTGGCAGGCCACTGGCTGTGGCACCGAGAGCCTTTCCTCACTCGCGCCGCCGACCTGCACCGCTGCCACAACGTCCAGGCGTTCAAGCTAAGTCGTCCCGTGACTATTACAGCATCCTCGGCGTGCCGCGCACAGCCAGCGCAGCAGACATCAAAAAGGTGTGTGTGGAGGAGTCCGGGGAGCTGTGTGGAAGCCCACCTGAGCGGCAGTTGCTCACCTCTCGCCCCATGTCATGTCTGCAGGCGTACTACGCGCTGGCGAAGCAGTTGCATCCCGACACGAACAAGGCGCCGGATGCAGAGGCCAAGTTCCAGGAGGTGCAGAAGGCGTATGAGACGCTCAAGGATGACGAGCAGCGGCGCATATACGACCAGATTGGGCACTCCAACTTTGAAGAAGGTGCAAGCGCAAGCGGGGGGCCAGGCATGGGCGGCAACCCGTTCGGTGGGAGCCCATTTGGCAACCCCTTTGCGGGTGGTCGCAGGTTCAACGAGGACGATTTCGATGATTTGCTTGGCAGCATTTTCGGCGGCGGCATGCGTCCCAGTAGGGACATTGCTGTGGAGCTGAAGCTCGATTTCATGGACGCCGCACGAGGATCTCACAAAACCATTCAGTTGCAAACCAAGAGCGGCGTCCGAACGGTGGACATTGACATTCCAGCTGGAGTGGACACGGGCATGCGGTTGCGCGTCGACGGCATGGGCCAGCCGTCCAACGGGCGGCAGCCGGCCGGCCATCTATACGTGACGGTGAATGTGCGCGAGCACCCACGCTTCCAGCGCGACGGCGCCGACATCCACGTTGAGGTGCCCATCACCATCGATGTCGCCGCTCTTGGCGGCACCGTGTCGGTGCCCACACTGGACGGCAGCTCGGATGTGAACGTGCCAGCAGGGTCACAGCCAGGGGATACGATGGTGCTCCGCGGACGAGGTCTGCCGCATGTTCAGCGCGTACCTGGCGTCCCGCCTGTCGGTGATCAATACGTGAGGCTTGCAGTGCAAGTGCCGCGGAAGCTGACAGCGCGGCAAAAGGAGTTGCTGCAGGAATTCGGGAGTTTGGAGCGCAACAAACGTGACGCAGTGTACAGGTCTGCTGACGGATGATAGAGTGGCGCGCGCTTGTATTGAGCAATCTAGAGTGTGCTGTGCTGCGCCTCCGGTCTAAATGAGTCTCTCTAGTGGGCACTAGACATCCATCATGGCCATAATGGCGTCGACGTCACGATCGACCTGGCCAGGCGCAGCAATGTCCATGCTCGGCTCTTCCATGCCTCCTAGCCCGCCAGCGCCTTGGCTGCCCGGCTGCGTGGCTTGGCGCGGCCCCCCATCTGAAGGAAGTCGGTCCAACTGGAGCGACTTGGACAAGAATGCCGTATCCGTCTGCAGCCGCTCATCCAGCATCCGCACACGCTGCGCCAGTGCCATAATTGCGTCAAGCTGCGCCCCGATGCGGACTGCCACGGACCGAGTGCAGAACTGCCCGGACTCCTGCTTGAAGGCCACCATGCCTGACCGCGCGTCAATGCGGGCAAACACCCGTCCTTCGCCCACGCAGCGCAGGACGAGAGCTTCCGCCTCGCGAGCACCCCCAGCTAAGCCCGCAGACACGGCTAGGTCAGCCAGTGACAGCGTCATGTATGTGCTCGTCAGCCGCTCCACCGCGCGCCCTGGCAACGCGGCGGCGACGTGCATGCAGAGTCCCCAGTTGCCATCTGCCCGGAATGCAGCCTCGTGTGACGCCATGCACGCAGCCAAGACGCCTGCTTCACGGCTGGTGAAAGCCTTTTCGAGGTCGTGGTAGGCCACCGCGCCGCTGCGCACATGCCGGGACACTGCTGACGACGCGTACTTTGGCAGCGCGGGCACACTCCCTTCTGTGAGCAGCGACACCAGGATCTGCAAGTGGAACGCGATCAGTCACAGCGATGCGGAGATGTGAAGAGACCCATTGACACACGGCCACGCACCAGTTTCTTGTAACATGCCAGCTGTATGGCGTTCAGCATGTGCGCGGGCGTGATGAGAGCCTGCATGAACAGCTCCGCGGCGCGGGCATAGCGTTTCAAGGCGCACAGGAGCATGCCAGCATAGAGGCAATACAGGGCGAAATCCTTAGCTGTGACCGCTGTCTGCTGCGGCGCGATGTCGAACACGTCGTGCTCAAGCAGCGGCATCGCGGCCGTGTAGTTGTGTGCCAGCAGCGACAGCTGCAGCAGGTCCACGTGCTGCGGTGTCAAGTGCTGCTCTGTCGGCGCCACAGCCTGCACAGCCGCAGCCAGGGGCGCGAGACCGCGGCATGGAGACCGGGGGGAGACGCACGCGTCGCGCAGGCGGCGGCACACAGACGCGACTACGAGAGGAGAGTTGTGTCAAGCACCAAGGGTGAGAGTTGGGTGATACACGGCGCACAATACACACGGACGCACGCACACTTGTCTGGTGCTAGCTTCACCTGCGCTGCGTCTGCTGCCAGCAGCGCCCGGGACGCGACTGCTATGAACGCCTCGCTCGCGTCCGCGTTGTGGGGTAGGGCGTCCCTGAGTGGTTCGACAGCGGTCGAGTCAGTCAGCTCCTACGCGACGTGCGGGAGTGGCAGCTGGGTGACAGCGTGCGACGTACAAGAGGAAGATATAGCCTAGCGTGTGGCGCGCCGGGTCGAGGGCGTCCAGGGCTCCCCGTAGTGGCGGGCCCGCTCGCGGCAGGTTGTTCTCCTGCTGCCGCAGCTGCTGCAGCAGCGCCGTCCAGTTGCTTGTTGTGTCGGTGGAGAGCGCGTGGATGGAGGTGACCTGGGGCGAGTGCGGCGGGGACGTGTGTGCATGGGCATTGTCAGGAGGAGCACAACGACTTCTGGCGAGGAGAGCGACGCGCTGTCGCGCACGGGGCCATCAACGTGCCAGTGCGTCAAGCGCATCGACCATGGCTGCGCTTCCCCCGATGCGATTTGCGAACGGTGGCCGAGTGCGATTTTTCCTTTCTGCAGCTGGCTCGCATCTTGTGTTGTGACGCGGAGAGAGGAGTTGGAAAGGAGTTGAAAAGGAGTCGACACGGGGTGGGACAACAAAAACTGAATGATGGCTGTGGGATTTGAACCACGGCGAGAGGCACGGAAGGCCTCAGCACGCCCTTTCGGAGAGGAGCCTAAATCCTCCGCCTTAGACCACTCGGCCAAACCACCAATCTGCTCGATAAAAAGCCGACGGCAGTGCAGTTGATGGCTGTTGAATATATACTGCATTGGTAGCGCTTTCTTTGGAGCGTGTCACAAAATTGACGCTCACTGGTTGGTTGCTGCCTCGACCTCCTTCTTCGCCTCCTCGCGCTTCTCCTCCTCCTTGTGGTGATGGTGGTGGCCCATGCTGTGGAACACCCCCAGGATGCCAGCCAGCAGGCCGGTGAAGCAGTTGCTGTCGTCGTTCCGGTGCTGCTTCTCCCCCTCCTCGTCCTCGTGACGCTCGTGCTCATCCTTGTGCTCATCCTTCTTCTCCTCATGACGCTGTTCCATATCCTCATGCTTGGCTGCCACCTCCTCCCGGTGGGCGCCGGTTTCTGGGGCGGCTTCAGGCTGTTGGGACCGCTCTTGCAGACTGGGAGTAACGTCCTCCTTCGCCTCCGGCGCAGCCTCTGGCACCGCCGCTGTCTCCTCCATCTTCGGCTCGCTGTCCTGGCTGGGAGCCTCAGGTCCGGCGCTTGCGGCCGCGGCCTTCTTCTTCTGGACAATGGCAGGAACATGGGCGGTCAGACGCCTCGCTACAGACGGCGAGGACCACCCCACGGCGTGGAAAGCGCGCTCTTCGACCCTCATAGAGTATCCGTGTCAGGTTCAGAAGTCCAAAGGGACGGTGTGGAGCGTCGTGGGCGGGGTGGACTGGCAGGTCACGTGCACATGGAACCGACTGTAACTCACCTGCTTCTTGGACGCGTTCCCGCTCTCCATGGCTGCTTCTGTCCAGTGCCTGCTGGTCGCTATAGGCAGTCTGTCGTCTCGGCGACGCGCCCCACGGGTGTTCACGGCGGGGGTAGATTACCCGCAGGGGCACACCCGAGCGCCGCTCCCCACCCGCGTGCGCCGTCCTCGCGCAGCAGCAGCTGTTGTTGCAGCGCAACGTGTGGAAAACTGCGGGCTCTGTGTCACACTTGTGGGGGCTGCCTGCCTTGTAGGACTCCTTCTTGGAGCACTCTGGAGCCTTGAAAAGGGGCGTGCGGACGGCACATGGACGCACCCTTGCTCGTCGCCGGCGACTGGGGTCAGTTATGGGACCCCACAGAAGCGGTGTGTCGCTGTTGTGCACAACTCGGGCGGTCGGCCCGCACATGTAGAGGTCTCACAAGCCACTCTGTCCACCTGCACTAGGCGACACTTGGCAACTTCTTGGAGCTAGGCAGTAGCGACCCTGCGGCGTACGGCGAGCATGCGCCCGGACAACGCCACAGCAGCGGCGGTGGCAGCACCAGGGAGGAGGAGGAGGAGGGCCCCACAGCTGGGGCTCGTGGTGGACCTCGAGCCGGCGGCGCAGAAGCGGGCAATCGCGATAGTCGGCTGCGTTGCCAGGTGTCTGGCTGCTGCTCTCTGCTGGAAGCGTTGCCGAAGCACAACAAGCGCGTCCGGTGCGTTGTTCACTGCCCGACACTCACCCTGCCCGACAGAACCGCACTACAGTGGTGTCGTACACTCACCCCGCTCGTCCCTCTCAGGCTGTGTATGGCCCACATGCGTGCCTCAGAGGTCACAACCGCAGACGGAGCGCGGAGACGGTTCTGCCAGAAGTGCGTACTCGTGCGGACTTGGTCTCCAGGACACCAGGACACCAGAACCTCCATGTAGAACACCCCTCCTGACGCCCTGCTGCTCGCCCTCTCCGCGCACACAGGTGCATCCGGCTGCAAGACGTGCACGATTTCGAGGGCACGAAACGCACGTGCGTCGTCGCTCTGGCTGCCCACAACGCGCGCAGGCGAGTGGCGCCTGGTACGGCACCCTCACCCGTGGCCGTGGCCAGCGCACGCGCCTCTCCCACCGAGCGAGCATCGTCGCCGTCAACCATTCGCCACCCCAGTGACAGCACCGCTGCCCCGACGCTCACCATGGACCTGGGCGCGTGGATGAATGACGTCTCCGGGGCAGACATCGCTGCTGGTCTGGATCAACCGCAGTCGTCGTCAGGCGGTACGCGGCCCCGGGACGCGGGTGCTGTAACCACTGCTCCTGGCCGCACAGCGGTGGCGATGTTCTCCCTCAGCCCTGCAGAGGGGGACCATGGGGCTGGAAACCCCGGAAGCGCCCAGTACCAGAACGCAATGACCGCCATCGCGGCAGCGGTTGCAGATGCAGCGGCAATGCACGGTTGCACCGTGCACTTGAAGCTTCCCATCGTGCACAGTCCAGCAGATGTGCCTGCTGACCCAATCAGACATGCCATCAACGAGCTGTTCCCCGCGCCCTCATCTGCAGTGCTCGCTGCCCGCCCTGGATGTGTGCTCATCACCGTCGATGCCATTGTGCCTGCAGCCGCCATGCATAGTCTGGAGAATGCATCAGATGTGGTTGGAGCGCTACATCGCGCTTCTTTTGCAGGCCGCGCGGCTTCACATGCCACCGTCCTGCTCATGCACTCCGCCGGACCAGCTGGCCAAGCGCATGCATCCACAGCCAAGCTAGACGCAGCTGCAGATGCGAGCTTCCCGCCACTGCGTGTGGGCTCCTACGCAACTAGCCTCCCACCGCAGCTGGCCGGCGCATCTCATCGCGCGGTTGTGCCCGCCGCTGATGGGTCCGTCACGCTGCAGGTGCCCACTGGCACAGTGCACGGCTCCATGTCGCTGAATGCGCGTGCCGATGGCCACACTCTGCCGCTGGTATTGACGCCAGCGCCAGGGGGAATGACGATAGTGAGCACTCGGCTGCCACAGAGCAGCGCTTTGGATGGCTCCGTCCTCTTCCTGGAGGTTCAGGAAAACGCAGTGACGCCGGGTGGGCACCCAGTCACTGCGCTGAGTCGCTCCATGCCGGCGCTGGCGTGCACAGTCCCTGCTGTGGTTACTCAAATCAACTCGTGGCGTGCCTCCGTGTTCGGCTCCACCGCTGTAGATGATACCCTGGACACAGCCATCCGCGTGCTTGGTGCCGCCATGCGGCGCAATGCACCACTGGCTATCCGGGTCTCTGCTGTCAAACTGTGTATTGTGCTGGGCTGGGATGCTGTTCTTGGACACCTGCTTACGGCCTGCATTCCCGCCGACCACACCGGCCCGCGTACCTGCGGGGCGCTTCTTTTAGCATGCATGGGCCAGCTGCGGCTATCCCGTAGCACGACTGCATGCCGCGCAGTTCTTGACCAACTGACTGCAAGGCTGTTGTGGACGCCCGCCGCAATCGCCACCGCCACGCGGCTGCTGTGCCAAGCATCGCATGAGGAAATGCACGCCATGCCTCTGTGCGCCGTGCAAAGCGCGCAGGAGGCGGCTGCAGCCATGATGGACGACCACGGGGCGCGTGCAGTGCTCAATGCTATGGCCGCCCTGCTGTTGCGTAGCGACTTCAGCCACGTGCCACTAGATGAGCTGTCAAGCGCAGTGTCTGACGCAAACAGCGATGGTACAGCTGATAGCGAGAGCAGCTGCTACAGCGGCAAGGCTTTTAGCCCTCTGACAAGCGTAGCCTCTGCTCGGAGAATCCGCCAAGAGGCGCTGGCGCTGTCTCTCCTCGCTGCT
>Ga0164297_10001235_pt1 | contig 27653 bp, 19 predicted proteins | sample GEODES058metaG_FD_113539 | JGI IMG/M metagenome (GOLD analysis project Ga0164297, IMG submission 113539) | Dystrophic lake water microbial communities from Trout Bog Lake, Wisconsin, USA - GEODES058 metaG | ecosystem: Environmental > Aquatic > Freshwater > Lake | place: USA: Trout Bog Lake... | reverse complement strand
TTTAAATCCGCACCCAAAGGGTGCGTTTTAATTCATTTAGCGCAGCTTACCTTCGGTTTATCGGTAACGTTGCCCTTGAAGACAGAACCGCGCAAGCGCGGTTTTAAATCTTCAAGGGTGTAAGTAATTTAGAACAATAATATTGTTAGCATCTATGCAAGTTCTCGATCATGATTTTTTAAGTTTGTAAAAATAATTTTAAGATTGTTCTAGTAAAGGTGATGGAGAACCTGGATGTCAAAAACAAGTTGTAAAAACAATCAAAATAAGGTATGTTGATAGGTTCTCCACAAGGATGTGTTTTGCTCTGTGACTAGAAATGCAATAAGAGCGTCATATCTGGACAGCATATATGGTAAGGATTATTTTGTTTTAAAATACTTAAAATGCGCCCAGAAAGCAGTATAATAAGCTATCATGTTTAAGGATGGGATCTTAAGGGAAACCTGGGTTTCCCTTATGCCGAAGGTAGCATGAAGGGTCGCTGCATATATGGTAAGGATTAATCTGTTGTAAAATACTTAAAATGCGCCCGGAAAGCAGTATAATAAGCTATCATGTTTAAGGATGGGATCTTAAGGGAAACCTGGGTTTCCCTTATGCCGAAGGTAGCATGAAGGGCCCATGGAAAGCAGTATAATAAGCTATCATGTTTAAGGATGGGATCTTAAGGGAAACCTGGTCAAGAAACACTTCGTGTTTCTAACTCCCTTAAAATTCTAAGGTCAATTGATTATTAGATATCTAACTCATCGCTTTTATAAAAGCAATAAGAAACAATATAAAGAAATGATAATATTATTGTCTATATAAGTGTATAAAAGAAATGGATGGATCGTTTAATATTATAGGATTTATAGAGTCAAATCCGGTAGCGAAATTGTCGAGTAACTATAATAACAAGCTTCTAACTAAAATAAAAGAGAACTTCAATGAAACACAACAACAGCTGTTTATATCCTCTTTTTATACGTATCTGAACTATCATCCTACGAATGACTTTGTGATAGACCTAGATGATATATGGAAATGGTTGGGGTTTCAACAAAAATATAATGCAAAAAGAACATTGGATAAACATTTTTTAGTAGATAAAGATTATAAAATCTTGCACCTCCGATCGGATGAGCGACCAACTGGGCAGCACGGTGGTCATAATAAAGATACTATTTTATTAAATGTAAAGACATTCAAGCTGTTTTGTATCAAAGCGGGTACTACGAAGGCGGACGAAATCCACGAATATTTTGTGAAGTTAGAAGATCTTCTTCATGAAACAATCCAGGAAGAATGCGCAGAATTAAAACAACAGTTGGAGAACCAGGTTCTCATTTCACAAAATCAACAAGATATTCTGAAAGAAAATACATTGTTAAAACAATTTCCTGCAAATGTTCAATGTGTGTATTATGGTAGAACAGATAATAAGAGTAAAAATGGGGAATCTCTCATAAAATTTGGGAGTTCGAATTTCTTATGTGATAGAGTAAAAAATCATAAGAAGACCTATGATAATTTTTATTTAATCAATGCTTATAGGGTCGATAATTGCCAACATATTGAAAATGCAATGAAGTACCATCCTATCTTGGAAAAACTACGGCGATCTATTAACATTGATAATACTCGCTATACCGAACTCTTGGCGTTAAATGGTCTCACATACGATAACCTGGATACTATTATTAAAGATATCATAAAAAGTATCGAATATAGCCCGGATAACTATAGCACGCAATTGAATGAAAACGAAAAATTAAAACGATCTGTGCATTGTTTGAAGAAAAAAATAGAGAACCTAGAAAAGAAGGTTGCTATTTACGAGGGAAAAACCCCTGGTCCGATTCAACTCGAGAACACAATGCGCGAGGAGAGTAATGATGATGTAGAAGAGAGTATTGATGAAGTTGTAACAGAAGTGCCGACATTTAAACATGTAAGACAGTTTAATAAAGCCAAAGATGGTAAATATTATATTGACGGCATGGTGTACGATAAATTGTTCGGAACTCGTGAAGAAGTATGGTCTGAAAAGGCCTACAAAACTACGGGAGAACTTCTTAAGAGTGATCTAATGATAAGTAATTGTACACATAGCGTTGGAAAAATAGTTTCAAAAGCCAAATCCAAAATGGAGAAAAATTACCATAAGAATCGCTTTGAAAAGGATGATAAATAAATTTGGGTTGACAGGTTCCCTGCGGACATGGAGAACTTACATATCAAATACTTGTTTTAAAAACTATTGAAATAAGGAGGAAAAAAAGGGGCGTATGTAGGTTCTCGATCATGATGATTTTAAGTTTGGAAAAATAAAATTTCAACTTTCTAGAAAGACAATGGAGAACCTACATATCAAAAACAGGTTGTAAAACCAATCAAAATAAGGACTAATAAGGTATGGTGCCAGGTTCTCTCCCACAAGGATGTGTTTTGCCATGTGACTATGAATGCAATAAGAGCGTCATATCTGGACAGCATAGATGGTAAGGATTATTCTGTTGTAAAATACTTAAAATGTTCCCGGAAAGCTGCCGTAGGTGGCGTAGAGGGTCGCTTCATATATGGTGTGGATTATTCCGTTGCAAAATACTTAAAATGCGCCCGGAAAGATGCCGTAGGTGGCGTAGAGGGTTCCCTGCAATAAGGTTAAGATTGTGTGTTGACAAGGTTCTCGATCATGATGATTTTAAGTTTGTAAAAGCAGGGAACCGTAGGTTCCCTGCTTGTCAGGTTCTCGAAATAACATCATAAAATAACATCATAAAATAACATCATAAAATAACATCATAAAATAACATCATAAAATAACATCATAAAATAACATGTTGAAACATTGTTGTCAAGTTCTCCAAACATATCAATTCAATAATTATTGATATGTTTTTTTCTTCTATTACACACATGGTTGTACCCTATGTAAAATATACACGTTTTTCTTATGTAACTACAATATCAATATCCTACTCAATTCTGGACAGCATATATGCAGACATTTATTAGAATGTTTCAAAAACATGATAAAGATGGCTTGGAAAGAGGGCTCGGACGCTGGCGCTAGCATTGTCGGGTCTCTCGAAAGGTGGCTTGGACAAAGGGCTCGGACGCGGGGGGCACTAGCATCGTCGGGACTCTCGAAAGGAGGCTCAAAACGAGATCAACAGAAAAGGTAAAAACACTAATAACTGTATGTTCCTATTCGAAATAGACAATGATAAGATTAATTATTTGAAATCGTCAAGATGCTCGTCAAAGTAGTTTTTAACAGTTAACAATTCTTCACTTATCTTATCAGGTCTTTGATGACTAATATTAAAGAAATCGGTGAAAATACTATAAACAGTAAGAAACGGTATTTTCCCGTATAACGCATTCAAATCTTCAAACTTAAATTGGGGGGCGACTACCAAACTATTAACATAGTTATGCAGATTGAAAAAATATAATATTAATTCATCCTTTGTTTTAACGGTTTCAGTAGTCAGTAAATTTGAATCCAAGTATTTTTCAAGATCTATACTATAATTACAATACCGTCTTATAATAATCGTTAAATTAGATAAAAGTTCATCGGTTATATCTACATTGATTTTAAGCGAGGCGATATGTAAAAAAAACCACGTATTGTTAGATTGTACGCCAAATGTATTGAATACGGTTTTAATGACGACAGCCTTATCTCTTATAAATATCTTTAATTGCTGAACATCAGAAAGATCTACCGACTCGGAATTGATAGTAGACACGTTTTTGTTTTTACGGAAATAAACCCGGTGAAATTCCGAAATATATAGCTTGACATCATCCTGATTAGCAAAAGGATTCGGTATTAAAATACCACTAGCATCATAAGAAACAATCTTTTCATAATTGATATTAGAGACAATATTTTCAAATTCGGTTGTAGCTTCGTTACGAACATTAGATATTCCATAAAAATGATGTATAATTGTCCCGGGAACATAACCGAGTTTAATTCTGTTAATTTTGATCTTCATCTTCTGATCCAATAATATTGCCTCTTTTTCAGGATACCTAGCTAATATGTAGTCAAACATCGTATCGTTAAAAAAACAAAAGGTCAACAAATCACTCAATCCGTATGGTAAAGTGGGATTCAAACAGATACCCAGGTTATAAAACTCACGAGTACAAGCAATGGCATTTCCGCACGACCAACAGTTTTCAGCTAACTTGGATTGATCATACTGATAATTCTTAGCGATCTTATGTGATATACTCACCTTGTCTGAATAATAAAAGTTTTTGGGTCTTTCATTAACAACTTCCTCTAGAAGAAAGTTCAAATTACTATACAATTGAATAATATCATAATGACCATTAAGTAATTTAAGTGCATCAATTGCCCATGTTGGACTATCGAATTCAATATCCCCATCTACCCATGCGAATGCCTTCCAATCTGGTGGTAAAAGTCGATTCACCGCTAAATTAATCATATTTTCACGGTGCCACAAAGGAACTCTGGTACGTAATTGTAAATGGCGTGGATTAGTTTCATCGGTAACCACAAAAGGTGAATTTCCATACGCCATTTCTACGATGTATAAAACAATATCCGGTTCGTCCTTTTCCATACGTTCGACAAATTCTTTGAAACGTATATAGTGTAACTCGTACTCTTTGTAAAAACCGTTAACACCATCAACGAAAAGAGGTCGATTGCACAAGTTGAATATAGTGGTAATAACATGAAGTTTACCGTCTAAGGGTTGAGAATCTCGTAAAGCACTTTTGATATAATTTTTATTATATGAAGATGGAATGCTATTGTATTGTTCACGTTGAGATAACATTTTTTATTATAACTATATAAAATTATAGGTTTATAACGTTTAACCAATGTTTATAAACGATGATTTGAAAGCAATTTTTCTTCATGTTCCTAAAACAGGAGGACTCTATATTAGTCACGTTTTAGTAAGATATTACGGTTTCAAAAATATCAATTGGAAAAAGTATTCAAACAACCCAATTATAAATAATTGCATCAGACACTATAACCATGTGATCGAAACCGACTTTAGTTACCAAAATATAGGTCAAATACATAACAATGACAATATTGATGAAGACCTATTGAACAAGTTACAAACATATTTTGTATTTACATTTGTAAGAAATCCGTATACGAGAATAATTTCAGCATACGAGTACTTGACGAATTTGTATGAAACGAATGTTAAATATAATAATAGCCAGCTTTATAAGAACTTCACAGAATTTTACAATATATGCTTCACAGATGCCAAGATCCACTATTATAGAGAACCTCAAGATATCGTAGAACTTTACAGATTATATCCTTTTGTAAAACCGCAAAGTATCATACTCTCCCAAAACATTGACATAGTTAAATATAGTTTTATTGGAAGATTTGAAAACTTGAACGAAGACCTTATTAAAGTGTTAAAAATGTTGAAAGTGCCGGATTATACCTTACATATCAATTTAATTAAGAATAATCACAAAGTGAATCATAGTAAAAAAAGTGGAATAGAGAACTACTTCGACAAAAAATTATTACAGCGATTCAATGAATATTACAAAAATGATTTTTCGGAATTAGGATATGAGATAATAACAACCGAGAAAAAGTTGAAAAAAAAAGTAAACTTTGATAAGATAAGCCACAATTTTATTGAACTAAATTCCAAACTTTACGAAAAATTACTTAAAGAACAACCCCAACCCCAACCCCAACCCCAACCCCAACCCCAACCCCAACCCCAACCCCAACCCCAAATAACACAAGAGAATCAACAGTTGCAAATAATAGCTACTACGAAACCCGACATATCCAATGCGACCAGGGTAACTATAAATGGCGAATACAAGATGACCGAATATTTACAAAAATACATCTTTGTTTTCGAAAACGTCATCAGCAAAGAATTTTGCAGTGAAATGATAACCTTTTTAGACAATTACCCGTTGAGACATTCAGAAATAAAACGGGGAAATTATGTGAAATGCGACGAATATTTCATATCAAATAAGAACCGACCTGAGAACAATACAATCCATTATAGCTTTTCCTCTGATATAACAAGCAAACAATCCAATAAAAATTATGGAATAACAAATAGCGTTATAGATAACTACGTGGATAAACTAAACGAATACATGAAAATTATATTAGGACTATTACCCAAAAATGCAAGGGTTTTGACACACAAAGTAAAGTATAGTGCCGGATATAGAATAAGAAAAAGTAGATGGTTTACTAATAGCCATTTTGATGGAATGGTCCGTTGTATCAAAAAGAATAATATTTACCCACTGGATAAAGAAGAAGATATGAGTATTATTACAGATGAAGATGAGTTTCTTCGTATAGCTAGTGTAATTATTACATTAAATGACGATTATGACGGAGGAGATTTCAATTTTCCAGATCTTAATGTCAAAATACATGCTCCCCGAGGATCTATTTTATTATTCCCACCGTATTGGACGCACATTCATAATGTATCTCAGATACAACCCGATAAAACAAGATCGGATTCAGAAAATAGTATCAAACATCGTTACACAATACAATTGTGGCTATTAGATAAAATAGAAGATATACGCTTTTGAAGATAATTATACTTTTTTGCAACCCATCGACTTTACAACTGAATAACAGCTTACTAATTTGATATTTACAAATTATTATGAAAGGAGATTTGATAATAATTTACACCGCTCAAGAATACAAAGAAAGATAAAACTAATACCAAGAAAATGTTGGTTTATCATGATCTTTATCACTATAAAACAGATCCTTCCAATGGATACTATATTTGTCGGAAGAATATTGGTTTATAGCTTTCGGATTTATATAGAAATCTATTTTACCGGTAATATCTTTGGACATTATTTGCAACGCTTCGCATAGTAACGTTACTTTACCACTGGAATCGCCCCCTGAAGGGGTCGATTTACACCGATGAAGATTTGAAATGGGACAATCTGCCGTAGGCGGATTGCCTTTCAATTCATTTATCGGTAACGATAAGGATAAGAGATCATTTTCAGTTATAATATCACTTTTACCAAAAATATTTGTCAAATAAAGAACCTTATTAGAATTATAAGTAGTATCCTCAATGTTATAGATATTTTCATATTTGATTTGATAACGTTGGTTAGATAACAACTGGCTATCTTTGAAAAAAATTTTTTCAAATTTAGATCTATCGTTCATATTACTATACAATAGGATACAACTCTTTATTTTATAACACTGTCTTAATATTATTCTTAATCCCCTACCACACCCTTTGTAGAAAAATCAAATGTGTAGATATCCCCAAATATCACTTGATAATGGTATAAGAATTGAAAATAATTTTACCATAAACAACGAATATATCATAAGGATTGTTATTTTTAATTTCAACAACTGAATTAGAAAACATATACAAACCACCTCTAACTGGACAAATAGCATCCCCCAAATTTTTACTGGTTGATCTTTCATCAAGGACGAACTTACAACTACAATTATCGTTCAAGATCCATATGAAATTACACAGCAATTTTTGACGACTATTATGGTTATTATCAAATAACTTCTCAGAATCAGTAACTTTCATAACTATGAAATCATCTGAGTAAAGCGTCCTGTTCATTATACCTTCGCGCATTGTAGAGTTGTAAAAGTGCGCTAATGAGTCAGCATCGTTCGGATTACTCTTATAAGTATGATCAATAAGATGCAAAAATTCTTTAATATTTTTATCCAATTCTGTGTAAAGCGACAATTCTACATGTTTCCACAAGTCATTATTATGGGGGAGTTTGAAAAAATTTTGCGAACAAGAAGAGAATAAAGTATCAGATAATCGAATAACTACATCACATAATAAGAACGAAATAGAGTGATCATTTTCAAATAAACAGTCACACATAAATCAATCGATTTGTAGTTTTCATTTTATCTGTCCAATGTTTTATATTTATTCGTTACAAAAATATAAAAGAAAAACGATGGATAATCCATATTATATATGACATCTAACTACAAAATAAATAATTATGACCTCGATAATATGTTTATACTCAGTCCGAACAGTGACACAAATCACACAGATTTTTATGATGGGAATGTAGATATAGAAAATCGGTACGTATTAGCATTAAACCCGATAGTAAATAAAGGTAATACCACTTATTATACACACAACGGTGTAGATTTGAATACCGTTTTTGAATATGGTCCGTACACAGCAAAAGCAGATACGCCGTCTTACGATAATACTAGTCTTCAACCGACATTTAGTATGACCGGTAATTTTTATTATGTAGTACTAGATATCTCAGGAACCAATTATGATACCACTTCGTATCATTTTAATAAAACAAGCGTAAAGGGTGCAAGACAGAAATCGAGTGCAGTAACAATAACGATAGATGCATTACAATACGACTCAACCTATACGTATTCGGTAACGCCATACAATGGTAAAGATACGCCATTTACTCCAACTACAGGAACAATCACAGTACCATCACCAATCGCGTCTGTGTCAAACCAAAAAGCTACCGCGACCCATACATATGAGATAAAGGTTACCTGGTCTTTATCTAATGGTGGTTATGTAAATGTGAGTTGTATAGATCCCCAAGGTAACAATGTAGGTAGTAGTAATACGAATACAACCGGGAACGCACAATTTGATGGCTTGACTGCTAATGCTACATATACATTTAATTTTACTCCTGTAAATTTTCACGGAAAAACCGGCACAACTGTTAGTACCACAGAAACTACGTTTAAAAAACCGGTTATAACCGCAACCGCAACCCCAGATGGTGATTCAGGCAATGCTTCAAACGAGGGAATTACCGTGTCGTATACAGATAGCGGGGGGGGTAGTACTGTAGATAATGTAGTTATATCAGGTAATAATCAATCCGATACTCTTATGGGAAAGACTAACAGTAAGGATTATACAGGTTTAACCGGTGGTAAGAACTATAGTTTTACTTTGACACCATACAACAGCGCGGGTGATCCAGGAGATCAAGTATCAGTGAATGCAACAACAAATACACCCCCTCCCGCAATGAGTCCGCCGATGGTGCCTCCAATGAGTCCGCCGATGGTACCAGCAATGAGCCCCCCGATGGTACCTCCAATGAGCCCTCCAATGAGTCCGCCGATGGTACCTCCAATGAGTCCGGCACCAGCATGGAAACCATATTTTGTATATGATGATCAAAAACCACCAAAACAGGATCCATACCAATATACTGTGGTTACCTTTAGTTTTAAATATAGTTTTGAAGGTACAGGTGGATATATAGGCTATATAAATCAAAGATATGGTGAATACTATAATCAATTTATATCTTTGACTGGTGATCTTGAAAGTTCAAAAAGCAATGACTCCACATCGTTTTCTACATATATTAATTTTGTAAATGGCACTTTATTAGGAGATTCTTGTACGTGGACCTTACAATATACCAATTATAGTGGTCAAAAAATAACAATGACTGCTACGTCACCAAAGTATACATACTACGTTCCAAGTTCCCCATCAATGTCCCCGGGAGCGTTTGTACCAACGACACCAACAAACCCACCGTCATCCCAAGGAGTGTATCCTGCTGGGAATAGTACGATATCTTAATGACAGTGACATGTATTTTGCGATTTATTTGCGGGTGTTATAAATTGCAAAATAAAGGGATTTATCACTTCCTGAGTTCAAACACTGATTAAAATATGTATTGAATCATCCCATTTTCATCAATCTGATGTCGTTGACATATTCATAAACCTTCGCACATTTACATCGATGAAAATTCAAATCTTCACGGGTATATACGTTTCTTACCAAATAGATTCAACTAGGCCGCTGAGAGAGTAAATCGAGTGTTATTACCAATAAAAGCTCGTCCGCCAAATTAGAAGACTGTGTAAAAACATAGTTAAAAAACGTATTTTTATTAAAAAATAAAACTTCGTTAGGTTTCAAAGCACAAACCGCTTTATTGTTAAGATGAAACATATGCGCATTTTCAGGATAAGGCACTGTTTTACAAATATTTTTAGTAATCAAAATGAAACAAATAACAGATCCTTGTACATTCTTCAAAAAGTCCATATCATTTGATAAAGACGGTTTCAATAAAAACATACTATTAACAACGATGAACGAACCAGTAACAGGTGACTGTTCGTAATAGACTATTTTCTCAAATTTTTTCATTATTTCAGGTAATATGGAAGAAGCAATATTTTCTTTTGTCGATTGATTGACACGAGAAGTTAAACTAACATGAGGAACAGTAATAACCGTATCAATCATTTTGTGTCGATAAAATGTATCCATAATTAGGTCATAATCGTGATCCAACATATCTTCGATATCAATATCGAATAAGTAATATTTCTGTTTCAACTTAATGAGTATTGAATCATTTGTATTTGACTTAAAAAATGCGTTACTTCCAACTATAAACACATCATTTTTAGGTAAGGGAGATGTAGAATTTTGTTTATTTACACCATCGAATAAATCAATCCGCTCTGTGGATGATTCATCAACAGTTATACCAGTTACAGATTTGAACGGAGCACCCCAAACAGGTACGGATTCAAATCTTCGCTGGTATAATAGATAATTATAGTAAGAAAATCGTTTATTTTTTTCTATAAAACAAGGATCATAAGGCAGTGAAATAAATTCGAATTTATGCGTTAAACGAATGAACGAATAAGATAAAGTCGAATTAGCCAATGAAATATTTTTCGAGGAAGGGATATGCAATGATCTATATGATGGTTTGGGGGAATAGGTTTTACAATCACTCGGACAAAAGTTTTTCCAAACATTTACTATTAAAAACAAATCCTTATTTTGATTTGCTGCATTGTTGGTATGATGATAATCGCAAGAATATTGATTATGATGATCCGTAGAATAAGATGTAATAATTTTGCCCTCTAATCCGTGTAACTCACTCCAAACGTTATTTTCTTGAACATTCAGATAATTTGCAATGTCGAACGATTCATCATTCGCTTTCATATTTCCCAAAAAGGCGACCTCCTCATCAAAATAAAGATGTTTATACCGGCGCGGATTCGAATCTGTAACTGATGACTCAGTTGAAGAATCGTCCGGATTAGAAAATAATAAAACGGATTGTTGATATTTTTTATACTTACTATCGTCAACCGATAACAGCATAAAAACATACGATTGCTCTACTGTTTTAGACCCTTGCTGATTTGAATCGGCCATTAATGTAGACTCTGCCGCGCAATTCATTGGCAAAGGTAATGAATTATCAAATTTTTCTTCATTTTCAGAGGAGGTACTAACTATGAAATCTTCCGAAGAATTGATTATATCCGTTTTGGGAGGGTTATATTCGAAAATTTTACCTCCAACATTGACGGCGTGTAACATCTTGTCAGTTTTGGGAGGGTTATATTCGAAAATTTTACCTCCAACATTGACGGTATGTAACATCTTGACAGTTTTGGGAGGGTTATATTCGAAAATTTTACCTCCAACATTGACGGCATTTACAGCTTTGATGAGTCCAACCCGCTTTGTGGATGATTCTTTCGCCGTGTTACCATTTACAGATTTGTATGGAGCACCCCAAACAGGTGCGGATTCAAATCTTCGCGGGTTTAATGTATTCGACTTTTCTGAAACAGGTATAGTAACTTCACTCGGGATATTATTAGACATGTCTACTTTGGGTAAAGGCACCATGTTTGTAAAAATTCCGGGCGGTTTGTTACACCTTTGCCGATTTAAATCGGCCACATTTGTGGGCGATTCTGTTGGTACATAAGGCAAAGTAACGTTACCACGCGCTGCTTCGCAGAAAATGCGCGAAGGTGTAATTACAGCATTACCATCTGAATTTTCAGAATGTAAAGATGTTACAGATGCCGGTGTTGGACTATCTCCATACAAATACGTAATTGTAGAAGTTATAATATTTGATTTTTGTTTATAATACTCGTTGTCGTAGTAAATTTTATTAAATATTTTTTTACAATTAGCTTCATCGCAAATAGAAAATTGGATAGAGTACGTATCATTAGAATCAGACAATCCATTTTTCAAACGATCAATATGAAAAGACGCAATATCGCTTATGTATTTTTCTAATTTATCTTGATGTTGCTCAAACACATTTTCTAATTTGTAGTTGACATTGAGACAATCCTGCATATCATTTTTAAAAATATACTCTTTTATATCACCATATTTTGCATCAAAACTAAGATTCATTATGTTAATTATAAGTTAATTAAAAATTAGTTTTTATATTGTATTGTTTCAATGAGTATTAGAATCCCCCCGACACAAATAAATACCCCCCCATACAATATACTAATCCAATCCAAATGAACCTGGGGAGATTAATATATTTGTTGGCTTTACCATTAACGACACAATGTTTCAAGAATCCAACGTTACCACATGCACTAAGAAGTACCCGCTTATATTCCTATAAATCCAACACCCCCAATAAAAAAAATTTATCTCCCAAATACCTCCCCAAAACCCCCAATCAGGTTCTCTACCAAAAATATTTAAATAACCCCGACACGTCCATCGTCTTAGGTATCGGCCCCGCCGGATGTGGTAAAACCCTGTTCGCCTGCCTCACCGCCCTCGAACAACTCAAACGAGGCAACATCGAAAAGATCGTCCTGACCCGCCCCATCGTCCCGGTCGAAGACGAGGAAATCGGATTTTTACCCGGAACCTTGGTAAATAAGATGGACCCGTGGACCCGACCCATGTTCGACATCATTTTAGAACAATATCAACAACACGAACTCACCATGATGCTAAAAAACAACATCATCGAAATCTCCCCCTTAGCATTTATGCGGGGAAGAACGTTCAAAAATAGTTTCATCATTGCGGACGAAATGCAAAACAGCTCACCGAACCAAATGTTGATGTTGACAACCCGTCTTGGCACTAATAGCAAACTAGTGATCACGGGGGACCTCAAACAAAGCGACAAAACCATCAAAAACGCGGAAAACGGACTGAGAGATTTGATGTATAAATTACGCAAGCCGGAGAACCAAGAACTAGAGGAAATCAAGATGGTGGAAATGCAGTATGAAGATGTAGAACGCAGCCACATCGTGAAAAAGATGCTCGAAATATACCAGGCAGGGAACCCAGGTTGCAGGGAACCTACGGTTCCCCTGCGACCCCTCCCGCAGGGAAACCTACGGTTTCCCCCGCACCCCCTTCCCTTGAACAGTGAATGGTCCTTTAAACAGCCCTTGTAAATTACCTTAACAAGACGGTTAACGTAATTATCTTTTATTTAAGGGAGGGGTGTGAGGGGAACCGTAGGTTCCCCTGATAGGGAAGGGTTATAGGGGAACCGTAGGTTCCCCTAGGAGTACGGATCGATACCATTCTTAGCCAGCACCCCCGCCAAAAACGCCACTTTGGCCGGATCGAATCCGACCCCCTTCACGGGCAGTCCGTAAAGAAGAATATAATTATTAAACACCGCAGCCAGTTTGAACGTCTGTTTCACGGTAATATTACCAGCGGTATCGGCCATCTGTACCAGCTTCTGATTCGACGGCGACAGCACATTATTAATACGCTCCGTCAAGTTACGATTATCCAACTGTAAATAGAGGTTATCGCTATAAAGATTATAGGTATTGATAGCGCCAGTAAGTGCGTCTTGCGCAATATGGAAAAGCAGTAACAATTGTTTAGACGAGGTACGGTCAATCAGCTTTTGCAACGTAGCATAGAGACCGACATATTGGCTGTAGCTGCTAGGTATTTTCTCAAACTTCTTGAGCGCCATATTCCGGACATACAAGTTCTCGACCAGCTGCATAGTTTTATAATAAGCATCGTTCAAAATCACCATATCGGCATTGCTCACAGTGGTCGCATTAGGACACAAACCTAAAGCGATAGGTTTATAAAGACATCGGGTGGACGAAGGCACCAATTGGTTATTAAACAACGATTTACTCACCGACATAATTTTTATAATATTTTAGCTATTATAATACTATAAAAAAGAATCCGTTAGTATATAAACCCAACATGTTACAAAGCATATTTTCATCAACAGAACCTGTCAACAACAACCAAAATAACAAGGACCAAAGAGAACCTGTCCAAAACAACAATGGGCAAAACAACCCCCCAAAATCCAAACTAATCTCGCAGGGAACCTACGGCTGTGTATTCCGCCCCGGAATCAACTGCGACGGCAGCCCAGGAGAACCCGACTACATAACTAAAATGCAAACAGACGAAGAAACAGTAAAGAATGAAATAAACATTGGTAAAATTATCCAAACTGTACCAAACTTCGAGGAGAACTTCGCCCCCATCCTCGAAACCTGCCCGATCGACATAAAAACTGTCAATCAATGGACCGACGACATCGAAGACTGTAAGGCGTTCTCCCCCGACCCCTCCCGCACCACTACCACCACCACCATAGAAACCAATAAAATAAAATACGTAGGCACTAACACACTATGGACCTACCTAATGGTGGAACTCAAGGAGAACCCGCGCAAGTTTGTCGAATTGATGCTGGAAACCCACATGACCCTCCTCGACGGTCTCCAGAAACTAGCCGAAGCAGGTATCGTCCACAACGACCTCAAAGAAAACAACATCATTTGCCGGGACGAGGACGGACGCCCCATCATCATCGATTTCGGACTCTCCTTAGAAACCGCCTACCTCAAATTACCGTCCTCGCTCACGGAGACCAGCCGGATCCACGAATATTTTTTCAAGTACGACCCCACCTACAGTATATGGGCCATCGACATCGCCCTCCTCAACTACATGTTAGACACACTGAACAACGAATGGCTCACCTCCACCGTGACCAAGAGCCATATCGACGACCTGTTACTCCACGCACCCCCCGGAGACCGTAAAATCGTGAGCCAATACCTATCCAAATTTATAAACACCACCTGGCGAACCCTGCTAGTCCAACTACGCAAGGACAACGACGACGAATGGATCGAACTGATTTATCTTAAACACGGCTATCAATGGAGAACCGAACCGATCACCGACACCCACATCATCAATGTCGTCAACAATCACCTACGTAACCTCCCCGTCCTCCACTTTTGCCGATTTAAATCGCCCCATGAAGGGAGCGATTCCAGTGGCAAAATAACGTTACCACGCGCATTTACAATGCGCGAAGGTGTGAACGCCGACGTCCTGAACGCCCAATTTTACAACCCCGAACTAGAGGCCTTTAAGGACAAACTCCTGACGTATTTTTCGCGGTTTTACGGCCAAGAATGGCAAGTACTGTTCGACGAACTCGTCCAATACAGCGACAGCTGGGACAATTATGCTTTATCGCTGATCTATTTACATTTGATGGAAGCACTGGATCTAGACGATGACGACACCACTACCACTACCACTAACACTACCAACACTAACAGTACCAACAAAATGCATATGTACCAAGAGATATTGAAAGCCACCATATTATGTTGCCCGAACGAACGTATGACGGCGGAAGAGACGCAAAAACATATTAACGAGGCACTCCAGACCGTCACCAGACCCGTCTCGGAACGACTCAAAAAAACCCTAACCCAAATACCTCACGAGGAGGTCCAAACAACTGTCAAAAAACTACAACAACAAAGTAATTGATACACCTTTGCCTTATGTACCAAGAGAATCGACAAAGGTGTATATCAATAAAAAACTAAACCATTTAAACAATCCGCAATAAGGAATATTATAAAACATGTTTTTTGATATAGGTTCCAATATAGGAAAATGGGCACTAGCAAACATCAAAAATTGCGATAAAATAATTTCAGTGGAAGCGTCCCCCCAAACATTCGAGAAATTAACGCAAAATTGTAAAAACGACAATATAATTTTGCTCAACTACGCGGTTTGTAATAATAATGGAAACGATATTACTTTTTATTACGCACATAATGAAGATGTATTGTCGACTCTAAATAAAGATTGGTTGACAAAGAATACTTCAAGATTCTGCAACCAACCTTACACCGAAATAACCTGTAAAACGATAACGATAGACACAATGATAGACCAATACGGATTACCCGATTTGATAAAAGTAGATGTTGAGGGTGGCGAGTACGAATGCATTTCTTCATTAACAAAAAAGGCCAAGTTAATTTGTTTCGAATGGGCAAGTGAAACAAACGACATTACCAACCATTGCATAGATTATTTGTTTAGTTTAGGTTATACCGACTTCTTCGTACAAGATAGAGACGATTATTTATTTAGACCGCAAGATGGAGATTATTATGACATAAGTACTACAAAAACGAAGCTATCAAATACTGTGCCAAAACGCGATTGGGGGATGATTTGGTGCAAGTAATCGATTACCCTCCCACCTCCCCCCACTTCCAATGTGTAATAGTAATATATTATTATAACAATAATATAATAGTAAAATGGACTACACAAACGACCTATTCATGGAACCGAAAACAAAGCAATACGGCAGTCACATGATCATGTCGAACGTCCGCAAGGTCCCCAAAGTAAAATACATCAATGTCGACACCCGTTTTAGAGACGAGTACAACTACACCCAACTCTCGAATTACAACATCACGTTACCCGAACGCATCAACGACGTCAAGAGCATGAAGGTGGTATGTGCCGAAATCCCGATGAGCTTTTACAACATCTCGCTCGCTTTAGGAAATAGTTTTTTTTCCATCAGCGACACTCCCAACGTGAACCACGTGATAACGATACCCGACGGGCAGTATAATACTTTGACCCTCTGCGCTGCGATCAACAGCCAAATAAGTTCTCAATATGGTTCCGTCAATTTAGCATTTGATTTGAGCGGATGCGTGGGGGGCACGGACGCGAGCGGCACCAGCAGCTATTTCGTAGCGAAAAGCTCGAAACACATGACCCTCAATTTCGCCTGCAACATCGACGGCACCCACGACAAATACAATTTCAAGACCAAGTTAGGGTGGTTGTTAGGGTTTCGCCAACCGACCTACACCATCACGTACCCGGGCACCACCCTGATGCCGACCGCAATATTGTCGGAGGCCCTGATCGACGTCAATGGGCCACGGTATCTGTACCTCGCAATCGACGAATTCAACAAAGGCAACCAATCGTCCTTCGTCCCCCCGCTGCATAGTTCGTTAGTCAACAAAAATATTATTGCCCGTATCACACTGAATGGCCCGAACTACGGACGTATTTTAGCGGCCAACATGTACAATGGACTGTTGATGAGCGACGCGCGGAGCTACACAGGGAAAATCGACCTGTTGAAGTTGAATGTCCAACTGTTGAACGAGAACGGGAGTGTGATGAACCTGAACGGACTGGATTTCTCATTTTGCGCGGAAATCGTGTCCGACTAGGGGAACCTACGGTTCCCCTATAACCCCTCCCTTTAACAAATACCAATTATGTTAACAGGTTGTTAAGATAATTTCCAAGAGAGTTTCCAAGATCCTTTAGTGTTCAAGGGAAGGGGGTGCGGGGGTCAGAGCGGCTTCGCCGCTCAACCCTTGGGCGCTTTCAGCGCCCTGAGGGAACCGTAGGTTCCCTGCTCCCTGCTTATATGTTACTACGGTCTAGGTACATTGCTTTATTAAGTAGCTTAATAACTTTGTTACGGGTATCATCGTCTCCCAAAAGGGTTTGCATATAAATCTTATCACGTAACAAGTTATTCGGTGAATTATTAATATAAGAATCGGGGTTTTCATCGCACCATTTACGCAAGGCCACCACACTCTTGAATTCCGCCCGTTTAATAGCGGCAGCTAACTGGACCTGCCCAGTGTCCTTTTTCCATACATTGTTGTCTTTCAAATGGATGACATCACGTCGAACATCGGTACAATGGATAGGCCGCTTGGTCACGTCCAACTTTGCCAATTCCTTGATAAGAAACTGTGACATACCATCGACGAAGCCGTAGTCTCCGAACTTCATAAGGTCTTCAAACGTGAATTGGAGGCCAGCTAAGAATTCCTCCATGTTCATTGCGTCCTTGCAGGTCTCGTTCAAAAAGAAATTCAGATTGAATTTTTGATTGTTATTGGTATTGTTGACGGTGCTGCAAGGTTCTCTCTCAATGAGTTTATTGATGAGTTCGCTATTTTCCTTTTTGAATTCCAATAATATTTCGGACTGTTTTTCCTGCATCTCTGCTAATTGCTTCGACTGTTTTTCCTGAATTTCCGCTAATTGCTTCGACTGTTTTTCCTGCATTTCCATAGCATTCTTGGATTGCTCGTATAACATAGTTTTGAACTCCTGGTTTTCTCTTATAACGTCTAAAATAACTGCAGTGTCTATAACTGGCAAACTTGGTCGAATAACCACATCAGGTTGGTGAGCTAAAGGAGGTTGTTCAACCGTTGGTGTAGTACACCTCTTAGCATGTTGCCATAATCCCATGCGTGATTTGTAAACTTTATTACACGTTTTGCAGTTATATTCTTGAGTTGCGCTTTCTGATACATTTTTGTAAGCGTTTGTAAGATCAGAGAGTTTTACATGTTTTGCAGTCAAGCAGTGTTTAGTAAAATTACTTTTCACTGCAGTTTTGTAGTCACAAATATCGCAAAAATATTCGTCTAAATTATCGCTACCTTTCGATACTTTTTCCATAAGAATATATAATAAGTATCTTACAAAAAAACTATCTAAACCCTTTTCCCTCTATAATTATGTAAAATTATTTAATCACCATTTCAACCGTATTCGTTCCAACTTCCGCAGCATTATGCAGCGCCCACCCCAAAACCCCCTCCTCCGACCTCTCAAAATAGGTTCTTTTCCCCCCTGCCAAGATTTCTGCCAAGAATTCTTGGCACTTTTTGAAAACCCCCCTCGACTTTTTTTCCAAGTTTTCAAAAAAGGTGATTTCGTAGGGGGCCCCCTTGCTCATTTTTCAAAAAAGTGTCAATTTTTACGAAATAAAAATAAAATTTGTTACCATATTAAGTCACCTAAGAAGATTTTTACGATTTTTTTCGAAATATTTTACGTAGGAAAAACCAAGGTTTTGGGAGGAGGAGAAGCCAAACAAGGCCCCGAAGAAAGGCCCCAAAGGAGGGGAAGCCAGACGGAGGCTCGAGCCAGCCGGAGGTCTGAAGGAGGAGAAGCCAGCCGGAGGCCTGAAGGAGGAGAAGCCAAACAAGGCCCCAAACAAGGCCTCGAAGAAAGGCCCCAAAGGAGGGGAAGCCAGACGGAGGCTCGAGCCAGACGGAGGTCTGAAGGAGGAGAAGCCAGACGGAGGCCTGAAGGAGGAGAAGCCAGCCGGAGGTCTGAAGGAGGAGAAGCCAGACGGAGGCCTGAGGGAGGAGAAGCCAGCCGGAGGCCTGAGGGAGGGGTTAGAGGGGAACCGTAGGTTCCCCTCAAAATTGATTTCAAGCCAACAAACCATTCCATACTAATAACAATAACAGTAATATAAATGAGCAAGTTCACTGTCACCAAATTAGACCACACCGAATCAGCAACCCCAGCACCGCCACCAAAGGGACACGACGAATCCTATAAGGACGTGTTATCCCCGGAGCAGCAAGTGGCCTATGAAAAGTTCGTGGCAGGTGAAAACATATTCGTGACGGGCCCAGGGGGGACAGGTAAGACCAAGCTAGTTCAGTATTTGGTAGATTACGCCAACAGCATAAATAAAAGCGGCCAAGTATGTGCCATGACCGGTTGTGCAGCGGTCTTAATCGGTTGCAAGGCCCGTACAATCCACTCGTGGAGTGGTATCAAGTTAGCCAAAGGTCCCAAAGACAAGATCATCACAGCCGCAATGAAAAATCGCAATGCGGTCAAGGAATGGAAAACCGCCAAGTACCTCATATTGGACGAGGTAAGCATGTTATCCCAAAAGATTTTCGAAATTTTGGAGGAATTAGGGAGACGGATCCGTAAAAACCCGGCGATATTTGGCGGTCTCCAAGTCGTCTTTTTGGGCGATTTCTTCCAGCTACCGCCGATAGAGACCGAGAACGATCCCGGCACCGAAAAGTTCTGTTTCGAATCGCCCCTCTGGCGCATGGTATTTGGCCGCCAAAATCACATCCAACTCACCAAAATCTTCCGCCAAAACGACCCCCTCTACATAGATATTTTGATGCAAATCCGCCAAGGGCATTTGGACGAGGAGAAAACCGCGGTCCTGGAGACCTATGTCAACCGCACCTACGACCCCGAAAAGAACAACGGCTGTGTTCCGGCGAAGCTGTTTGCGCTCCGTGCCAAGGTCGACATGATCAACAAACAGATGTTCACAAAGATCGACGAAAAGGAATATGTGAACGAGGCCCTAGTCAAAACCGACTGCACGACGCATTTAGAAAGTGGCAAGGCCCTGTCCCTCGACGTGCTACAAAAGTGTCGCGCCATGACCCTGGAACAGAAGGACTACGAGGTAGAGAACCTGTTGAACACCATGTCGGCCACTAGGCTATTTCGGTTTAAAAAGGGGGCATCGGTAATGTGCTGTGTGAACTTGGACATGGACAACCAGATTTGTAACGGGGCCCAGGGGATCATCACCGACATTATAGAAGACGGGCTTTACCCAGCGGTCGTAGTCAAGTTCTCGAACGGCATTGTTAAGCGTATCATACCGCACTTTTGGCAATCGGAAGAGTATCCGACGATCGCGGTAGGGCAGTATCCGCTCATCTTAGCCTGGGCACTGACGATCCATAAGATCCAGGGGGCGACAATGAAATTAGCCGAAATCGATATTGGAAGCAGCATTTTCGAATACGGACAAACCTACGTAGCCCTCTCCCGGATTCAGTCTTTAGATGGATTGTATTTGTCGGCGTTTCATCCCCAGAAGATCCGGGCAAACCCGCTCGTGGTCGAATTTTACAAAGGAATCGCATAAAAACCCCACAATAACATGAAAACCCCTCACAAAAAACCCTGAAAAAAACAAAATATCAAAGCAATATAAAGAGATGGTGGCCGGAAGTATTTTACCGGCGACAATTCATAACAATAAATTATATTTTTTATTTGGAAAGGAGAACCCGCTGGAAAAGAGCGCGAAAGGATGGTCAGATTTTGGGGGAGGATGCAATAAGAACGAATCGCCCCTGAAAACCGCACTACGTGAAGGAGGAGAAGAACTGACAGGATTCTTAGGAGACGCAAACGATCTGAAAAAGCTGATCAAAAAGAATGGTGGCACATATAACATAACACATAACGATTACCATGTACATATTTTTTATTTGGAGTATGACGAGAACCTGCCCAAATATTACAACCAAAACCACCGATTTTTATGGGAAAGGATGGACCACACCACCCTGAGCGAAACGATGTTATTCGAGAAGATAGAAATAGAATGGTTTTCGTGTGAAGAGACCCAAAAAAGAAGAAACGAATTCCGCCATTTTTATAGGGAGATCGTAGATAAGATTTTGGGAGAGAAGGAGAACATCGAAGCACATATTCGAACCACCACAAATATTGCGACCCATCCTCCCTCAATAAAAATGAATTCCCGAAAAACTAAAAAATCTCACCGATGATCAACCGATATGCATAGCATAATAATTGTCAGTTTCTTCAGCGTCCTACGCTAAATGGTAAAGGATTTTAGCAAACTATTTTAACAATATGGTCAAAATAGTTTTTGATTAAAGGAAGGGGGTGCGGGGGTCAGAGGGCGAAGCCCTCAACCCTTGGCCGCCTCCGGCGGCCTTAGGGAAACCTTGGTTTCCCTGCATAATATATCCTGAAATAATAACAATAACAATAATAACAATGTCCAGCAATTCTTGGAGAAAATATGGCGGAAAAAGTATTGTTTTAAATGACACAATCAACGTCGGCACGGTAGTGGCAAATCAGTTTTTAACGAGAACCACCTCGGCAATAACGAGCACATTCGATAATGTAAATATTCTAGGCGAAGCCATCATACATCACAACGCCTATCTAGACAAAGACCTGTATGTCAGCGGAAACGAATACTTATCGCAAAACCTGTTTGTGAAGGAGAAATTAATGTTCGGCATCGACTTTTCGAACAACCTGAGTCCGTACACCTACATAGCAGGGAATCAAAATTTCATAGGAATCAACACCCTGACCCCGTCGACGATCCTTCAAATCACGGGAAATGCGAGCGATATTTTAACGGTAAGTTCCAAGACCCCCTCGATCCGTAACATCATTGGTGAAAATGTGGACAAAGCCGGTATCGTAGTATATGCCGAGGACCTCTATTCCCGCATCGAATTTTATAACGACACAACTACCTCAAACACCAATAAACCGAACGCCTACATCCAATACAACCAGGGGGGCGTACTCTCACTGAACACAATCACGAGCATGGATTTTACGGCAGAATACTTGAACACCAATTTTGGTAAGGGACTATTACATTTGGAAGACACAAATTCAATAATGTATAGCCCCGGAAACCTCCTGTTAAACACCAAAAACATTTTCATGAATGCGACCGACACATTTTTATTTGCATACTCACCCAACGATGCCATATCGAGCGGCATTTTACTCAATGAATTTGGTATAACCTTCGACACGACTCATAGTATCCGCCTGGTAACCGGAGAAAAGATCATATTAGGTGGCAGCGTGATCGACATGTCGTCTACCGTAGTAATGACGACCCTAGGACTTTACGACCCTTTATACAACGCCACCCTGACGGTCTATGACAGTTCGAATGCGGTATTATTATATAAAATCTACCAGGACGCGTCGGCCTATTCGGGAACATCGATCGCCGCCGCGGCCATGGACGATTATTCGACCACCCAAATCAAGCTGGTGACCCCGGGGGGTGCCGGAGCCGCGTTTTTTGGCGGAGCATTTCCGCACATAAACTCTGACGGAACCATTGTGCCCATGGCATCGCTGATGTTAGTCGACACCTGTGGAAACGAAATCCCTGGGTTCATAAGTATTTATGGAAAAAACCCGCTAATCAACAGCACGTCTTTTGGTCTGAACACATATTTTCCCGACAATAATTTTGTGTTAGACGTGAATGGTCGGGCCCACATAGGGAATGGCCAAGTGAGTGTGACCAGCAACCCTGACTTTGAAATATTATTTACCAAATTTTCGGCAATAGATCCCTGGTCGGGTATCGCAGTAGGTACCTCGGTCCCGAATTACGCGACCGATCCGGTCGAGTATGTCCAAACGATTTTATATACCCGGGACGGAGGAGCGACCTGGACCCCCTCGAACATTGGTGGAGAACTCGGACTGGTCTACGACGTCAGCAATGCCTTCACATGTTTATATGTATACGATCAATCGTTGGCCGTGGTGGGAACCACCTCGAGTTATATGTTTTACACGTTAGACGGCGGGATAAATTGGAACGCCCTGATCTATAGCGGTTCAAATTCGATTATAAACGATCTGACCACTGAGAGCGCCTTGATCATACCGCGGGGTCCGGGCAAGTACGACGCCCAAAACGAAACATTCAGCAATATCTACACCTTTTACTCGATCGTGACGTATACGGACCCGAGCAACATCTATTGGAACGAATACAACTACCCCTACCTTTCGTCGTATACGTTTACAGCGGTCTACGATCCTAACAATATGACGGATATCCCTCTCAATGAAAACGCCGGCACCGGATTAGCCCCCTATCTAATTAACAATAGCGACACCGACGGCACATACGCAGTATATTTGGTAGGAAATGCGATTATCCAGTTTTTGATAGGTGATAATAAATTTTCATTCAATCCGTTCAACACCTTGTATTACAATATATGCACGTATGACACGGACCATTCGATCGCGGTAGGATATAATATTATAAGCTGGACCACCAATGGTACCGCACTAGACAACAACCACGAAATCGCCACGACGTGGCATCACACGATCCCGATCATAAATAGCGACAACGAAATACCGTATAATGCTTATAACCCGCACGGAACGACGGTACCGACCTACAATCCGACCCCTATTATACTTCGGAGTGTCTACATCTACGATTTATCTCTGGCCGTAGCGGTGGGCGATAGCGGATTATTTATTTATAGCACGGATTGGTCTACCGGAAATTGGGCTGTGGTGCCGGACGCCTTGCTGAACAGTTCGGGGGTAGCCAATTTACTGTCAAAGTCTCCGCGGATCCAGGACGTACATATGCCCGACATCAATACGTTTGTGATTAGCGTGGTAATGACATTTCCTGGCGACGGATCGACGGGGTCGAGTGAAATCTTATATTGTTATTATCCGAACTTATTCAATCGGGCCGAGAACAATGTGTTGGAGATATCCGGGAACATGATTATTTCGGGGAACGTGAGCGTGAACGATGCCGGACAAATAAACTCGAACAACCCCACGTTCGATCTATTAACCAACCCCGAAGTAAAGCTGATCAATATAGGGGCCACTGGTACATCGGTAAATATCGGTGGCGGTGCGATTGCGGCTTTTGTACCCGACGCCTGTGGTAATTTAACCGACAGTAACGGTCAGAGTTTTGTCGGTACCAACGGACACGGGATTTATAATAAAAACGGATTGATATTAGACACCAGTGGAGGTAATCTGATCACAATTGGTTCTTCAGGCGACACCATCGTTATCTCGGGTACCAATGTGATAATATCGGGGAACGCAGGTATCACTGGCAACACCACCATACAAGGTAACGCGGATTTACAAGGCAAAGGTCCAACAAATGTATTCCAACGTGATGCCAGTTTGTCGAGTACAACGTTCCAACAAATCACCACGAACATGGGGGTGAGCGGGGACATCAGTTTGAACGGCAGAGTATACGCCGCAAATTCGCTCTATGTGAATACGGGAGGGTTAGAATATCCTTATTACGCCTTGGACGTGAGCGGCACGACGAATCTCGAAGGGACCGTGATGCCGATCACGTTAGTTGATAATTCGGTCCTCCTGACGAATACCCCGGCGTTCGACTTTTCGAACAATTTTTGTACAAATTGGCTGATGAATTTGACCGCCCCGGAAACCTACGACTGGACCTGTATAGCTATGTCGGCTAACGGAATGTTTCAGACCGCGATGGGTAACAACACTGGCATATGGATCTCGAGTAATTACGGCGTAAAATGGCGTGCCACGAACATATCGACACAGTTATCTTGGACCAGCGTAGCAATGGTGGCCGAGGGAAACATCCAAGTAGCGACCACGGGGGAATACATTTATATTTCGGGAGATTATGGCAACACCTGGGCCAAATTGAATTCGGTACCATTTACCACCAATTTATATTCGGTAGCAATATCGTCGAATGGCCAATTCATTTCCGCAGTAGGCAATACCATCAATACGACGAATATATATTATTCGACTAACGGAGGATCGAGTTTTACGACCCAACTTCTCTCGGGCACCTTGACATTATTGACCTTGTTACAGGGGGTCAACACCGCCTCAATCGCCATGTCCTCGACGGGCGAATACCAGATTTGTTGTTTGAATACCAACACTACCAATAGCACGAATGCAGCGACACTATGGATCTCGAGCACCTACGGACAATATTGGAAACCGGTATCCCTACCGTACAAGAACTTTAATACGATATGTATGTCGTCTTCTGGAAAATATATTTATGTTGGCAGCAGTAATACGAGTGGACAAGTTCTGAATTTATTTTTATCGAGAAACTACGGGACATCATTTAGTTCAGTGAGTGCAGCGATATTGTTAGGATTAGACATAATAAGTGTGAGCACATCTGAAGACGGAAAATATATTGCCGCGGTTTCAGGTGTGAATCAAAGTCCGGAACCCCCTCAAATAGTAACCTCGGTGAATTATGGCGCAACCTGGAGTTTAGCAAGTACGTCGCCCCTGGTATCTTGGCAAGCGATAAGTATGTCGGCGAATGCGCAATATTTAAGCGCAGTGACGAAACAGAGTAACGATAATGGTAACGGAAGTATTTATACGTCATTGACCCCGTATATAAACCTGTCAATCGCGAATACATTGACGGTAGGAGGCCCCGTCTTCCAATTCTAGTAAGGGGAAACCTACGGTTTCCCCTTAAACCCCATCCCTTAAGATTGTAACCACATTGGGAACCACCTTTGATGATGTTTTTTAACTTCCTTACCTTAAATGGTAAACTACCTCAAAAAATCCTCTAAAAAACAATGTAAATACCCACTAAAATACCTTCCTCAATTATGTTACTAATGAAGCTAACATAATTGAGGAGGGGGTAAGGGGGAACCTGCGGTTCCCCTGCTGTGATATAAATGTAATAATAAATAATACGAATTATACTAATTAAAAATAAAATATGAGTTCATGGTTAAATTTATCAACAACATCAAATAAATTCAGGCAAAGTTATTTTAAAGGATTCGTCGATATAAGCGGTGGTGGATTGAATATAAGGAGCGATGCATCTTTAAACATTTTCGACTTGTCCAATTTATCTACGCCGAATTTTAGTATTAAAAGCGACAAGATGAAGATTTATAGCCCCGGATTAAATAGCACGGTAGACGTAAGCAATGATAGATTGATTTATTTAAAAAACGTTACATATGATATTTCCAACACTTTTACCAATATCAATAGTCAGATAGCTGGCATAAACAGTGACGCTTCAAACAACGCGATCATCAACAACCGTCTTTTTGTAAACAATGATGTATCCCTCAATGGCAATTTAACAGTAGCAAATGTTATAACCTGCAGTGAATTAATTATAACGAACACGGATACGAGCGGCGGTGTTTTATTCTGTGATATAGTTACAGCTTCGGGAGGAATAATATCCAATAACGACGTATCATTGAATAATCGTTTATATGTGGGGTTGGACACCACGATGAACAAACGTCTTTTTATTCAGAACGACACCTCATTGAACGGAAATTTATTTGTAAGCAATTTTAGCATATTAAATAATATTACGCAATATATAACACCGGTAACATATTCTTCGTCGCCGGGCATAAACATATCTTTTACGGGCGGTTCCACGGTGTATTACACGGTTCCCACGGCAGCGACGAATTTCAAAATAAATTTTACAAATATCCCCACGGTATTGAATCAGTCATTTTCATGCACAGTATTAATCAATACCAGCAGCTACCGTTGTTATTGTAACACGATCACGGTGAATGGAACTGCCGCGACATTGATATGCAACGGGGGCATTGCGAACGTCACACTAGGTTCATGCACCTTTTTAAAACAGACAATGAATTTCATTAATGCAGGTGGGAGTGCCCCGTTAGTAGTTTTAACCGATTTCAGTTTTTACCAATAATAATTTTTGTACCGGCGAACATTTTCATTACACCCTTGAACATTATAAACTGGACAGTTCAGTGTTCAATGGCAACGTTACTCGTAAACCGAAGGTGAGCTGTGCTAAACCGAAGGTGAGCTGTGCTAAACCGAAGGTGAGCTGTGCTAAACCGAAGGTGAGCTGTGTAAACCGAAGGTGAGCTGTGCTAAACCGAAGGTGAGCTGTGCTAAACCGAAGGTGAGCTGTGCTAAACCGAAGGTGAGCTGTGCTAAACCGAAGGTGAGCTGTGCTAAACCGAAGGTGAGCTG
>Ga0164297_10001233_pt1 | contig 27662 bp, 23 predicted proteins | sample GEODES058metaG_FD_113539 | JGI IMG/M metagenome (GOLD analysis project Ga0164297, IMG submission 113539) | Dystrophic lake water microbial communities from Trout Bog Lake, Wisconsin, USA - GEODES058 metaG | ecosystem: Environmental > Aquatic > Freshwater > Lake | place: USA: Trout Bog Lake... | reverse complement strand
CCAGTACTCAAAATAGCGCCCTGCGGAAAGCTCATATTCATGAAGAGGTAGTCGACTAGTTCCTCAAATTTTCTATGCATTTCGTGGGTGCTCGTAGTTCCACCCCAAATGATTTCTCCAGCGCGCTCTACCTTGACCGAAATATCAAGCGCATATATATCTTCGATCTCCCAGATCGGAACAATGCCAGGACCAACTGCGGCTGAACCTAAATAGACCTTTGCTTGCGGAAGATAAAGTGGATTTTCCCCCTCGATATTTCGTGACGAGACATCATCACAAATGGTGACACCTACTATTTCACCCGCCGCATTCGTCACCAAGGCAAGTTCAGGCTCTGGAGCATTGATCGTGGAATCTGCTCGCACTCCTATGGGCTCACCGTGACCAACTACCCGCCAGGCAACGCTCTTAAAGAACAACTCGGGACGTGCCGCATCATAAACACGCGAGTAAACATCGGAGTGATCGCTCTCCTCTTCACGTGCTGCGCGAGACCTCTTATATGTAACGCCTGCCGCCCACACCTCTGTCAGTTGATCAACCGGTGGAAGCAGATAATGGATTTCGCTAGTAACTCCGCCAGCTAATGCGGATTCCACTGCAGAACGTAACTCGCTCAACGAAAGCGCGAGAAGGCTTGCCATGGATTCGGTAGGAACGAGAGAGGCTATGTTCGAATCCGCGCTTCGAATTCCGACCTTAACTTCATTATTAGTATCAAGAAATCGAATCAACTGGTTAGACATGCTCTAGCCCCCTGGTTCTCGCTTATCCAGAAATTGAGTAGTGAAAAAAGGGTATCGCCTCAAGTATGGGTGGGCCCCGTCGGGCTCGAACCGACGACCCACGGATTAAAAGATCGCTGTCTGGCCTTCCAATATCGTCCTACTGGCTTAATTTAAGCGTAAAAATAATCGTTTGAAAAGTATTTTTGTACATGTATATCCACGGCTGTCCAAGGTTGTTGCATCCAACTACTGCATCCGAAATTATTTATCACTTCTCTATGTAGATCTAGGAGAATAGATCGATTCATGTTGGAGTACGGTCATAATTTCAGAAAGAGCAGTTTTTTCTGCAACTTTGACTTGTGCAAGGAATTATTCTTGAGGTGTGAAGTTGATAATGCAGAGATTCAGGATGAAGTTCAATCAGTAATTGATCCTCAAAACGTGCTTTCAAATTAAGATCCAAAATAAGGATTAACTCGACTATCCAAGTAAAGTTGTTATTCGCATAGGCACTAAAACCAAACCCTATGAGAATCACCCCTAAATACATGGGGTGCCGCACATATTTGTAAATCCCCGATTCTATGAGGGGTGAATCTTTTTTGGGGATTGGTGAGATTCTTAGAGATGGTTTAAGCGATGGGGCAGCAAATAAAATAATGAATGAACCAATTCCAATGCACATGGACTCAAGTAATAAGTATTCATGAGTTGAACCCTTGTTGGAAAGGAGATCAGATAAAAAAAGTAAACCCAAGGCAAGAAATTGAATAGTTACAAAAAGAGTTGCCAATCCCTCGCGCCGGGACGTGGACATCTGGCTTACTTTCACTTTTTATCCCACCAAATTGTTGCCAATGGCCTCGTTGTAACTTGAGGTTGAGTTTTAAGAAATTCAAGTACTTCATTTTCTCTCTCGACAGGCAGGCATAACCTAATCCGAGAATAGTATGCCAAGGTTGTGAGATCACTTTCTTGACGCACAGTTCCATTCCACAACTCTAAATTCGCAGTAATCCCTAGCTCCCTTAAAACCTCAATGAGATCGTGGGGGGTAGGCTCAGTGGGTCTATCTAAATTCCAGAAATGTTTCCAAAGCGCGGTTGCATTCGCGAGTGGATGCATCTGCGGCATTTCAATGACAACTCGTTTGATTGCATGGTTGTCCATTTCGATAAGAAAATCTTCTATATTCTGAACATTGTAGACAACATGATGAGCTGTAACTACATCTGCCTTTGGGGCATGAGAAGCAATATCGGGCCAAAAACCTTCAAGTGTTTGAGAAGCAACACCTCTCCTCATTGCATTCTCTGAAAACATCTCAAGCATCTCAGCTTGGTGATCAATTCCAATAACGAGAGCCGCAGGTGGAGTTAGCGCAAAAGCTGCGATACCTCCACCACAGCCGATATCTAAAATTGAACCTCCTTCGGGCATAGCTTCTCGAGCTCGTTGGTGGGAGATGGAATCCTGAATTTGATCTGGTATTTGAAAAAGTGCAGGCGGGTGGATCCATGGGTTTTCAGGTGCTTGATCTAAAATCGATTGGGGAATAGCCCATTTTTCAAGCGCATGGCGCCAGGAATTTCCTGCATTATTTTGCATTTATTTACCAGGAACCCATGAAGATAAATCATTAACACATTTACATCTTTGATCTTGTGCAAATGGCGCAAGGGCTTCTTCTATATGTTGTCCGCAACCCGCCCAAGTGGCTTTTCCACATTTTTCACATCGAACTGCACTACACATTTTTATCTCCTACTCTACTTTTTACCAAATAAACGCGAAAATAATCCTGGCTCTTTTGGATCATTTTGATGACCTTGGCATCGATCAGATTTTGGAATGCCGCGCATCACTTGCTCGACATGTTGGCCGCAACCAGACCACGAAGCTTTTCCGCACTTACGACATGTTGTTCTGCTGCACATATTTATTTTCCTACCTTTTCTTTGTTCTTACTTAGTTTTCCTGCTGGTGAATTGCTCCAAGTTAAATAGCCGCCGTCAAGGTTCACCGCTTCATACCCCATTTCGCGAAGTAATCTCGTAGCTGCATGACCACGCTGGCCAACTTGGCAAGTAACTAAAATTTTCCCTTGTGGGAGTTGTTCTTGATGTTCACGGATTTCATCAATAGGAATGTTGATAGCTCCCGGCAAGGTTCCGCGTTCAACTTCTCCCACACTTCGAACATCAACAATTGTGTAACCCTCGTTAACTTTTTCCTCAATCTCATTCCATTGAACGGTGGGAGTTATGCCAGAGAGTACATTTTCTGAGATATACCCCAACATATTGACAGCATCTTTAGCGGAGCCAAACGGAGGCGCGTATGCCAACTCAAGATCTGCTAGCTCTGGCGCAGTAATTCCTCCGCGCATTGCTGTGGCAATTACATCAATTCTTTTATCTACTCCTTCTTTGCCAACTCCTTGTACACCAAGAATTTGATGAGACTTTGGATCAATTAACAGTTTCAAAGCCATTCCTTGAGCACCTGGGTAATAACCGGCATGTGAAGCTGGATGACTATGAACTGCAACAAAATCTCGACTAGCTGCAACAAGTTTTCTCTCATTCCAACCAGAGGTAGCCACTGTTAAATCAAATACTTTTACAATTGCGGTCCCTTGAGCATCAACAGGCCGGAGCTTTTTCCCGGAAATATGATCGGCGATTATCCGACCGTGCCTATTGGCAATGTTTGCAAGCGGCACTAAAGCTGCACTGTGATCGAGAGCATCACTCTTTTCAACCGCATCTCCTACCGCATAAATACTTGAATCAATTGTTCGGTTAAATTCATCAACTTTAACCCCGCCTTTTTCACCAATTTCTAGCCCAGCAGATTTTGCTAAAGCTATTTCTGGTCGAACCCCAATAGCTAGAATCACTAAATCGGCGCTAATTTCATTGCCATTTTCGAGGACAACTGAGTCTTCCTTGATGGAAGCGAGAGCCGATCCTAAAAAGAGTTTGACCCCTTTTGATTCAATTTCATCATGTATAAATCCCACCATTTCAGAATCGATCGGCATAAGAACTTGATCTTGAGCTTCAATTATGGAGGTCGAAATACCTCTATGTACGAGATTTTCTGCTAATTCCACACCGATGAATCCTCCACCAATAATGGCCGCACTCACTGGATTATTTTTTACAGATTCAAACATTTTCTTCACATCTTCAACATTTCGAAGTGTCAGTGATCGCTCAATTCCAGGAATGTTTGGACGAATCGGTGCTGCACCAGGACTATAGATAAGAAAGTCATAGTCAAGCGAATACTCCTGACCATCAACTTGATTGCGGACATCAACTTGCTTGGTGTTTCGATCAATGCGAAGTACTTCAGAACTAGTTCGCACATCAATTCGAAAGCGCTTCCATAAACTCTGCGGAGTTTGCAGGAGAAGGGACTCTTCTTTTTCTATCACTCCACCAACGTAATAAGGCAACCCACAGTTTGCATATGAAACAAAACCACTTTTCTCAATAACAGTAATCTGAGCTGTTTCATCTAATCTACGCATACGCGCAGCAAATGACATACCCCCTGCTACTCCGCCGATGACTACAATCTTTTTCATATTACGCCAAACTCAAAAATAGTTTTTGTAATTTTTCAGAAACTGCTTTTTGGTCTTTTCGACCCTCAATAATGCACTCTTCAAGACTTGCTGATATCAATGTGAATGCTGCGGTATTCACCGCTTTTGCGACCGCAGACATTTGATGAACGATTTCATCGCAGTTCCGTCCCTCTTCAAGCATGCGAGCAACCGCTCCCAATTGACCTTGTGCGCGTTTAATCCGAGCTGAAATCGCAGCAACGGTTTCTTCATTTTGAAGTACATGTGTGGGGGTAGTTTTAGTAGCCATTGTTTACTTAACTTTCTTTTCCATGGGGTGGTGACCCTTACGAATCATCTTGACCATTTTCAGATTTATCCCAATGAACCTAGTCATTTGGATTAAAATGTTTTTGCGTTGCTTCAATGTCTTTGGCGTAGGCAAAGGTGCATGGGCGATGCTTTCATTTGGATTTTCCATAGTCTTCTCCTTACTCCGGGATCAAGTACCAACCAAAGCGGGCTTTGGCTTTGTAAGTAAACATGTAGTGAAGTAGCAATTTAATCCAGTGTCCGGCAAGGCCAATTTCCCCAAATGTGTCTTCGAGACTTCGACCCGTATTGGGATATTTCACATAGTCAGGTACCACGGGATACATAGTCATCGAAGCTGCAGATCCACGTTTTAATCCTGAGCCGGCAGAGGCAACACATGCCGCACCCATATCTGACATCGAGGCAGAGGCAACTGAGGCATTAGCGCCACTTTTTATTAACTCACGAATGCTCAAAATTGCTGTTTTTCCCATAATTCCCGATGGCATTCCCGTACGTGGTGGAGAAGGCGCAATGAGGGTTCCATTTGGAGATTTTCGAGGTTTTGAAATTTGATGTGGTGGAGCAAAAGCGATTCCCACCGCAAAAATGTTGGGATAGAGCGGATTGCGATACGTCTTCGGCCAATCTGATGCCAACCATTCTTCAAATGGTTTGCCAGAGTAATCAGCATCCACCTTCATGAAACCGGAGGGAGCAAATAATTTCTCCGTTATATCGACTCCATTCCTATCAAATGCTTTCATATCTACACCACGAAATGGTGGGAGGAGCATGGCGAAATCAAATTTCAATACATCTTTCTTACCGTCGACTAGTTCATAATGAACTTCGTTTGGTTCAATTTTCTCGACGTGAGCACCCAAAATTGCTTTGATTTCACGTTCACGGAAAAGTGACTCCGTCCATAATTTGGAGGTTGTTTGAAAACCATTTTGGGAAAATACCAGACCTCCCACACCAAAATCACCTAGCTCATATTCATTTGTAATATAAGTGATATCGGCTAAATCGCGAACTCCTGCCGCACGAATTTCATGTTCTACATTAAATGTGTATTCAAATGCTGCACCTTCACAGGTACAGGTCCCGTGACCTACTCCCACAACAATAGATTGACGCTTTCCACTCTTCATGATTGCGATCGCATCCTTGAGTGATTTTGCAGCTTCAATAGCGTGACCAAATGTGCACACTGACACGGTGTGACCATCAGGCCCTAAGCCTGGAGTTGCAGCGAAATTAAGTTTTGGACCGGTCGCATTGACTAAGTAGTCGTACTCAACTTTGGCTGTTTCACCTTTACGAGATGGATCGGTGTAAGTCACTGTGACAAACCCTGAATCTGTGGTCAGATCACCTTCGGGATGGATTTCTTGCGCGAGAGCTTAATGAAAGATTATTCCTTTTTTCTTATATACGGGTGCAAGGGGAAATGTAACTTGATCTGCACTCATCTTTCCCACACCCACCCAGATATTGGAGGGAATCCAGTTATATTGCGAGTTTGGTGAGATAACGATGATCTCATTCTCTTTGCCCAACATTCGCTTGGCGTGCAAAGCTGCTGTGTGCCCTGCAACTCCAGCGCCAAGTATTAGCACCTTTGCCATTTTCATCCTCCATCAGTTGATACCCCCTAGGGTATACAATGCAACTAGGGAAATGGATGTGAAATATGAACTCTGATATCGGCGCAAATTACAGAAATCCGTTTCGGATTCACAGCCTCTTGCTTATTTTCGCTTCTTTAATACTTATTGGATGGATGATGTATCTAATCGGTGCTCTCCCCAGCTCATATCGAGCAAATCATTGGGATATTGCATGGGTTGGATTTGATTGCGGCATGACTTTTACTTTGTTAACAACAAGTTGGGCATTATGGAAACGACGTCAGGTCGCGATACCAGGTGCAATGATCTCAGGAACTTTTTTGATCATTGACTCCTGGTTTGATGTCATTACTTCAAATACGGGTTGGGACCAGAGAGTTGCAGTCGCTTCAGCAGTCTTAATTGAACTGCCCGCAGCTTTTCTATTATTCCGATTTAGTCGAAGAGCTGTTCGAAAATCTGTTGAGAATGCCCATCGTAAAGCTGGCAAAGTATTGATAACTTCCTCACTCTGGAAAACTCAACTCATGATTTTTGAGGATTAAAACTTAATCCAACTAGATCAAATGGTGTAACTATCTGCAATTGACCCATCATACTTAACGAAATCTACTTGCACATTTTCAATATCAGTTTTTACTCTCAAATATCCAGAACCGCCTATTACCTTTCCTGCTCCATACCCATACTCCACCGCTGAATTTGTTCCATCGCCTGGATGACTCGGCTGCGGAAGTGTCTGGTAGATAATTCCATCTAATTCTTCTTTCACGTAAAGATGATCATGACCTTTAAATACAATGGAGACGCCATTATCTTTTAATATTTGATGAATGGGTTTAGCCCATCCCGGTCTCATCTGAGCAAAGCCATCACTTCCATCCATATTCTTGCCTCCCAACTCATTGAAGTTTGCAATGTGGGTGCCTCCACGAGATTGGGCATCGCCAACAAGTAAATGATGAATATAAATAAATTTATGTTTCTCGGTAGCGTTACTCAGTGTATTCACAAGCCAGTCATATTGTGTTTTACCGAGAGTCCATTGCCAGCCATCAGCTTTTGGGTTTGCGGTGGTATAGGTAAATGGATCTAAGCCGATATGCAAAACATTGGATTCCGAATAGGCAAAATAGGAAACTGGCCCGGTTTGCTCGGGAAAGTATTCGGCACGATATTTCTTGGTATTAAATGTGCTGTAGCCCAATTCTCCATCGTGATTTCCTAAAACTATTTTTAATGGTAATCCTTTTAATCGCGAATAAAAGTTTTTCATCAAAATATATCGGGCGCGAATATTCGGTTCACTTTTATCAGCCAACTTGTCGACCATAAAAATATCACCGAGGTCGATGAGGAAGGAGGAACCTGATGCAGCAATCAAATCCAGTGTTTTGTTGTATATATCGGCACTTGAATTTTCATCCATGTGGGGGTCTGCTTGAACTGCGAACAATGAGGTTGTTTCTGAATTCTTCATTGTTACGACAATAGGTTTAGTAGCTAAGAACGTTTTTCCACTTAACTTATATCTCAACCGAAAGTAATATCGAGCTCCAGATGTAAGCCCAGAAACTTTGGTCAGTGTTATTTTATTTAATGCAAAAGTGGGGGTGTGAGAGGTGTAAGAACCAGATTTAATTCCATACTCAATAAACCCGATTCCAACACTGGGAGAGGATATTGAGAATTGAAGTGAAGTCGTGCTCAATACTTTTCTGAGTTTTAACACCGGCACAACGGCAGCGAAAACAGGAATATCTGAAATGAGCGTAATAATTCCCGAGATAAGAAGTGCCCTTCGAGTAAGTATCCACTTAGCCATTGGTCTTTGCCTTAATTACATAGGAGTGAGCAAGCTGTAGGTTTTTACGGGTGGAAGATTCATCTTGTGGCCTGGCACTTAAGAAGTACTCCACTTTTCCTTGAGTGGGTCCCACAGTTACTCGAACATGTCCAGAGTTGGGTGCTTTGGTTCCTGATAAATATGCGGCTTCATTGAACATCGTGAAGGTGTCATCTGCAGGATTAGGCATAGATTGATAGATCAATCCATCTCGTTCTTGATGGACAAAAATATGGTCATGGCCTTGGAAAAAAATAGTAACGCCATTTTTAACCATCAAATCATGTATGGGGAGTTCCCAATTGGGGCGCTTTTCTGCGAATGTTGCTGATCCCTTGGGGTCATTTCCGCCCCATTCATAATTTGTAGAAACCTCAACGCCTCCTCTCCCCGTGCCTAATACATGGTGGGAAAAGACAAATTTATACTTTGCATTACTACTCTCAAGAGTTTTCTTGAGCCAGGCATATTGAACATCTCCAATACCAATGCTCCACAAATCCGTTGTTTTGCCTGAACCTTTTCCACCCTGAGCAGAATCTGCACTCACACCTACGACGTTGTCCACGGGATTTTTAGAATGCCAGTAAGGATCCAAGGTGACAAAGAGGGCATCTCCCCAGGTCCAGGAGTAGTAATCACGAGGTTTTCCTACAAACGGAATACTTTCCGAATCGGCGCTGTAGAAGGAATTCGTATCCGGTAAAGGAAAGTATTTGAGGCGAGCATTTCCTGCAAGTACAGCTGGGTTTGTTGATGTTCCATCTAATAAATAGGAAGCAGCCTGTTCATGATTTCCATTAACAAGAAAGAGAGGGATTGATTTAGCAACAGCGCTGAGCCAGGTTCTTTGAGTTGAGTATATTTTCTCAACATTTACTTGATTTGCCAGTCCTTTTCCTATTAGCGGATCGATACTGAAATCATCTCCGAGAGTGATCATAAAATCTGGCTTTTGCTTCTTGATGTTAGTTAAAGTCTGAACATAGAGATCTGCATTAAACATTTTTCCCACACGTTCCGGGTGAGAATCTCCTTGAACAGCGAAAGTAAAGGACGAGCCCGCTTTTCTTTGGGTAAAGAATGAATTGGTCTCACCAATTGCATAGGTTGAATCACCAGCTCTTTTGCTTCTTACTCTGTAAAAGATCTGAGAGTTCGCTTTTAAATTATTTATCTCAATAATCTTTGGCGTCAGTGAAACTAAAGTTGTCACAGAGGTTTTCATCGTGAGGTTTGTTGCTTTATAACCATATTCAATATAAGTACTTACGGGAGCCCCTGCTATTAAACTCAAGGATATTGAGGAGTTAGTCGGACGTCCGATTACTGTGTTCACATTTGAAACACTGGCACCCCAGGACTTCCCACCAGTGAGAGTAAATAAAGAGGAAAGTGCAGTGGCCTTAAGAAGGCTCCTTCGTGAAAAATCCCTCATACCTGTCTCTCCTTTGGATTGTTTTGCTCAACTGGCTGAGATTTCAAATAAGAGATTACGCTCAAATACAAATTATTGGCTTAAATTAGCCTGAGATTTCACCTATGAAATGATTTACAGGAGGGCAATCTCGCGTAATGTTTGTTATTCACTCTAATCTCTGAAATTATTAAGGGTATAAAACCAAGAATTTCTAGATACCTAATATTTCATTTTGGGGATGCGTTAAAATTTGCAGAAAATATGAATAGTTAATAGTAAATTTAATTGTAAAAGCGCTTCAAAAATGAGGTAATCGGGAAACTCGTAGGAGCCAATGTTTTGGCTACTGCCTTAGCTAAATATTCCTACCTATCAGTAAGCCCTGGCATATGAACAAATTTAAGTTCATTTAACCCTGGGGGTACATCTTGGACAATCAATTTGCCGCAGCGATTAAAAATTATCTCTCACTACTGTAAATGACTCTTAGTTCGAAAAAATAAACATGTTGATTGCTAAAGAGAACTAAACAGTAATTGAGGTTACTGATGCGAGATTAGATGAAATCACGGGTCACTTTTTTCAACAAGTAAGAAAGCTACTTTAGCTTTCAAAGCAACGATTTCACAGGTCACTAATTTTTAAAAATTTTGAGTTAGCATTAAATGTGGGAGCACAAAATAAACAATTTTGAAGTACATTGTTCTTTTTTAAATTTAAAGCACTTTATCAGCACCCAATATGAACGAAAATGTGTGACTTGATCTCGGAGATATACATAGTAAATCAATTTTGTTATTGAATGAATTGGGCGGACAACTCATTGGCTCTAAAGCAATTGCTTTTCGGCTTATATTGCCAGGAGCATAATCCAAGGTATAAACATGAACCCAGTTCACTCCCCTAAGGGGTCGCAGATATTTTTTATGATTTAAAGAAGAATATATTTCTGTATCTTTATCAATTGAATTTATTTTGAACGCTTGATTAATATGATCATTGTCAATCCTTGAACCTTTACGAAATTTATAAAAATTCTTTGCGCTATTATTCGCGTTTATACTTAAAATAGAATCAGATAAACTATCATAAACTTGTTCAGTTGGTATTTTCAGACATATACTATTTACTGTTTTCACATCCCCTAGTGAAAAATAAGGATGAAAACCCACTCCATACGGGCAATTTTCGTCAGATAAATTTGTTGTCGTAATTGTTATTTTTAAGCCAGAATTAGTTAGTGTGTAGTTCATTTCCATTTTGAGGATAAATGGGTACCCTTCACTAGCATTTAAATTGCAGAATAAAGTGATTCGATCTTTTTGATTCTGATTTACTTCCCAATTTGTTGAAGACATTAATCCGTGTAGAGCGGAATTAGTGATTTTATCATTAATTTCGACTATGTAATCCTTTTTTTCAAAATGATAGGTTCCATTTTTGATTCGATTTGGCCAAGGAGCTAAAAGTTTTCCTGCATAAAGTGAATCTGAAAATTCTTTAGGGAATTGATGAATTATTTCTAAATCGTGTTTTTGTAATTTTATCAAAGTTGCAGTTTCGGTCTCTATTAAAGCGTTGTATCCGAACCCAGAAATTTCATATATCACAATTATTAGTTTTCTTTTAAAATAAGAAAAGATAAAATTTCATCATTCAAGTTCTTTAAGGGTTCATGACCAAAATCGGGATAAGTAATGATTTCTTTCTTTGAATTTATCTTGTTATAAATTGCGTATTGTGTTGAAGGAGGACAGATGTTATCTTTCAATGCAACTATAAACAAAACTTCAGCCTTTATCTTGGGAGCAAAATGTTGAACGTCGACATAATTTAAGGTAGAAAAGAATAACTCTTGATCTCTGTGTTGAGGATCATATTTTCTAAAATATTCTGTGATGCCTGAATAAGCTTCATTGGCGGCTCCTATTTCCCAAACTCTCTTGAAATCACTTAGAAACGGATAAATACTTATAACTTGATAAATTTCTGGTATCAGCCCAGCAGTAGAAATGGCTAAACCACCACCTTGAGAAGCTCCCAAGACTGTAACGCGATCCTCATCGACCCAATCCAGATTAAACAAGAATCTAACTGCCAAAGCGCAATCTAGATAAACTTTACGCAAAAATAAGCCTTCTGGTCCCTCTTCTATTCCTCTCACTATCTGTCCTATGAACGTATTTCTGTAAAAATTTGAATTATCTTGAGAAAACCCACCCTGTCCTCTAATGTCTAAAGCTAAAACAGTGAAACCATTTGCCGCATAGGGATAGAGAGAAAACCACTCGGGGCTTGAATCTCCATATCCGTGAAAAACTACTATTGCCGGAGTTCTATTTTTGGGCTCCTTTGGTTTGAGTAACTTTCCAGATAACTTGGCATTTCGATATCCAGAGAGTATTACCTCATAACAATCAACATTCTTTAAATGTTCATTTACTTTAACAAAGGTTGGCTCTATGTTTTGAACTGCTGCATCTATTTCCAGAAAGGCTTTTTTCCAAAAAAGTTCGAAATCTAAGGGAGCATCTAAACTTCCTAAATATTTTGGCAACTCAACTGTAGATAAATCAATTATCATTTAACAGCCCCTTGCAAAACCCCTGAAATGATATGCCTTTGAAAAATAATGAAAAAGACAACTGAAGGTAGAATTACTATGATTGTTCCTGCACACATAAGTGGTAGATCCATACTGTATTGATTCACAAAAGCAGTCAAACCAGTTGTAACTGTTCTTTTTGTAGAATCTTGGATTAGGATCATAGCTAGTAGGAATTGGTTCCAAGACCAAATAAAGTAAAATATAGAGAGCGAAAAAATAGCAGATTTCGAAATCGGAAAAAGAATTTTTGTTAATTGAATTCTATTATTCGCTCCATCAATAGTGGCTGCTTCTAATATTTCAGCAGGCAGAGTTGAAAAATATGAGCGTATCCAATAAATGCCAAAAGGCATAAACCCTCCTAGCAATGGAAAAATAACAGCCCAGATTGTGTTAAGAACACCTATTGAACCAAGCCCGTAGTAGAGTGGAATGACAATCGCCTCATATGGAAGCGCCATACCCAGCAGAAGGAAATTAAAAATCTTTTTTTTATGAGGGAATTGAAAGCGATAAAAACCATAACCAGCGCAAACCGCAAGAATTGTCGTGACAGGAACAACAATAAGTGTGATAGAGATACTTGTCCAAAATAATTGATGAAAATTCCCGATATTCCAAGCATTTAAATAGTTCCCAAAATAAAGATGTTTTGAGATTTTGAAACTTACACTCAATGCATCAGGTTTTTGTAGAGATAGATTAAGAACTGCGATTAAGGGGATAACCGTGTATAGTGACAAAATAAATAGAAATATTTTTGGACTTATATTCTTCACTTAGTAATCTTTCAGTAATTTATTCACGGATAAAATAAAAGCAAATGTTATTGTGCTTAAAGTCACAGCGAGTGAACATGCTTGTCCAAATTGCTGATAAGTGAAAGCGAGCCTAAAAACCTCAAGTCCTGGTACTAGAGTTTTTCCTCCCGGACCTCCATTAGTCATTACATATACCAAATCAAAACCACTAAGTGCTGAAATGGTGGTTATGGTTATTGCAAATCTAATTTCAGGCCTGAGCGATGGTAGCGTGACACTTGTAAATTCTCGAATACGGCCTCCACCATCTATCTGGATCGATTCATACAAGTGTTTATCAATTTTTTGTATTCCAGTGGAAAACAATAATGAACATAATCCAATTCCTAACCAAATTCCAACAATTCCAATTGCATAAATTGCAAAGTTAAAATCACCGAGCCAACCTTTTTCCAGACGTCCGAGTCCAACTAAACTTAACAACTGATTGATAATTCCATTTGGTGAGAAAATGAGTTTCCACGATATTCCAACTGCAACAAGTGGCAGTACTTGTGGGAGAAAAATAACGACTCTACTTATTTTTGCGATTTTTGACTTTGCAGAAAGGTTACTTATCGATGTTGCCGAAATGAGTCCAAAAAATACAGGGATAAAGGAGAAAAATACAATTAATAGTATCGAGTTTTTAATTGATTGGAGCTGTTCTGGATCTTTAATTACTTGGATGTAATTTCGATATGAATTCCAAACAGCCTCTCCAATGCCGTCCCAGTTGAAAAACGAAAAGAATATTGCCGCTAACCAAGGTGCAATAACGAAAATAGTGTAAAGAATAAAGGCGGGCGCAATAAAAGTTGTTGCACTTTTTATGGACTCACGCCCACCTTTATTTCTCATCATCTAGGGTTCCTTTAATTTAGAAGATTTACGTGAAACTATTAGTGTGATTTAGCCCAGTCAGCTTGAACTGTATTAATCAGGTCATCAACGGTCATTTGTCCACCCAACAATGCTTGAGTCGTTGTTGTCAACGTTTGAGCCATTGAAGGGGTCACATTGTTGTTGAAACTTACTATTCCGTTCGCGTTACTTATCTTCTTGTAAGCAGCCAAAATGTCATTTTGCAAACTTGTGGTTCCCTTTGCATTTGCGACATTAACTGGTAGAAATCCATTTGACCAAGCCAAAGGAGCTGCCTGTGCGGAAATAAGCATATTCAAAAATGCTGCAGCAACATCCTTGTTTTTCGATTTGGCTGAAATTTGAAAGGCATCTCCACCACCAATAGCTACAACATTTGTGCCTGGGAAAGGAATAAATCCAACGTTAGATCCCATAGCGGCATCAATTGTTCCAGCATCCCAGTTACCATCATTCAAGAAAACACCATTTCCTTGAGTAAAGTTTGTCACAGCATCTTGAAGTGCGTAACTGTTTACATCAGATGGGATGTAGCCAGCATTTTTCCAGTCAAGAAGTTTTTGCGCACCTAATTTATTTCCGGTGGTTGCAAAAGTTGAATTTGATACACCAAGGGCCCATTTCGCAGCAGATTCTGCACCGTCTTGAGATTGTCCAATACACTGAATTAAGAAAGAGGCATGTCCTTGAGAGTTACCCATTTGGATAGGCAATAAGTTAGCTTTCTTGGCACTTGCTAAAGCTGCTTCTAGCTCACTAAGAGTTTTTGGAAGAGTATTTATCCCGGCTTGTTGTAGTAATTTTTTGTTGTAATACAAACCAACAATGTTAATGTCAACTGGAAGAGCAACCTGAATTGAACCAGCCATTGTTTTGTAATCGGGAGTCACTTTCCATTGCTCAGCTACAGTAGATGGAATAATTTTGTCCCATCCATATAGCTTTGAATACTTTGCCAAATTGATAGTTAGGCCATTTTTTGAACTAAAAGCATTTGCAGCAAGTGCAATATCTGGTCCATTTGAAGATTTCAAGGCGAGTTGTATGCCTTGGGCATAATCTGGAAAGTCAGTTGCTTGCACAATGACTTTTACATTTGGATATTTTTTCTCAAAAACAGTTGCAACTGCTTGTGAAACTTTGTTTTGAGGGGCAGTTGTAAATATTCTCAACGTTATAGGCTTGTTTGGAATTACTTTTGAAACACTAGCAGGAGTTGGAGCTCCCATCGCAAAAGCTGACGCTACTGGCATGCCTATTGCGAGTAACACAGCTGCTGTTAAAGTCAGCGATTTATTTAACTTCCTTCGCATCGATTCCTCATTTCTCTTGTGGTCTATTATGTTTTTAAAAAACATAATGAGGCACGTTAGCACTTCTGGAAGTTATTTTGCAACATAGTATGCAAAATTAAGTTATTTCTTTTATAACAAAAAGTTATTTTTCCAGCTGGTAGCGTCGCATGGAATTAGTCCTCTTCCATTCAGAAGTAAGTCGTTCAATTTTTTATTCATTGAGTCCATGGCTAATTTAATTCCACCCAAACAGGGGCCCTCAATTCCAAGGGAAGAAATAACTACTTTGGGCGAGCGGAGTGGATAAATGGCTTCTAATTCTTTTCGAAAACTTTCAAGATACATATCTCCATATTCAGAATTTGGACCACCAATCACAATTAGCTCGGGGTCTAAAGTCAAACATATAGCTGCAACACCTCGAGCTAACAGTTTCGAATATTCAGCGACCGCTTTAGTTGCCTTAGATATTCCGAGTTTACTGTCGAAAAACATGTCATCGTGACCTGGAAACTTTCTTTTTTTGCCTGGCGTTACGTACAAAGATTCTTCAATATCTGACCAACCGATTTCAGGTAAATGACCAATAAGGCCAGTTCCCCCTCGATGGCCACGACGCAAGGAACCGTCTAAAAATATGCCAGCTCCTGTTCGTGTACCACTAAATACATAAACAAAGTCTATTGCGGACTCTGCTGCTCCTTTCCATTTTTCAGCTAGAGTTCCTAAATTACAGTTACCCTCTACTAATACTTCACATTTCAATTTCTTAGTGAAATGCTGCTTAAGGTCGGTCCCTGACCAATTTGGCATTCCTTTTCCACCGTAAAATATCACCACACCATTTTCAACAACTCCAGGAGTTCCAACTGTTGCAATCCAAATATCAAGAAGAGAGATACCTGCCTTAAGTAAAGCTGCATTTAGTAAATCAAAGGCTTGCGCTAAACGTTTTTCAGAAGTGAGTGATTCCGGGACTCTTTCTTTCATTGAAGAACATATATTTCCTTGTAAATCTGAAATTAAAACAAAAATATGGTGTGCACCAATATCGATACTTGCAAAATGACCACCTTTAGAATTGATTTGGAATAATTTAGACGGTCTTCCAACGGAATTTAGATCACCTTGACCCGACGTGACGGATCTTGCCACAATCCAGTTTAGTTTTAAAAGATCTTCTAAAACTGACTCTACCGCTGTCCTAGATAATTCGAGTTCTTCGACCAACGATTTAGAAGTCTTTTCCCCTTTTTGCAGTTCACGTAGAACCGCCAAATTGTTAATTTGACGGAGCATTGTTCTATTTCCGGCGGAGGGTAACGAGGAAATAGTTTCAAGCGGCTTTTTTGTCTTCTGGACTTTCATAGCTTTTTCCTAATAGAATTATGTCGTAAAGTTGCATAATTAGTCATTATTGCCTCCAAAGGCTTTTCAAGAACAAAGGATAAGACTTTTTAAGATATCTCGTAACAGAAATTGGAATTGATAGGGGAAAAGATGGAAAAAATGGTTCAAAGTGAGGTTTTTTTCGGTGGAAATTCATTTGTTGTTTCAACTGAAGAATCAGGGGTACCCCAGAAAAATGGCTACTTATTCAAGTCTCGTCAAATAGAGGTAGAACACCTCATGGAAGATCCGGAGTTTTATCGTCATGGCTGGAATTCCTGGTCACCTACTGGTTGGCGCAAACTCAGCCAAAAACCTTTGAAAATATATGACAACCCACTTAGGTTACTTACTGCAGACGATGCAGAACACTTTGAAAAAGGTAAGCATTCAGGCTCGTATGTGGCTGCTTTAACGGATTCAAATGGTAATTGCCTACTCTTAGGATCACTATCAGTTTCATCTGGTTTCATCATAGCTAACAATAGTCATCTAAATGGTTTCCAAAATGATCTTAATTCTGAATGGTATATCGGATATGGAAATGAAAGAGAAGTCTTCAAAGAGTACGCAAATTTGCTAACCGAAAAATTTGGAATCAATAATCTAAAGGCAGGAAATGTGTGGAGTAGTTGGTACACATTTTTTGAGGATATTAATTCAAGAGATTTAAAATTGACAATCGATCTATTAGAAAGTATGGAAATTGATGTGATCCAAATTGATGATGGTTGGCAATTAAATGTAGGTGACTGGTCAGCAAATAAAAAATTCCCAGAGGGAATGAATGAAATAGCAACTTATATAAAGTCCAAAGGAAAAAAGGCTGGCCTTTGGGTAGCCCCATTGATTTGCCTTCCTGAATCTGAAGTCGTAAAAAACCACCCTGATTGGATTTTGAGAGATGAAAAAGGTGAAGCAGTTACTGCCGGATACAACTGGGGAACCACTTACTACACTTTTGACACCACTCTGCCAGAAGTTCAAAAACATATCTTTGAAATATTTACCAAATTCAAGGATTGGGGATTTGAATATTTTAAGTTAGATTTTATGTATGCCGGAGCGTTACCAGGCTATAGAAGCACGAAAATTGATCGAGAAGTTGCATACCGAAATATCTTAAAAGTAATTAGAAGTGCAGTTGGTGATGAAATTTACTTACTTGGTTCTGGGGTTCCAATGCTTCCTTCAATTGGGATTTTTAACGGAGTAAGAGTAGGTCCAGATACGGCACCATATTGGGATAACACTGAGAGAAAAAATGATCCTTCTGGTCCGGGTGCATGGAACGCAATTTGTAATTCTCTAAGTAGATTTTGGATGAAAGGTATATATGAAACGGACCCAGACGCGGTATTTTTTCGAAGTCGACAAAATCTACTTGATGACAATTCAAAACACCTACTCCAGGCAACTGCTCAAATATTAGAATTCAAATCTTTTTCTGACCCCATTGATTGGCTTGATGAAAATGAATATACGGAACTTATAAACTTCCTTAATTCAAGCAATAAAATAAATCAATTAAATAGGTATATTTTTGAGGTAGATGGCGTAACTATTGATTTTAACGACATCATATTTCCCAAAAAAAGAATATCTGATTTTATTTTGGTGAAATAAATCCAATGAAAAAAAATGATTTATTCACTTTTGGTGAAATCATGGCCGTTTTTCTGACTGCATCAAATCAAAGTTTAGAATTTGAGCAAAATTATTTGCTACAAGCAGCAGGAGCTGAAGCTAATGTTTCTGTAGCAGTAACAAATTTGGGGTTATCTGTTAAATTTCTTTCAAAAGTTGGTTCGGATAAATTAGGAATGTTTGTTATTTCAAAATTAAGAGAATATGGAATAAATACAAATCATATTAAAGAAGTTAAAAGTCCAACAGGGTTAATGATTAGAAATTTTGACAGTCATCGAGAACTTGAAACATTGTATTATCGAAAGAATTCAGCAGGCTCCACCTTATCGGAAAATGATATTCGAGAGTCTGATATTTCAAATTCAAGATGGCTACATATAACGGGTATATCTATGGCCATTTCAGAAAATTCATATCTAGCTGTTTTGAAAGCTGCAAAAATCGCACAACGCAATAAAATTTGCGTGAGTTTGGATTTAAATATAAGAAAAAAATTATGGACAGATGAAGAAGCTGCAAAAAAAATCAAGACAATTCTGCCATATGTGAATTTTCTCTTTGGCGGAGTAAAAGAATATAAAATTATTTGGAATCATGATTCTTCAGAACGTAACCTTCGTGCAGCCTCTGAATTTGGTATCGAAAACTGCATTATGACTAATGGTGAAGAAAAAATTCAATTTATTTCTGGGAAAGTTTTCGATCATTACTCACCAATTAAGGTTGAAACTCAAGATTCAGTTGGGGCTGGAGACGCCTTTGTCGGCGGAACAATAGCGGGAATTTTAGGAGGAATGAAAGTTGCTGATGCCATAGAACAAGGAAGTCAGTGTGGAGCAATCGTTGCCTCCTCCATAGGAGATTGGAACAGGAAGATTGCGGGTAAAAATGGAATTCTAAAATTGGAAGGGAGTTATGAGTGATTGAATTAAAATCCATTATAAATCAGGGAATTATAGGAATTATACGAGAAAATTCATACGAAAAAGCTCGAAATACTGCAAGAGTGATGGTCGATTCAGGACTTAATAATTTAGAGTTCACAACTACAACTCCTCGTGTTTTCGAACTGGTCCAAGAATATTCTGAAAATATTTCCATAAATGTTGGGGTAGGTACGGTTTTAAATACTGAACAATTAAAGATGTCCGTTGCTTCTGGAGCCAAATTTTCCATTTCCCCAAACACTGATGTTGATATTATCAAAAATGCAAAGGAAATGAATTTTTTACATATTCCTGGCGTTTTCTCACCTTCCGACATCGCTGTTTGTGTGAAATACGAATCTAGATTTTTGAAGCTTTTCCCTGCATCTTTTTTCCAACCAAATATTTTGCAAGCCTTCAATCAACCTTTCCCAAACATAACATGGCTGGTTACTGGTGGAATAAATTTAAATAATGTTGGCACATGGATTAAGTCAGGAGCACAAAGTTTCGGAATAGGAAGTTTTATATTAGATGGGGACAAAGATTTGATTTTCAAAAAAGTTACTTCTTTATTGCAACTAATTCAAGAGGAGAGAGTTAAGTCCAATGAAAATAACTGACATAAATGTGCTTGTGGTAAATGCGAAAATGCGTAATTGGATCATTGTGAAAGTATTTACCGATGTCCCAGGCTTGATAGGGCTCGGAGAAGCAACTCTTGAATTTCAAACTAAGCCTGTTGTCGAAGCTATCAATAATTTGGGAAGTTTACTCATTGGACAAGATCCCAGAAATATTGAAAAAAATTGGCAGATCATGTATCGGCATCTTTTTTTCAAAAGTGGAATAGTTACTATGTCGGCGATAAGCGGTATTGATCAGGCTTTGTGGGATATAGCTGCGAAGGATTTAGGAGTTCCACTCTGGAAACTACTTGGAGGACTAGCAAGGGAACGGGTCAGAATGTACGATCACCTTGGAGGTGGTGACTCTTCCATTGTCTATGGAGATAATAGTTTCTCAAATTTTGAAGATAACATTCACAAATCTTTAAGTGATGGATTTACAGCTTTTAAAATTCTTGCTGTACCTATGACGGACATCGTTGGAGAGCAAGTCTCTTATGATAAGGCTGCAAGCTTAATGGAGCGAGCTCGACTCGTTGCTGGACCAAATGTGGACATAATGGTTGACTTTCACGGCAGAACTAACGCCATATCTGCAATTAGGTATGCTGAAATTTTAAAACCATATAACCCTTTATTCATCGAAGAAGTCGTTCAACCTGAACAAATAGAAAGCCTAAAACTAATAAGAAGCAAGACAAATATTCCTTTGGCTACAGGTGAGCGATTGGTACATCGAAGCGAGTTTTTGCCTTTATTGCAAGCAGGACTTCTAGATGTGGCTCAACCAGATGTCTGTCACGCTGGTGGTATAACTGAAATAAAAAAGATTTCTGCTTTATGTGACTCTTTTGGAGTTTTAATGGCTCCTCACAATCCTTTGGGTCCAATAGCTACCATGGTAAATGTTCACATAGGCTTGAGCACTTCAAATTTTTTGATTCAAGAAGTGATGCGAAATGACGTACCGTGGAGAGAAGATGTTTTTGAAGGTATTGCTGAGATCAGAGAGGGTTACGTCTACCCTCCAACTGAACCTGGAATTGGAATCTCCTTAAATGAAGATTTAGCAAAGCATTATCCATTTCAAAATTCTCAACCAGTGCAATGGTTCAATAAAGATGGTTCTGTGGCAGATTGGTGATCATATGAAACTTAACAATGAACATATCTTTGTGACTGGTGGTGCTACAGGAATTGGGGCAGCAATAGTCTTTGAAAGTGCAAAATCTGGGGCAGCAGTTTCATTCTGTGATTTGCAGGTGGAAGCAGGAGAAAGATACGCTCAGCAGCTCCGAGATAAAGGATTAGTTGTAAATTTTTTTGAAGGCAATGTTTCAAACTTTTCTTCTTTGGAAAGGGCTCATAACGAGTCTATCCATAAACATGGTCCAATAACAGGCCTCGTAAACAACGCAGGAATAAATTCTTATGAGGATGCCGCAACATTAAGCGAAAAGGATTGGGATAATTTCTTTGCAGTTGATCTAAAAGGCGTTTGGTTAAACATCAAATTAGTTCTTCCAAATATGCGCCTAAATAGAAAAGGATCAATCGTAAATATTGCCTCAATACATGCTCGTATGTCTTATCCCAATTTTTTTCCATACTCGGCTGCCAAATCTGGCGTTGTGGGACTAACACGAAATCTTGCACTAGATGAAGGGCAGTACCAAATCAGAACGAATTCTGTTTCGCCTGGATATGTTCATACAGATTTGTATGAAAAGTGGTCTAAGGAAATAGTTGGCAGGCATGATGAAGTAATCGCAAAACAACCGCTCGGACGAATTGCTCAACCCTCAGAGGTAGCAAAAGTAGTTACTTTTTTACTTTCAGATGATTCATCTTTTGTAAATGGTGCGGACTGGATCGTCGATGGGGGACTACATTGTCGTTTTGCCTGAGAATTTTCATTATTTTTGGTTCAAATAAAGAATTTAGATAGTTATGTTAAAGAGCATTTATGCTGAAATTTATGACCGTAGGCGATGCATCTTAGGCGAGAGTCCTGCAAGTTACGGGGCTAAAAATGAGCAGGTGATGTGGGTAGACATTTTGGGTGGAAAGGTACTTTTCTCTGACCTTTCAACTAGTTCAATGGGGGAGTTTCTCACTAATGAGCACACTTCATTCGTGATTCCACGGCAAGGAGGAGGAGAAGTGCTAGGAACAAGATCTGGACCCATTCTTAGAGATTTTGATGGCAATTTATCCAACCTACCAATTCACACTAAAATCAATTTAGATTCTTGTTACCCTGAATCTAGGTGGAATGACGCAAAGGTTTCTCCATATGGGGATCTGTGGTTAGGTACTATGACTTATAATGCAATTTTAGGAAAATCTAATCTATACAGATACTCTTCAGAAGAACAAAACCTTGTAAATATGTTAGATAAAGTCACGATCAGTAATGGTATGTGTTGGTCACTCGATAGGAAACTCTTTTACTATATCGACTCAGAGAAAAAAACCGTGGATGTTTTCAAAGTATCCCAAAATGGGAAAGACATTTCAAGTAGAGCTATTTTATGGAATATTTCAAAAGATAAAAATATAGCTCCTGATGGAATGACGATAGATTCTGATAATGGAATCTGGGTTGCACTTTGGGGAGGGTCGAGGGTAGTTAGACTTGATAATAAAGGAAAAGTAACTGCAGAAGTTGTACTTCCGGTTAAAAAAGTAACCAGCTGTTGTTTTGTCGGCTCGAATTCCGATAAACTGCTTATCACCACTGCTCACATGGAAGACCAAAGTGATTCACCTTTATCTGGAATGACTTTTATTTGTGAACCAGGTGTACAGGGAGTCCCTACAATTGCGTTTCCTTATTGACAAAACACTGATAATTATTTCTTAATTATTATTACCTATATAAAAATCAATTATTTAATAATATTCAATTTGGGATTAAAGCCGTTAAAATAAAGATCAGTTAATGCTTATTTCAAAGATTCTTCGCGAGTGCCTCCATGCTCGAAGGATGTGCTTTCTTTAGGGTCATAACTTCGATCGATACCAAAGGCCTTTGGGGCTTTTTAAAGTAACCTAAATTCAAGATTCACATAAAAAATGCCAGGAAACTCATTTATCCCTATTCCTGTAAGTTTTTTCACATCAAACTACCCCCTCCGGCTTCGCCGGAGGATTGTTAATGATATTTAGCTAATGAGGTTATTGTGATAAAGGTTGAGTCGAGTGCCTGAAATCCCGTCTCTGGTTAATCACTAGTCGGTTCCTAAACTTGGAATACTGAAGTGTGTCTAAAATGTTGAGCTTCTTTGGGAGGGTATTTATTTGTGTATTGAATCCACTCGCGATGAGATAGACAAATTTGTCTCCGAACACAATTAAGAGTTCATCCAAACAGAGCAGGAGTTATTTGAGAGATTTTAAATAGGACAAATCGGACTTTAAAGCCATTTTGAGGCTATTTCGCCCCTCGACCTATGAACTCAGATTCAAACATTTGTTCGAATGGCTCAAAACGGCTCAGGTGGGTTTTTAGAGGGGCTTATGACCTTAGTTCCCAAAGAAATATCTGGGCTAAGGCAGCTCTCTTCAGGTGCCATTCCTCCTCCGTTGCCCTTACGGGCAACTTCGGGGGGAACGGCGGGAGGTAGTAGCTACAGTCTGTAATCAATATGGAATATTTCTGCGGATAAGTTACATATTGCCGTCAGCACTCGTAAGAGATAGGACGGGGCTCCATAGGCCAATAGATATATAGCGCCTATATTCCTGCAAATGGCCTTAGTAAATAACTATTGCGTTTCATATGTCTAATACTTTCAGGAAAATATATAGCAACCCCATTACCGCACCGTACAAATACAAAGCATTACTTAGAAGATCGAGAATATTTGAGCTTCTTCTTTAACTCCGTATTTTTATTGGTAGGAGCTACCGTCCAGGGGTTGCCTGTTAACGAGATTATTTTCCCTATTCCGCCTGACTCTGATTTTTTTCGCTCTTCTTGGACTACCCCCAAAATAAGCAATTCGTCGATTGCGCGTTTGACTGTCTCAGACTTTCCACCCGCATAATGCGCAAGAGTGGTTCGATTGAGGGGTCCTAATTCAGATAGCGTGAGGAAGACTGCATCTTGAGAAACTTTAAGGCTGTCAGACTGCGCTTTCTTACTTAAGTAGAGTGCTGAATTTTTCTGAGCAACTTCCATTCGACCTGTTTTTGGATTTAAAAACATTTCGCCATATTCCATGCCCTCATAAATGCCGATCGGATAATAAACGCCATATCGGTCTTTGGTTATTCGAATGGTTGAAAAGTTACCTTCGTCGTCTTTCTCTATGTACATGCATACATCAGATTGAGCCTTTTTGTTAAAAGAGCCAACCGGGTAATCACTATTGGTGGGATTCTTCGCGATATGATCTGCGATAACCACAGCATGGCCCTTATTCAGGAGGGGACGGAAAACTCTACTAATGACGACAGCAACATCTTGGTCGTTATTTGAGTCTCCGCCCGAAACAACTGCTACTAAGCGTACAAAGCTATCTATCACCACAAGTGTAGGCTTTATCTTACAGAGCTCGTCGATAATTGCCATTACTTCTGCTTCCGTCTCAGGAAATCCCCATCGAGAACGTTCAAAATAGTTAGCGGACATGGTCTTCAAACGCTTACATATCAATCGAGGAGTGCTCTCTAAATCAACATAAACACCATGGTGATTAAGAACCGCCGTTTGAAGTAGGTAACTTTTAAATGCTCCAGGTGCACCATAAACCCAATGTAATTGACCTGGGGTGAAGAGAAAATTACCCTCATTATCTCGCATATAAATTGGAATAGGAGTGTCGCCGTCAAACTCAAGTGGGTCTAAAAAACTTGGTAAAAATTGTTCTTCATTACGGATTATCTGTTCCCACTCTTCAAGTGGAAAAAACTCTTCAAGGGAAGCTTTCCACCCACTCAAAACAATTGGATATTCCATTTCTTTTGTTTCATCCGTTGTCATTTTCCATTCCCCTCAAATAAGTTTTTCCTGGTACAAGTCCCAGGTACTCTTTTTTCTAGAGCTTCAAGATTATTAATTTAAGGCTAAATATTGACCTCAATTAAAAAAATTCTGCTCGATCTGGAATATAACAATAAAAATAACTTAATTATTCCTCGACTATAAAATTAAACTAAGGGGTAAAAGGTACTTCATTTTCAATCAAACCCTCTTGAGTAGACAATTTGCCGCCTACGGCAAGTGTCATTCGATAGTTACTTTTTTAGTTGAAAGTTTAACTTTTGGTTCAATTGTTTGTAATTATTGCTGACGCTTGGTTTAATTCAAATGCTTGAAGGCTGATCATGCCTTTATAGGGCTCAGAACTTGACTGTGTAGGAATCTTTTATTTTTACCTCATCTACTGCTTTAAACGATAATTCCATTTTTACGTGAGACATCAGGTAATTCAACTACTCCATGGAACTTAATAACTTAATGAGTGCATGAAAGTACATCAGCTTATTTTCTGTAAATATTAATATTCTTTGTTATCACATTGCTCTAACAATATTCCACATATGAATGGCCTCTTTAATTCCTTGTTATCAGATAAGTTCTCATAGTCATCCATTCATTACGAATCAGTTAAATTGGAAATGAATTCGTCAACTTGTTCCCGAGTAATTCTTCGTGAACGCCCGATGTAGACACTCCCTAATTGACCTTTATTAAGTAATACATATACCTGAGAACGACTGATTCCCATTATCTTGGCAACTTGGGTGGCGGTAAAGAGAATTGGTAAGTCGCTCATTATTAACTCCTAACGATTGTTTTAATAATCTCATTCATTTCCATTCTTGTCCGCCTAAACTCATAGGGATGAGGTGACATCGTGACTACTTATATTGCCAAACCTTCCAATTATGCCCGCTTAGAATTTTATAAAGAGGGTTTTCAAGAACAATTTCTCTTTGTCAACCGGTTTGAATTTACCCATATTATTTATCAGACTTTCCCGATAAGTTTTTGGTAACGTGTCCATTTGTGTATCAATTTCTCATTTTTTCATTCTGACAATCAGTATGGATTGCTGCTCCTTGTAAAAGAAGCGCTTACTCCGAATGTCCCCCAAAAAGGGGACGCAGTCCATATAGCGCTGTGACGGTATTTTCCTCAACTCTTATATTTCACCATGGAAGTACAGGGCTGTTTGCCAAAACACATCCAGTATTAAATTAATACCCTGCCTCTAGGGAATGAAGAAAATCCTCCATAGCACTCTTTGTTATTCGGCGAGAGCCGCCTACTTTGACTGATTGAATGCGCCCCGACTGTAGGTATAAGTACAGTTTTGATCTACTCATATTGAGTACCTGGGTCGCTTGCTGAACTGTGTAAAGATAAGGCTCCATTAAAACTCCTGTTGTTTTGGACTAATTTGCACACCAACCTTCTCAAATAAGTCCAATCTTGTACGGCTAAACTCAAAAATATTTTCAGACAGCTATTTCACCTATTAAATCTGCAGTATTTTTAAGCATTTGAACATTCATGTGTTGGTAGATATTTTGAGTGGTACTTGCATTCGTGTGACCCAAATAGTGGGTAACCACCTTCGTTTGAACATCTTTTTCTAACATTAGGGTAGCGAAGGTATGGCGGGCCGCATGGAGTTTTACATGGGGTATTCCAGACTCCACTAAGAGTCGCGCCCACTTATCTGCTGCTTTTCGTGGTTCCATCGGTTTACCTTTTGTATTAGTAAAAATGAAGTTCCACTCCCCCCAATTTCCTAAAGACAGGCGGTAGGCAGATTGTTCTTGCTTCCAAATTCTTAATATAGCCAAGGTAGGTGCATCGAGATAGATAGTGCGAGATTTCGCCTCTGATTTAAGGTCTTTGAGAACTAATCCCTTACCTCTTTGGCGTTGCAACTGCTGATGGAGGAATATTGTTCCTTTATCTAGATCAATGTCTTCCCACATTAAGCCTAATATTTCTCCCTGCCTGAAACCCGTAAACAGATGGATACGCCACATGAGGTACCACATTGTTGGTTTTTTCTTTGCTACTTCAATTATTTGAGCTACTTCATCTTCAGTTAGTGGCTCAGCCTCCACTCTTTTTCTTTTTGGAGCATCAACTGCGTCGAGGGGGTTAACTGAAAGTTTTTTTAATCGCACCGCTCGCTTCAAAGCTCCTCTTAAGGTTGAATGGACATGTGCCATAGAATTATCACTCAAGCCACCATCGCCATGTTTATTCTTTATATTGCTGTACGCAACTTCAATTATTTCAGGAGTTAGTGAAACTAATTTGATGTGACCTATCTCGGGTATTAAATATCGCTCTACATCTAAGGTATAGCGCTCTAAAGTTCTTACTGCCAGCTTGTCTTTCTTACTCTCTAAAAAACCATACAAAGTTTCTGTGACAGTACCTGAAAGCGATGGTTGATTTTCGAGAGTGTGGTTGTCTCGTTTAGAAAGTGCTTCTCGAAGTTTCTTTTGGATCTCTTTTGCGGTTTTTGCACTTAAAGTTCTTCGCTTGCCGTTTCGATCATAATATTGAGCTCGATAACGATCCTCTTTTTCAACCTTCCAATAGGTTCCTTCGCCATTACTACGTCTTGTTGACATTTATTACTCCTAATCTGGTGGGGATTTACCAGTAGGACTAATTTCCCAAGAAATAGGGGTTTTGTAAGGCTAAACGCAATAAGACTTTTCTGGATACAAATATGTTTAATAATTAACTGCATCCATAAACTGCATCCAAAACCTTTTTTTGAACCCGAATTTCACGAAAAAGGGTGGCTGACCTGCAATTTCTAAGTGGGCCCCGTCGGGATCGAACCGACGACCCACGGATTAAAAGTCCGTTGCTCTACCGACTGAGCTAGGGGCCCGGGACCAATCAAAAAAGGTCTGACAAAAGTCGTGACAAAACTCAAGACAAAGGTCGAACCGGATT
>Ga0164297_10001231_pt1 | contig 27678 bp, 37 predicted proteins | sample GEODES058metaG_FD_113539 | JGI IMG/M metagenome (GOLD analysis project Ga0164297, IMG submission 113539) | Dystrophic lake water microbial communities from Trout Bog Lake, Wisconsin, USA - GEODES058 metaG | ecosystem: Environmental > Aquatic > Freshwater > Lake | place: USA: Trout Bog Lake... | reverse complement strand
TAGTCAACCGTTTGCAATAGTGTGCTCATTGCGTTCTCTAACTCGTTAAAGCACTCCAGTTCCGCAAGTTGTACCCCATCGCATGTTGCAGTTAACAGCATAGCTTCCACTTCCGCTAGTTTAACAAGTATTGTATCTTTCATTTGTGCTCCTTAAAAACTTATTATAACGCACTTTTGCCAAAATGTCAAATGCGTTATAAAAAGCCCTTACAGGCTGTAGGGTTATTATATAACATTAATCCGCCAATTCGTCAACTGTTATTGTCTCAGTAAACTCGTCCTCAACACGCTCTAGTGCTACCTCTAGTGCCTCTGCTTCGTCTGTAGCTTCAACTTCAATCTCAAATTCTCGTGTAATTTGTATTAAAAATGTTTTCATTTTAGCTCCTTTTTTAGTGTATGTGTGTATTATACTGCCAATCTGCCAGCGTGTCAACAAGTTTATTGTAAAGTTTTGTAAACCATGACTGTTGTGAAAATACAACAAAAGAACACTTGACACACGGGTACTTAGACAGTATAATACATACTTAAACACTTAAACACTTAAAGGAGTACTTAAATGGGTCAATACGCTAACACAGTAAACGCATACGCTATGAGCGCTGCTCGCGCAAAAGTATACACTATGCAAAACACGCTACAGAGCTACGGTCAGACCGCTTACATGCTTAATGTAAGCACAGCCAAATTCCGTAGGGACATCGAAGCTAAAAAAGTAAAATTTATTGCTAAATTGGAAAAAGAGCGTGTTGCGCAATTACAACAAGAGCTGGCACGTTTACAAGCAAAAACTGCTTGACAACTCGCCCCGAAAGGGCGTATAATACACACTTAAACACTAAAGGAGCACTATGACACGAGCACTAGTAAAACGCATTGAGGACGCCTACAGCGCGATCTACGATCAGGGCGATAACGGACTAGAGTACATGGACGGCCACACTGCGCTGGATCCAGTACTAATGGAGCACTTTTACAATGACACAGTAGAGACACTGTCTAAAGCAGATCGCACCCGCATGGCCCTAATGTTGGAGACCATTGCTAGCGATATGGACATGGACTTAGAAGTACTTTAAAAGTGACGGGGACTAGGTCCCCTATACACTAGTACAGCACGTGAGCAAGTGATCTCCATGCTGTCCCGCCTCGCTTGTTCCTGCTGTGATCGAGCTCACCACTAGCCTTAACCTGTTAGAGTCTAGGTCACGAGTTCGGACTGTGTGCGCCGGATCTATGATCACTAGCTCAATGTGCTTTAGCTGACCCAACGGACTCTAACCTCCTGGTCAGCATCACACATCTTTATCCACTGGTCCTACGGTTTATCAAACATTTGGTGGGCCGTCTTGGAGTCGAACCAAGCACCAATGGATTATGAGTCCACTGCTCTAACCAACATGAGCTAACGGCCCTATATATACTACTAGTATACACTCTATACAGCGGGGTTTTCTATGCATGCAAGAACTTTCTCTACAAGCTATACACTGTAGACACTGTATATAGTATCTTAGTCTATGTACTTATTATACACGGAGTCCACGGTGTGAGCAATCAGGAAGTTGTTGACACCGTTGTATCCTCGCAACACCAAGGTAGAACAAATGGTAGAACAAATGGTAGAAGAAATCATGAGAAATCCCAGTCTAATCCTAGTGTGAAAATGGTGCGGAATGGTGGAGAATGGTGGTGTTCTAGCGGGGTTTTTGGTGTGAAACAGTGCCTAAACTAGGGATTTTTGGCTAAAATTTTTTTGGATTGGTGGAGTCACCGTCGGCTATAGTCAAATGGTCCGTTGAAGATTCACCCGTTCTTCACCCGTTCTCCACCAGTATTCTATCCGTCTTCAACTGCTTACAGCGGGGTTTTCACACTGGATGCTGTCCGCGCTGAGTTCGTACAGCGGGGTTTTTACGCCACTACTTCAAACAGTGTGTTCACGTGTTGAAGTCTGATATCACGTTCCCGCAGGCTATTACTAATAGCCATGCGTTCGAATGTGGGTACTTCGTAGGTCCAAAGATTGTTGACGTTATCCTGTCTACGTGCGATTCTATTAGGCGTTCCATCTGGGCTGAATGGAATTTCCAAATTACCCCGGTCTGTGGTAATATGCTCATACTCACATCGGGGAATAATAAACCAATAAAACTGGTTAGGTCCTAGATGATTGCCACGTCGATTTAGAATCTGTACTCTGAGATCACCAGTCTTGTTATGTAATCCCGATATGTTAGCTCCATAGCTCTTGCCCCTGCTGTGTCCACGACAGGTAGCGTATTTGACTTCACTACCATCGCGGATATCCCAACCCTTTTGACTGTCATGGAACCATCCACTGAGGTTAGCCACTGCCAACTCCATGAGAGTACTTACTTGTAGTCCTCCCAGTTCTGCCAGCAGGGTTACAGTTTTTGGATCCATAGACTCACCCCCGGGAATATATCTACGGAACTGTTCAAAGTGTAGAATTTCCTGTTCAGTGGCTGATTTAATTGTGCTCATGGTTCGCTCTCCGATCTTGTGAGGGGTTATTTTATAAATCTTGGCATACCTGCTTGGGTGCCTGCATATTGGAAATTATCCAGTAGGGGCACCAGCCGGGCCATCGCCGTGGCATTGTGTCGTTCTATTACTCGATGTTCGCCATCAATCCGCATGTAATACAAATTAGTTGTACCTTCGTCAACCTGCGGCCCAAAAATATGAGCCAAATCTTCTAATATCATAGTTCAACTCCAAAATGTTTTTCAATTCTTCGTTTAACGGCATGAGCAGTATGAATTGGTTCGACAGGATTATGATTGCTCTTTCCAACCCATACGGCACAATCAATACATTCTTTCACAATCAACTCGGCAAACTTTTCCAATCCTGGGTTGTCTGGATCTTCTTGCCACATAGGTAATTCTTTACCCAAAGAATTCCAGACTCTTTGTTGTAATCCGGCCTCTATAGCAATTTGTTTAATTCGTTCGTTCATTCTTCAACTCCGTATTCTGCTTTCAAATCATCCAACGCCTTACGGACTTTTTCCGCTACAGGGTGATACTTCACGGGATGAATAGGATGATATGTCCAACCCATACCACCCCACATTTTACTACCATTTAATAATTTGTCAAGTTCGGCAAGTAATTCAAACCTAGGGTCAGCCCACATCTTTTTTACTTGTTCGTTCATTGTTCAACTCCGAAATGTTGTTGGATTCTGCGGGCGAGGATTCCCACCAGCTCAGGAGGTTCTGCTTGGGGTGGATTGGTCTTTACCCCAGTTACCACCTGTTCCACGCACGCCGCCACAACAAGTTCAGCTAGCCTTTGGGCACGTCCTGCGATTTCAGGTGCCGCATAGCCTGCTTGAATCATTAACTGTCTTAATCTAGGGTTCATCGGGGCCTTTCTTTCTCTATATATGTGTATGTATAAAACTATATTATACAGTCAGCTAGGGCGTTTGTCAATCTGCTCAATGTTGTCACAACTCAGTCAACACAATGGGGTATTAGGCGTTATTAGTGTATATGAGCCTATTTCTACTACAGATAAGGGAATTGCTTTCAAGGGGTTTGGATCCCTTGGAAATAGCACACAGGCTACACTTGGATCCTGATCTAGTAGTTCGTTGTATAGATTTGATCACATCAGCTAGGGACCTAGTCTAAAATCTGAGCTTCGCGCCGGACTTCACAGGGCTTATACTTGGCCCCACTTCAATAAAAACATGGTATAGAGTCTACGTGTCATTGTGACTTGACTGGTACCAGCTTCATACTGCCATTCCTCACGATTTTGGCCCAGTAGCCATGTGAGTATAGGGCCACTGGAGGTTGAGATACGGGCGCCCCTGTCGTGGTCCATGTTGGTGGCAGTGAGTTTTTGCCAAATCACTGGGGGGTTAGCCATAAGTCACTGCAAGTACTATGCCATTGTTTTGGTTATACAGTCTTCGTGCAGTGATAATGTCTTGTATGCGAGCGTCTGATATAAACGCACCCAATGCGTCTTGACTTGCCCATGTGGTTGCAATACTACGGGTCAGTTGATCATCGCTTTCAGTGATTTGAGCATTGGCATGGCTGATCAAATAAGCAACGTCCTCATCAGAGGGTGTGAACCATGCTGTACTGGTTTGGGTTCTGGTTTCAGTTATTGTTTCTAAAAAAGACATGTATTAGGGCTCCTGCGTATATACACTATTTATCAGTTTGATTCTTGAGCCAATCTTGATAGTGTTGACGAGCGGGGTCTAAAGGGTATACACTGCTGAACTTGTCAGCAAGCTGGGACACTAGTTCATTGTCCTGGCCCCAAGAGGTTTCCCATGTGGTGCAGTTTGTTTGCCATTGCTCAGGGGTGCTGGTTCTAGATTTGTAGCGGTACACAGATACTTGCCCCTTTTGAGCATGGGGTTGGGTAATGAACCATGCCCCGGGTTGCCATTCTAGCATGGCTTCATCCCTATACACTGCAAACCATTGGCTAGCAGGTTGTCCCTCAACATCATTGACTAACTGTATGCTGGAGTTATCGCCGTATATCCATGTGATAGCATCGCTGTCCAAATGGGCATATACTCGTCCATGAACCAGTCTTATGTGCTCTACATCTAAGAACAGGTTCATGATGTTTTCGGAACTAGCATCAACAGTGTCAACCCTAAATGATTCTAGCACAACATCGGACTCTAACTCAATAGGGGGTAGGTCGTGTTCATCAGTGAATATAAACCCGTTCCATATGAACACAGGACGAGTATCCAACGGATGAGTATTGGCACATCCCTTTGTTAGGCCCGAAGCCTTTGGGGTGCCGTCAACATTAAACGTCCATCCATGGTATGGGCATACCCTAGTGTTTGACCCTTGGCACCCTTTGAATCTAGCACCCATGTGCGGGCAACGATTGCTGGCCAATTGATATTCCCCGTTGTTTAGGCGGCACAGTGTCCAATCGGGTAGCTGAGGGTATACTTGCCATTCCCCAGGTTTGAGATCGTTGACATGGGCTAGGAACATTTATACTCCGGTAAGCCATTTAGTGGCTTCTGCTTTAGTACCTGCCCTATGATTAGTAAACTGAACAAACTGTTTGATGTCACTAAAGAACTTGACCCAGTCGGGTACCATGCTGAATACGTCGACTTTGGGTCTAATGGGAATATCATACATACGGCTTTTAGCCTCTTGTTCAGTTAAGTTTATGTCATAATTCTGTAGCCAACTGTTTAATGTCTCTGGGAAGTATCCTATGGTACTGCGAGGATGTTGTCCGGGACGTAGGTGATCTAGTACTATCTCGATATCCCAATAATAGAACACAGGCTCACCCAAGTCAGCATCGTTGTCACCGCCACTGGTACCAAAGCTATCGCCCCCGTTGATAGTAAAATCTCCTGAACCTGCTATCATAATACCATCGTAACATTTCTTTACATAGTCAGCAATGAATATGTTCATTAGTCCGCCAATATTACAAGTCATCCAACGGCTGTAGAGATGTGTTTTGATATTGTTCAACAGCCTAAGTGGATCAGCATTGATATACTCTGGTTCAATGTTGTTTTGTTTGCACCAATGCTCTGCGTACCATAACTCTAATTCATTGTGTGTGCCTATCCTCATTAATATTGGAGTAAACGGGATCTTATTACGTATAAGGCTATTGCCTATGTATTCACTGTCCAATCCCCCACTCAGCGCAAGATATATAGGCTTTTGATAAAACGTGTTGGCCATGTGCTGTAGTGTAATATCAATTTCTTTATGAAAGTCCGTGCGTGTAGGATCAGCATAGCGTAAAACTTCTACATGAAAATCTACGCAATTGCCTTTGAGAGTTTGATAGCTGTTGAGCCATCCTGCAGATGTTAAGTCATTCATATATTACTTTCGGTAAGCCATTTTATGGCCTTTTGCTGTGTGCCTGCTCTAAAATTGGTAAATCGAGCAATGTTGCCCAAATCTAAAAAGAACTTGCGATATTCAGGCGATAGCTCAAACATATCGGCTTTGGGCCTAACTGGTATATCATACAGTTGACTTTTAGATTCCTGTTCTGTTAAATTAGTATCATAATTATATATCCAACTGTATAGTGTCTCTGGGAAGTAAGATATAGTACTGCATGGATGGCGTCCAGGACGCAGATGTTCTAATACAACATCGGCATCCCAATAATAAAATACAGGATCTTTGACAGAAGCCACTGTGCCATCATTTGATAACCAGGCTGCTTCGCTAGTATGTACCGTACAGTCTCCTGAGCCTGCTACTAATGCTCCGTTGTATTTCGTTTCAACATAGTCTGCAATCATTACATTGATTAACCCACCCAAGTTACATGTTATCCATTCTTTTAACAAAGTAGCTTTTAATTTGTTTAATAATTTAACAGGATCCACTGTAATCAAATAGGGCTTAATGTTATTTCTTTTGCACCAGTATTCCGCATGACACACTTCTAAATCATTGTATGTACCAATACGCATCAACACAGGAGTAAAGGGTATCTTATTACGTATAAGACTGTTACCAACGTATTCGCTGTCCAAGCCTCCACTTAATGCAAGATACAATGGCCTATGAGCGAACTCATCAGCCATTTGGCGTAGCCCTAAATCAATTTCCCTATGAAAATCTGTACGTGTAGGATCGGCATACTGAAGCACCTCTACTTGAAAGTCAACATGATTACCTTTGAGTAACTGATAACTCTTAAGCCACGATGCCACACCCTACCTCACTTTCAAATTGATTCATGTTGGACTGTGCTTGTTCGTATGTGTTGCCCGATGCAACAAATAAGAACTTGGCATTGGTATCATAACTAACTTTGGTAAACGGTATATGTGCTACATCGTTTTTGAGCATGGATTTGATTAACTGTCCTCTACGAACGGCTGTATTAACTTTGAAGTACTTTTGATAGTATGCCAAGTTGGATGCCAAAGTCACGCTGGGTATCTGATCACTCATGAACTCTACCAGTTCAGAGCAATACTTTTTTTCAAAATGTTGCCTGCCCCATAAAGAGTTGTAGCTCAATCTATACTGCCAATCAGTGGGATACCATTTACCCTCTTTGAGATTACGTACCCATTGCAATAAAAACATGCAATTGGTGATACCTTGCTGTTTTACTAACAAGGATAACTTTTGTTTGATATCTTCGATTTGTGCTGAATCACTGCTAGACATTTTATATTGATTAGTCCATCTTGCATCAATGAAACCTATTTCATGTACAGCAGAAAACACAACCTCGCCCTTGCCGTTGACAAATCCTTCGGTATACAATTGACCAAACTCTTCTCCAGGCAATGCGACAGCTTTTTGAACAATCATTTGTCCGTCAAAGTTTGGCGATATTGAAAAGAAATCAGTACCTGGTATAAATGTAGCCAAATCACGTCCTGTTTCAAATACTCTATAGCCCACTGCTTTGTTTGATATTCCACCCCCGGATAAACGTGGCTTTACAATTACTGGAATATCTAATACACTATCTAGGTCTTGTATTGTGTCAGGTAACACACATGGCAGGGTATCTATACCAGCTTGATTAAATGCCTGTATGGCTAACCATTTATCGCACATCAGTTTAGGCATGTTAGTTTTGTTGAATCTAGCAAAGTGAACAGAAAGGTAATCCCATCGCTCTCCTTCAGATACTACAACTCTTGCTTCTGCTTCAGGATCATTTGTTATAGTGAGCCCGCCAATTTCTAAAAATGATTTGTAGGCTTGGTAATGTTTTTCAATCGCCCCATCGGCGACACATGGTGGCATAAATGCGTTCATAAGGCAATCTTACCCCAATTAATTTTGTTCCATACTCTTTCGTGTACGTAGTAGATCACAACGTTCATCACTGTGGCAATGGTTAAGAATGCCACAGCAGTTTGCCATGATCCAGTTGTGATGTAAGGAATTAAGAAGTTGTTGATAGTAATCAGTATGCGCCAAGTAATACTTTTACTAATGGTTCTAGGTTGCCCATCTTGGAACATTGAATTGTTTCCAGGCTTTCTATTCCACTGAACCCAGTCCCATGCTCGTTCGTGACCCCAATGTAATAACATGTTAACCACTGCGGCAATACCTAAAATTTGAGCACCGATAACCCAACTGCCTGATACAATAAAACCATTGACTAAATGACTAAGAGAGAATAATACTCTAATAGTCACAGTCTTAATGATACTGCGTTTTTGTGTTTCTTTGAATTTCCTCATATACCTACTTATCACTGATAATGGTACCGAGAAAATAAAAGTTTACTTTAATGTATCGAACAAATCAGATCCAGTTGGTTTCTGTAAAACAGCAGGTTGATTATTCAAATCAGGCAATTCAGTAACTACATGTGAGCTGCCAATTAATTCAGCAATATGATCTGTTGACATGGCCTTTAGTGCTTTTTGCTTTGACCAAAAATGCTGTGGACTTGTGGATTTTAGCATAGATAAGATAGATTCTTTTGAAGACATTGTAACCAAATCTAAGTTGACACCATGCGCAATGGGAAAACAATCTGGATCGTCTGGAACATACTCCACTGTGATTGACCCGTCCAGGTTAAATGCTATGATATTTAAAGTAAATGTGAACATGTTGTTTATCCGTAATAATAAAGAGTAAATGATTGTGAACCGCTAGTGTATCCACCTCCACTGCCAGAACCGTAACCCCAATATGTAGCGTTGTTATATCCACTAGCATAATAAGTAGGATTCGTACTAAAACCGTAACCGCCATATTGGACACTAGAAAATGTGTTATCACCGTTGGTTGGATTAGTTGTTATGAAGAACCATAAACTGTTATATTGGTTATCAAAATACACAGATTGCACAGTATAAGTGCCGCCTGGTGTTGTAAAGCTAGTACCACCAGACACTGAACCAAAAGCCGCACTGCTGTGGTAATTATAATAGGTACTGGAACTCCATCCGTACATATAGTATGTTGTTTTACCAACAAGGTAGCTCGATGTTGCAATATTAACAGTAAATGAAATCGCTCTTCTAGCATACGAACCATAATACGAACTGTAAGGAATCGTACCGCTGGTGGGAATAGCACTATTGGCACTAATGTTTGGAACATAAGGACCGCCTCTATACATATTTCCTATGCTCAATGGCGAACCAGTATAATAATACCCATAATAGGAACTTATGGTATATTGGTCGTAAGAGTAATTAGGCATGTTGTTGAATTCTCGCAGTTGTTAACTGTATTTACTCAATTTAAAAGGGTAAATACATGACTATGACTTTACCTCAATCAGGCCTTCCCATATCATTTAGCCAAGTGGACACGGAACTGGGCTACGCTTTATCCACCCCCTTGAGTTTGAGCCAAGCTCGACAGCTCAGTGGTGACATCACAGGCGCCATACACATGAGTGACCTCTATGGTAAAAGCTCCTTTGCCCCAAGATATTTTACCTCTAGTACCACTTGGACCACGACACAAACGCTGGCATTGAAGGTTCTGTCTGTGAGTGGTGGTGCTGGTGGAGGCACGGGCGCAGGATCAGGCGGGGGTGGTGCTGGTGAAGCCGTGACTTCCAGTACATTCCAAGTACAGACTGGGGACACTTTGATAATCACAGTGGGCCTGGGTGGCGGCATAGCTTCAAGAGGTCAAACCACCACAGTGGTCAACTCACGCACAGGTGAAACGGTCACTGGCGTTTCGGGCTATCCTGGACAGAGTCAACACAACGGGGTGGGTGGTACAGGTGGTATCACTATCAGCCCCACGGGACAAACATTCTATGGTGGTGCTGGCACAGCATCAGGAGCAGGTGGTGGAGGATCAGGCGCCGCTGGCGCTGGTGCCCCGGGGTTTGGCAACATTCCTGGCTCAGGCACCGCGGCCTTGGCCCTACAGATCAATTCAACCACAACCATTTATGTGAGTGGGGGTGGATCAGGACTGGCACCCACTGTCACAGTGGGTCAGCCAGGCACGCCCAACACGGGATCAGGCGGAGACGGCAACAGCGTGGGCGGCTCGGGTCTAGTGGTCCTTTACACATAATACGAGAGCAATAGAACAATATGGCAAAATTACCTGGATACACTAAAATAACACAAAGATATTATACCCCTGGGGGTTACAGTTATACTGTGCCCGCAGGGGTCACGAGAATGAAGATTACTGCAGTGGGCGCCGGCGGCGGCGGTGCTGGCTACACTTCTACATCGCCCTATGCCGCTGGCGGCGGCGGTGGCGGCGGTGGTGTGGCTCAAACCAACTGCTACCTAGTGACTCCAGGCGAAGTCTTGACCATCACAGTGGGCGCAGGCGGCGCAGGTGGTGTTACTGGTGGAGGTAACAATGGCGGAGATACCTGTGTGAAAAAAAGCGGCGGCTGCAGCACAGTGGCTGGATTTGGCGGTCGAGGCGGCAACGGCCCCACTGGCGGTGCGTCGGGCGCTAGTACTACTTCACCTAGCTATGGTGGTGGTACTTACCACCATAGTGGTTGTTTTCCTGGCGGTTACTGTGCGGGTGGAGGCGGGGGTGGAGCTGGCAATATTGCTGGTGTGGCCACACAGGGCAGTGGTGGCACTGGCGGCTCTGGGGTAACAGTGTGTATAGATGGCCTATTTCCTACATTTGGCGCTGGTGGTGGCGGTGGTGGCTCCACCACTGGCGGGGTTGCTGGAACAGGCGGCTACGGCCAAGGCGCCAAGGGGTTTGGCGCTAATGGTGTTTTTGGTGTCAGTATAGGCAGTGGAGGTGGAGGTGGTGGACCTGGTGTATGCTGTTGCGGACTTACTCCAGCAGGTAAGGGAGGCCCAGGAGGCTGTGGTGCCCTGTATATCTGTGCTCTAGCCATACCAACTTGCTGTATATCATTTGCGGAAATCAGCTGTACATTCCACGTTCCAGGCTATAGCCCAGGCACCAACGGAGTTAGACGCTTTTACAGTAGCAACAACGATGCCGCTACTTTCACCTATACAGTTCCCACAGGTGTCACCAGCTTAAATGTTGTATTAGTTGCTGGTGGGGGTGGTGGGGGTGGCACCAGTGGCAATACCAGTTTTTATCCAGGTGGTGGGGGTGGAGCTGGAAATAGTAGTCAAATTTGTTCTTATGCTGTTACCCCAGGCGAAGTGCTGACAATTCAAATAGGCGGTGGAGGCTACGGTGGCACTACTGGTAGTGGAGGTACAGGTGGAGTGACCAGTATCATCAAATCCAAAGGCGCAGGCCTTTTCTGTCAGCTGGGCGGTGGTGGCGGAAGCGCAGTGTCTGGTTGCTATGCGGGGGGAGGTGGATCCTTCAGCGCGGGTGGCGCAGGCTACCCTGGCAATGTTGGTGCTGGTAATTCTTCTGGCGGAGGTGGTGGTGGAACGTGGTGTTACCACCCAGGATGCTGTCATGCTACCCTTCACCCTGGTTGCCCTGGTACTAGCAGTAACGGTGGTAATGGTGGCATAGGCAGAATCTACAGCTTGCCTGGACTTACGATCTATACTGGTGGTGGCGGCGGCGGGGGTGGTTATCTTTCGGGTGGCGCTGCCAGCAGTGGCTACGGTGCTGGCTGTGGCGGACACTACAATGGAGGAACTGGTAATGGCGCATCGGCACGTGTTGGGTCAGGTAGTGGAGGCGGCGGTGGCGCCCCTGGTGTGTGTTGCGGTTGCAGCCAAACTCGTGGGGGTAAAGGTGGTCAAGGAGGCAGCGGAGCTGTTTATCTCTATGCGGCAGGCAGTGGAGGCTCAAGTCCTGATGTGTATTTTTCCAACTACTATAGAAATGGTGCGCTAGTGCCCTGTATACCACAAAATTCCAAAATACCTACCAGCGGACAACTTCAAATTTGTGAGTTCTACGGGGCAGAAAATACTTTCGCCTATACATATTATCTCCCAGCCTGCAGCTATGCCTACAATCTATGTTTACCCTGTGCGGCTTCGTCATCAGGTGCTAATATAGCCTGTACCGTTACCCCAGTTTATGCCAATATCGTAATATGTGGAGTACTTGGATCCAATATAAACGGGCAGGCTGCACTCAAAATTGGTCCTAGTTCATCTTGGGGTATACCACCTATTGTTAAAATCACAGTGGGCAGTAAGGGTGTTATCACAGGTCGAGGTGGTAGTTATGTGGGCGGCGGTGTACAAAGCCCAACTGCGGCTGTGTGTTTTGTCTGTGGCCCCAACACCATTGTGACCAATAATGGTATCATACAGGGAGGCGCTGGCGGGTCATGTCAAAGCTATGGATTTGCCGCTGGGGCAGGCTATGCTTATGGACTTGGGCATTTAGGAACCACTGCCAATGGTAATTATAACAGTACCTTGTTTAGCGGCGGGGCTTATCAAATTGTGGATACACGTGGTAAAAAGGGTGGCGGATACTACACAGGTGGATGCGGTGGTGGTTGGGTAGCTGCCGCCTGTCAAAGTAGTAATACCAATGGTTATGGTGGTAGCGGACAAGCACCCGCCGCGGCATTTTCCTCATCCAATGGTAAATCGCCCAGTAGCATTACATTTGCGACCAAGGGAGATATTCGTGGTGTCTGTGGTCTAGGCCGTATATAAATATACACATATAAAGGTATACAATATGAAATATCAAATCATGCGTTACGATCCAGATAGATTGGTTGCTGTTGTAAAGGTAGCAAGTACATCGTCTAGAATTTTAAATGGCCCTGAAGTGCCAATCAGTATTGAAAATATACAAAGCACCAGTGACTTTGAAAAAGCCGTTTACATTGCCTATGCGGCCACAATCAGTCCTAGATTGAAAAGCAACTTTAGTCAAGAACTTGAAGGATTCATTACCACTGCTACTGGTCAAGTCTTGGACTTTTCCATCCCAATCGTGCCAATTGGCACAGCACAAAGTTCAGGGTCTGATGCGCCCACTGACACAGCCAGCACAGCCACAGTACAGGTGTTATAATGGCAACTAAACGCACATCAAGACAGGTTCTACGTAACGCACAGCTAATCATGACAGCCACCTCATTTGAAAATGGTGGTGATTCAGTGACATCTACAATGAACATTACCACCAGCACTCTTGATAAAAGTGTGTATGTTAGACGTCATGTGATAACCAAAGGTCATTTTACAGTGAGTTTTCCAGGAACAGACACTCCTAGCGAATCAGGCGGCGCTGGTGATGGTTTGGACAAAGTGTTTCCCAAACAGGATTCCTATGTTATCTCTAGTTCAACATTTGTGGTCACTGCTAACGAACCTAACAGTGAATACTACTGTGTGTTTCCCATCTATCCAGGAGATAACATCGGACAAGTTACCACTGAGTTATCAGCTGGTGAACAATATGTGGTCAATACTCGTTCGGTGGCCTTTGTCTACGGCGATGATTTTTCAGTAAATGGCGCCCGTGCCACCGCCAATCCCACAGTCTTGGCCTGCGAACATACCAGTGCTACAATCACAGCCAATACCCTGGCTTGTGAAATACTACAGTTTGGTGTTCCTGCGCTGTGAAAAACTTTGCTCGATTAACGGGCAAAGTTGATACTAAACCGTTACTTACTGCCTTAGAAAAAAACTCCAATCTTTGGAATATCATAGATCTTAGAAAAAGAACTCCTATCACACATGATGAAGTGGATGACATCATATTGAGATTTGATGATATTACTAGATATTCGGGAGGGATGGATTGTGTAAATTACTTACCCTATAAAAAACTCTGTCCTGAACTTGATGATGCGGTGTTAGCAGTCAAACACATGGTTAATGGTGATCAAGTGGGAAGGCTGATAATTACTCGTATCAGTCCAGGACGAGGTGTCAAACCACACATAGATACTGATCGAGCATCGCAGTATTATCGTCGATACCACCTCTGCCTATATGGTGTAGAAGGCAACACCTTCACCGCAGGCGATGAAACTGTGACCATGCGAACTGGGGAAGTTTGGTGGTTTGATAACACTGTCACTCACCACTGTTTGAATACAGGCAGTGAGGATAGAATACATCTAATACTTGATGTCAGCGTTTTGCCAGATTAGCCATCAACTGCTGTGCGGCATTGCGTTTGATCTGTGGCTGGTTGGGTGCTTCTGTGATACTGCGCACTTCTTGACCATTAGGTGCTTCTGTGGGCAAGTAACTCCAATCTTGTAGCAGTACTGGATTACCATCCACTTTACGATCCCATTTGCGTTTGAAGTACTTGTCTGCTGTCTGTGCTAGATTCAATTGATCCACCATGTTGGCAAACACACTGTCAATGAGAATCAAGATCTCTGCGCCATTTAGAATTTTAATCCAATCAAAGATATTGTCAGTGACTTCGGTGATTTCAATTTGCTGTAGCTCAGGATCAATCTCGCTCAAATCAAAATCGTAGCTGACATCGCTGGCACGCTGTTGATAGACCATGTAGCGTGGTTGTTTGACCAATTGATCATACAGGGCCTGCTCACGATCATGATTGCGGGTAATACATTGATCCAGTTCCCATTTCTTCTTGAATGGTACTCCGGCGTTGGCGTACTTGTACTGATCAAACTTCATCATGGCAAACAAGTCTGGATCAGTCTTCTCTGGTACAGAACTCAAATATTGATATAGATACAAAATGTTATCCCAATCAGTAATGCCTTGTTCTGCCAACAGTTTTAGTGGCGTGTCCAAAAAGAAATAGCCTGTGGTGTCTACAGGCACTGGTAGCCAGTTGACCCATGGGGCAGTATCTCGAAATGATGGAATGAATGGTTCACAAATGGGCCAATATATTTCATAACCCTGTTTGTGATGTTCCCAAGCAATAGGCAGGGCGATGACAATGTCACCATAGCCCCTGCTCTGTATGATTCCTAGTTTTTGTTTATCCATTTATCTGAGTATAGTTAAGTACGTTGCCACGACCATACTGTGCTTCGCCAATCATTTTGGCCTGCATGGCATTGTCAGCTTGTAGACGAACGTGTGCTGTTTGGAGATTATTCAATCTTACCCAAAGTTCAAAAGTGTACATAGTGTGTCCTATCTGTGTGTTGTAAAATTATATTATACTGCCAAAATCAAAATTTGTCAATTAAAAATAATTTCCATTTTCGTGATTGGCAAAGAAACTTTCGTTGCGTTCCATGGGCAGATCTCTACGAGTTTCGTAAGCATAGGGTACCCTTAGTCCTTGCGCTATACTGAGTGCCACACTTTGATTTCCCACAAACTGATCACAGCCAGCAATGACTTCAGCCAACTCCAACATGTTCTTGGTTGGATAGTAGTCCAAGTTCCAACCTGTGAGTTTTTTGAATTCTTCGTATTCTTGTGGTAGTCCCACAAACACAGATTCTTGATCCACACCCTCGTCTCGCCATAGTGTCCACTGTGGGTTACAGCCCGGCGGAGTAAATCCTCGGGGTGTGCGATTAACCACCACAGGCTTGCCAGGAATTGGTTTGGGATTTGGCACACTTAGCCAAGGACCATAACCAACGTCCAAGTGCATGTCAGGATCTGTGATACCAAATGCCAAACAGTATGTGGTCACATAGTTAGCTGGGTGCCCTACGAACAAAGGACGGAATCTATCCAAATTGTGCGTAACAGCGTCAGTCTTTGGATCAAGGGGACGAAAATCTGTAATATAGGGTTGAGCCAACATAAACTCTCGCATGAACTCAAAATCCTTTTCAGTCATGCGTCCTTGATGGAAAGGATCTGGAGCATTGCCGTAATAGTGTTGGGCAATCCAATCAACTTGTCCTAGGTGGAGATAAAACTCACCTCCACCAAAATATTTTGTTAAGGCCAGGCCATATACAATATCGCCCAAGGTTCCGCTGTGTTTAAATGTTTTCATAGTGATTAAATTATATAGGTATTTAATAAAAGGATCAACAGCCTAAAAAAAATGTGGCTAAATATAGGATCAAGGGCCAACTGAATGACTATTTTATCACACAACACCTACGATTCAATACAAACAACTGCTAGTATGGTATTGTCTTCGTACTATGGAAATGCTATACAATCATCTGTAATCAGCGCAGGTGCTTCAATTAAAACATCAGATTGGACCAAACTTTATAATGATTTGGATGCTTGTCTAACTCACCAAACAGGCAATCATGTGGCATTTCCCTGTATCACTACTGGTAGTATTATCCGACAGGTGTTTGTAAACAGCCTAACCAATGTGGCCAGCACTGTATATGCCAATCGATCTAATGCCATTAACACTCAGTTGACATCACAGCCTACTACCTCTGTTAGAACCACAACCTGGGGCAGTGATATAGCACACCGAGTTGAATACAGTTGGAACTCTGTTGGCGATGTGGCACACTTTTTTCAAACTGGTGGATATATAGTTCCAAGTTTGGCCATAGCAGTTAATAATCTAAGTAACACACTTAATATCAATTGGTCGCAGTTGATTACCAGTACCTACAATGACTTTAATTTTCAAAATTATATCTTTGATTTGGCCACGTATCTTAATCCCCCAGCGGCCTACGTAAACAACAATATCAATATAGGCACTATCACTGTAACCTATACATTTACCACACCAACAACATTGGTAGCTTCAATAGTATTTCATCCGGAAGGGGACTATCTATCAATATTGGTATTACCCACCGCAGGGTTCACTACCTACAAATCCAGTGGAGCTGTATACGCTCCGGCAACCAGTGTTCAATTAATTGAGACATTGGATGTGGGTGGTGCCTCACTGTATCCTTCTTTATATTTCCATCCAATCGCAGCCAATACTGTAAACCAATTGAGCACCGGCACAGTGTCTGTTCTAGTTACCAACAGCGGCACTGGATACTGTTCAATCAGTAATCTATTGTTTACACCAGATCCCGCAAGCAATTTTACCACATACCATATCAGTATCAGCACAGCCACCATACAGGCAGGGGCATCTGCCACTTTGACTCTACAGTATGGTACTACCAATTCTGCGCAAGGCACGTACAACAACAATTCTATCACAGTAGTCAGCAACAATGTTAATGGAAATGCCAGTGCCACATTCCAAAGCATAGTTACATTTCCCATCTTTGCTGTCAATATCAGTCCAGCTACATTGACTAGTACCTTGACCACTAGCAATGCTGTGATACAAAATTTTGCCTTCAGCGCTGGAGCGTCTGGTGTTGTCCAAAGTATCACTGCTAGTTTGACCACAAACACAAACTTTGGTTTGTACCTTAGTCAGCCTATGGATACCCCAGAAATCATATATGTAGAAAGTTTTGGTGGATTTTTTGGTGGGTCGGATTTTGTTATCAATGTCATACCGTCAACACATTTTCCTGGCAGCATCAGCACAGTGTTTACACCACCACTGCCAGCCATAAACTATTCAAATACGGCCAGTACTGTGCCACCACCCACATCCATCACTGGTAACTACCCTACACAATTACTGGCCACATTCAATCCGGCGGACAATAGACAAACTCCTGTATTTGTTTCAATACCAATAGATTATACGTTGAACATACAAAATCAACACTTGGGTAATTGGCTTAGTCCACGTGACTACACCAATGCCATAGCAGGTTTTAGTTATGATATAATAGAAGGACAAAAATATCTTACCATAGGTTTTGGCATGGGCGGAGACGGCAGTCCTGAATTGTACAATAGTGGCACAGCTTTTGTGTCTGCTAGTACATTGGGAATAGGTGCTGATGTTAAGCCTGGAGCAGGCATAGCACTATATCCTTCTACAACAGGCACACACTATGGTTCATTTTTACAGTCCTACGGTGCTTGGATCACACCTAATGGCGGTTATGGATATAATACAGATTTGATTGTGGACTATGAGTTCTTTGTTCCAATCAGCGGAACCTACAACTTTGAATTCAGCGCAGATGCCACTGGACAATTATCTATAAATGGTGTGTTAGTAGCTGATTGGTCAGATCCTACCAGTTCAATCACTGGACATGCTAATCTAATAGCAGGTATAAACACAGCCACTATCATATGTAATGCTTATGCTAACAGCACTAACCAATCCGTATATTCCAGTGGTGGTGCGTTAAGCAGTAGTACTGTGGTCTATATTGGGCCTGTTTACGAAACAACTAACAATAAAGTTTCTATTTCCAAAGGAACTTCTAGTAGCGGATTGGCCAGTATTGGAGTCAAAATTAGCGATCCAGCTGGTACGGTTTGGTGGAGCACACTAACGCCACAACGTCCTACCCTTCAGCCAGCCTATGAGTTTTGGGGAGAGGTTTACAGAATTCCAATTTCAGGAGATGCTCGCACATACAACAGTGGTGATTATCCTGTTAAACTAACAGACTTTGCTGGTGGAAGAACCTATGGTAGTTTTTGTGGCACGGGTACTAATGCTGGTTCTGCGTTTACCATTATAGATGATGGCAACGGCAATTTGAATATAACATTTAATCCTTGGCCTGCTACGGCTTCAACTGGATTCCCGGCGGTTGATATCACCCTATCCCTATTCCAATATCTACCATACTATTATGAAAATATTCTAGCACGTATTTTAAATTTAGAAGCTCCGTTTGATAATGCTCAATACACACATTATTTTACGGGATTTGGCAATGATGGTGCTGTAAGAACCAGTACAGTGCCTTTCCCAAATCCTGTAGTAATAAACGGTGTTTTAGCTGTAGCAGGAGCAGGCGGTACACAGCATCTATCATTTTTACAAACTGCTGTAAAAGATTTGATTCAAGTTGGTACTTTGGCATTAGAAGTGGGAGGCGCCGCTGTGGGAATCACAGCGTTGGCAATTGCCGCCGGTATTACTGATGCTATCGGAGCCACTGTGGCTATCGCAGGAGTTACTGGTTTCGGTATCGCAGGTGGTATTGTAGGAGCCGCTACAACTGTTATTGAAGTACTATCATTCTGTGGCTTTTAAGCAACAAATCTCCAAAAACTCTTGACTTTGCCCTAATTTCACCGTAAACTAACGGTTGATTGTATAACTATTCTTACCGCGTAAACGAAAAGGAGGTCTTATGACTGATATTGCGAACAAGCGAGGAATGGACAAGGTTGAGATACCACGTTCGATTCTCACATTTATTAATCTGATGTTCATGAGCATATTGCTATGGGGATCAGTTACTCTACTACAATGGGCATGTGATACTAAATTTGCCCATGCCAAGGCAGTAGAAACCAGCGACATTACCGCTGAATTTAGAGAACACCAATTAGGATGTTTGGCTAAAAATATATATTATGAAGCAGGCAGTGAACCATTTGAAGGCAAAGTGGCAGTAGCACAAGTTACCTTAAACCGTGTAAACAGCGGGCAGTTTCCCAATGATGTATGTAAGACTATATACCAAAAAAGTGTAGTCTATGAAAAAGTTATTTGTCAATTTAGTTGGGCCTGTGATAGGGCAGTTAAATTTAATCCTATTAACAAAAACAACTACGATGAAAGCATGATTGCGGCACAAAAAGTCTTGTTAGAAGACTACAGGCTACCAAGCCTACATGACGCACTTTACTATCATGCGGACTATATTAATCCGCATTGGGGTAAGGAAAAAGTAGCAAAAATTGGTCATCATATCTTTTACAAATAAGGAACTTTAACATGAGTAAACTCAACAGTATTTTTAATCTTTTCCAAGCTGGTATCTATGCTGTGTACCATTTTGTCAAAAACCATTTGGTCAATGTGTCAGCACACGCACTAGGTTGGATTGTGATTTTGTTGTTACATTTTGCCAGTGTGCCCACATTCCTAAGTATATTGGCGGCTAAGACAGACGTACTTCCGCCAATTGATATTATGATTTTCATCTGGGCCGCATTGAGCACCCTGTTTATCAAGGCGTTACTGGAAAAAGATCGTTTGTACATTGCCACTATCTGTGCTGGGTTTATTGCCCAAACTGTTATGATGGGACTTATCATTTTTAAGTAACTAAATACTTGATGCGAATAAATGAACTATTAGAAAAGAAACTGCCTGCCCCCACACAAAGTCAATGCGATGTGAGGGCAAGTAGACTTTCAAATGCTAGATATGCCCAATGCGTGGCCATGGGCATGCGAGCTCATGACAGCGATCACACTGATGGTACTGGTACACAGGGTGTCAAAGGCAGTGGACGTAGCCAAAAAGGCCGTAAAATTAAAAGTACCAAATACGGTGGACCAAACAAGTATTGGCCCGGTAGCAGAACCAAGAAAAATTAAGTTTTAACATGGATCAAGTGACTATCACTGACGCCGCCAAGGAAAAGATCAACGATATCCTTTTCCAAGAAGGTAACCCTAATTTGATGCTACGCTCATTTGTTCAAGGCGGCGGATGTAGTGGATTTCAATATGGTTTTACTTTGGACGAAATCAAGAACGAAGATGATTTTGAATTTGACACAGGCTCTTTCCGAGTGGTCATTGACAGCATGAGCATGATGTACATGGCAGGTGCCACTATCGACTACAAAGAAGAATTGATGTCTAGCCAGTTTGTAATTAACAATCCCAATGCGCAAACAAGTTGCGGTTGTGGTAGTAGTTTTTCAATATAAAGGATTTTGGGGTTTGTTATGGCATCCAGAAATCATGGTTAATCCTGTGTTGCCTAAAGAATTGGCCGAACTCCTAAAAATTTAATAATGAACAATCACTGCCTAATACTGAGCTCCAAGCACATTTATGACCACGGTAGAAATGTTGGTGCTTATAGCATAGCTTCTCATTTAAGAAGGAATGGATGGGATTGTACGGTTGTGGATTATTTTCTACAATGGAATCAATTAGAACTTATTGAGTATTTAGAAAAACATATTACTAATGATACCAAGTGGGTTGGAATTTCTTACACATGGTTGTTCAATCAACGAAATACCAATGAGGCACTACCCACCATACATAATCTAATTCAGAACATAAAGAAAATTAATCCTAATGTATTGTTGATAGCTGGTGGACAGAGTCCTTACGAACAAGACCTAGGTGTTGACTATTATATCTATGGGTATGCTGAACATGCCATACTTAAGATATTGGATTATGAGTTTAATGATGGCGCCCCTGTATTTTACACAAAATTATTTGGAGGCAAATTAGTTGATGCCATGCATAACTATGCGTCTTACAATCTACCAACCTATACAATAGACTACGAAGATACTGATTTTATTTCTAAGGGAGATGTACTTAGCGTAGAGTTTAGTAGAGGTTGTAAATTTAAATGTGACTTTTGTACATTTCCTTTTATAGGTATCAAAGAGGATACATCAACTTCTGAAGAACTGCTGTATAGAGAGTTAATGACCAATTATCACACATGGGGTGTCAAAACCTATATTGTCGCAGATGAAACAGTCAACGATAGAATTGAAAAATTAATCAAGATTAAGAATGTGGTAAACCGCTTGGACTTTAAACCAGATTTTACAGCTTTTGCTAGAGTAGACTTATTTAGAAGTCACCCTGAGGCAATTGAACTCATGGCAGAATGTCGTATTTGGGGACATTATTATGGGGTTGAAACATTTAATCAAAAATCTGGTAAAGTCATTGGCAAGGGTCAAAATCCTGAATACATAAAAGAATCATTACTTAAAGTCAAAGATTATTTCCAAAAGAATTTGGGGCAATATCGAGGTACAATAGGTATGATTTGTGGCTTACCGCACGAATCACTTGATAGCCTTCGTGAGTCATACAAGTGGCTAGTGGAAAACTGGAGTGATCAAAACGTCATTTGGTGGCCACTACAAATTGTTGATAACGGTAATTTATCAGCAATGGGTAAAGATTTTGCTAGTTACGGATACAAAAAATTAGATGTAAACGCAAACACTCACAGATTATCAACCCTGGCATTGAACAATACAGAAATCTATTGGGAAAACGAATATACCAACATATTTGAAATTGATGAACTTATCCAAACAGAATTCACTCATAAATTCTATTTTGATAATTTTAAACTTTGGTTTTTGTTGCCTTACGCAGAATATGAAAAATGTAAAAACTATCGAGATGGCGATGTCTGGGCTAATCTAGTACATCAAACCAAAATACAAGAATACATCAATAATAAAAAACATTCTTGACTTTTTTATCAAATGATAGTATAATATTAGTATCACAGTTAGACACAGGACAAACTATGTATCAAATTATTCAAGAGCTTGAAGCAGACAACAGCCGTCTTGCCAAAGAAGCAATTATTCTCCGTGAAGCACAAGCCAACAACGTGGAGTTCTTTGAAGGACTTCGTTTGGCATTTGACCCCATGATCACATTTGGTGTTAAGAAAGTGCCCACACATGGTGGCGGTGAAGGACAGGGTTTGCCATGGGCGGCCTTCAAGGAACTGTGTTTGGGATTGAGCCGTAGAGACTTTACTGGACATGCGGCACGTGATGCCATTGAGTTGGCCTTGAGCGCCAGCACTAAGGAACAATGGAATGGCTGGTACCGTCGTATTCTTATCAAAGACATGCGAGCAGGTTTTGGTGAAACCACTGTGAACAAGATGGTTGAAAAAGCACAACATCCTGAATTTGCTATTCCCTTATTTGAATGTATGTTGGCGCATGACGGTGCCAAACATGAAAAGAAAATCACAGGCAAAAAACTACTGGAGCCCAAGTTGGATGGTGTTCGAGTTATCACTGTGATCAACGCAGGTAACAAGACAGCCACAATGTATAGCCGCAACGGCAAGTTGTTGGAAAACTTCACGCACATTACCACAGCCATTGAAGCAAATATTGACCTATTTGAGCGTAGCATGGTGCTGGATGGTGAAATGGTATCCAGCTCATTCCAAGCACTAATGAAACAGGTACATCGTAAGAGTGATGTACAAAGCGAAGACGCACGCCTAATGCTGTTTGATATTTTACCAATGACTGAGTTCCAAGCAGGTGTCAGCATCATGGGACAACGTCGCCGTAGCAATCTACTCAAGAGCATGAAAGATACGTTTGATAAGATTGGTAGTATTGACATTATTCCACAAACAGAAGTAGACTTGGACAGTTATGTGGGTGAGCTGGAATTTAAACAGTATAACAAAGATGCTATTGAAGCTGGCTACGAAGGCATCATGATCAAGGACATTGATGCTCCCTATGAAGCCAAACGCAGTGCCAGCTGGCTCAAGATGAAACCTTTTATTGAAGTTAGTTTGACAGTTACCGCAGTGGAAGAAGGCACAGGCAGAAATGAAGGCAAACTAGGTGCCCTTATCTGTGAAGGACAGGATGATGGACTTCAAATCCAAGTTAATGTTGGCTCAGGTTTCAGCGACGCCCAACGTAAAGACTTTTGGGATAGCAAAGACACCCTAGTGGGACAGATTGTGGAAGTTAGAGCAGATGCGGCCACTAAGAATCAGGACAGCGAAGAAGTTTATTCTTTGCGTTTCCCACGCTTCCTCAGATTCCGTGGATTTCTAGCAGGCGAAAAACTCTAAGACGAGTAAATAATTCTTTAAAAGGAGATGGTAGTACATCGTGGCAAAGCAAGATAGTATCGAAATGATGGGCGTGGTCGAGGAAACACTGCCTAATAGTATGTTTCGAGTTAGATTAGAAAATAATGCTCTAGTATTGGGGCATATCAGTGGCCGTATACGCCAAAACAAAATCCAAATCCTACTTGGTGATCGGGTGCGTACAGAAATTAGTCCCTACGATTTAACCAAGGCAAGAATAGTTTTTAGAGAAAAATAAAAAAGCCCCATTAGGGGCTTTTTATTCTAAGTAACCTTCCCAATTAGAGTAAGGTAAATCCCATCTTAATCTTTTACGCTTTTCAGCCAATTGGAAGTAAGTGGGCTTGTAGGGCTTGATCTTGGGTACAATTTTCTTATTGTTACCCTTGGTTGAGTTACAGGTAGAACAAGCACATACACAATTTTCAAAAGTGGTCTTACCACCATGACTGACTGGTAGTACGTGATCCAATGTGGCAGTCTTACGTGCGACATCATCACCGCAGTATTGGCAAACATAGCTGTCCCGTAGGAAAACATTGTGCTTACTGAAACGCACAGTGGTCTTCTTCTTTTGGTAATCTTTTAGGATCATAACTGATGGAACACGGGTGCTCCAACGTTCACTTCTAACGATCCAATCTTCATGCCATTCAAGAACAGTAGCTTTTTCGCTGACAAGATAGCGAATAGATTCTTCCCAAGAGATCACACTTAGGGGAAGTAGACTAACTGGGCTAGCATCCGCATTTAAAATTAAACAAGCTGACAAAATATCCTCACTAATTCTACAGTATTTACCTGTATAAAAAACAAGCCTTAGTATAACATCATTAAATGTTAAAGTCTATCAATTTCAATATCTGAATCTATGGGCATGTTCCAAATACGTCTACGTTCCACCCCTTTTTCTTGTGCAAATCTCTTGGCATCACACTGGGAGCAAACATGATAATAATCATTGTTTAGACGTTTTTTGTTTATTCTAGCAAGGTCTCGTTCAAATTCAGTTTCACAGGCGTCACACTTTAATATCACCACAGACTTTTTTCGTGTGTAGGTATGACGACCGCCCAGTTTGCTGTCTCGGGTATAAACTTGTGTGGCTTTTTTGATTCCAATGAACATAGTGTATTTACATTAGGTTTATAGAATCCCTAACTAAATATGAGTAATCCACTAAGGAATCCCCAATGACAATCCTATATGTAAACACAGGCACAAGTGCTAACGCAGGCAATGGCGACAGTATTCGATTGGCCTTTACCAAAGTTAATAATAATTTTTTCGAAATAGTAGGTGATATTACCGCACTGAACGCAGGCGGGTTTACCACTATAACCGTAGCAACCACAGTGACCAGTCAAGATATTGTATCAACTGGCACAGCTTATTTTAATAACGCATCATTTAGTGGTACAATTACAGGAACAACAGTGTTTGACAATATCACTGTTAAGAATGTTGCCCAAGCCTATCAATTTATTGGCACCAATATTAATGTTACCAACGCAGCCTTCCATGATGTGGCCATTACTGGAAGCCTATCAGGCAACTTACAATTTGCCAATTTGGCTGTGACCAATACACTCACTGTTGGCACAGTTCATGCTCTACAAACAATTAACGTGGGCGATTATACCATTGCTCAAACCAATCAATATAATGATTTTAGTATTATTAAAAATGACGTCAATGGATTGGCTCTAGTGTTATTGAACACGCAAGCAGATAGTTTTAACGAAATTCAATTACAGGACAACATCAGTGGCGGATTGACTCTAGCACACCAAAACAGTACTAATCCATCGGGGCTTTATACAGCTGGTCAAAGTTATATCTATGGTGAAACACCTACAGATGTTATCAATTTTGGTGCTTATTCAGATATTAACTTTTTTGCCAGTGTGGCTAATTACAACAATCCTAATAATACATACAATAATCCGTTGGCAAATATCAGTGCCGAAACACAACAAATATCATTTAATACCACTGTGTCATTTAACAGTACAGTATTGGGTATCCAACAAGGTGAAGTAATACAGAGTGCTACTCCACCAAGTCCTGCTTCTACTACTACTTTATGGTACGATACAATTACTGGGCGTACCTATGTATACGATAACGGATGGGTTGACTCTAGCCCATCGGGTAATAATGTGGCCATTGTTAGTCCGCCAGCATACAGTACCAGTACTGGATTTATAGGACAAATAGCTCACGATGCAACCTATGTGTATATCTGTGTAGGAACAAGTACATGGGTACGCAGTTCGATTGTTGGTGGATGGTAATACAAATTAGGAATCATAACGAATGGCCCAATTAAATTTCCCACTAAATGCTACAACTGGGACGCAGTATACTGGCGACAATGGTACTACCTATATATTTGACGGCACAAGATGGATAGGTCATAGTCCTAATTTAGAAATAGCAACTAATTCTATCAGTAATAACATGCACGTCATCCAAGTTGATGGTGCTGGTAACTTGGTATTGCCTGACTATGTCTTACCTATTACCACTGGACTACCAGGACAGATGCTGACATGGCCTAACACTGGTACAGTACTAACTTGGACTACGGCCACAGGCGAATCAGGTGGTCATGGATTTACTGGCAGCGTAGGTCCTGTGGGTTATACTGGATCATCTAGTACAGCATCAGGATACACTGGTAGTTTGGGATATACAGGTAGCATTGGTCCACAAGGCTATACTGGTTCATCTAGTACAGCGTCAGGATACACTGGTAGTTTGGGATATACAGGCAGTATAGGTCCACAAGGCTACACTGGTTCAGCCAGCACACAAATTGGTTATACAGGCAGTATAGGCCCACAAGGGACACAGGGTTATACTGGTAGTGGTGGTTATGCTGGTAGTCAAGGTAATCTAGGTTATACAGGAAGTTTAGGTGATACTGGTTATACAGGCAGTATAGGCCCGCAAGGTTACACTGGCAGCATTGGACCATTAGGCTACACAGGTAGTATTGGTCCACAAGGTATCACAGGATACTCAGGTAGTCAAGGCATTATTGGATATAGTGGTAGTATTGGTCCACAAGGCTACACTGGTAGTGTTGGTGTAAGCGGACCCAGCGGCCCAAGCGGCCCGCAAGGACCTATAGGATTACAGGGTGTTAGTGTTACTTTAGTAGGTAGTACTAGTACAAGTACACTATTACCAGTAACAGGAAATCCTGGTGACGGATGGATTGTAACTCAAACTGGCGACTTATGGTTTTGGAGTACAGCGCATAGTCGTTGGGAAGATATTGGAAAAATTGTAGGACCTGCCGGACCTCAAGGCCCACAAGGTTATACCGGTTCAGCGAGCACACAAATTGGTTACAGTGGCTCAGTTGGTCCACAAGGATATAGTGGTAGTATTGGTCCACAAGGCTACACTGGTAGTGTTGGCACTAGAGGAAATACTGGTCCAACTGGCCCACAAGGAGCAACTGGATATACTGGTAGCTTTGGTTCATTGGGCTACAGTGGTAGTGCCGGAGTTGTTGGCTATACTGGTAGTATAGGCCCACAAGGATATAGTGGTAGTCTAGGATATTCAGGTAGTGCCTGGACAGGGACACTAACAACCAGCACACTGGTAAATGGAATTTATTCAGTATCAGTAGATTCAACAGGCAGTGTTAATTTGGTAAATGCTTCAGATGGAGCAGGCGCTTTATTACAAAGTAATGTTCCTGTTAGAATTGATAGTAATGGCAATGTTTGGTCATTTAAAGCCGATGGCGGCGAGATACTTACCATTACTCCATTTGGCGGCGATAACTTTGCTAGTCTATATGGACAAAATAATTTAACATTGAGCCTTGGCAATAATGATGCTGTAATTAATGTTAGTATTGGCGGCGCAATTACTGTTGTTAATTCTGGAACAGGATATATTGCTGGCACATTACCTAGTGTCAATGGTGTTAGGTTTAATATCACAACAACTCCTGTTGTCCCTTCTATGGTATTACCAGGGGGTTCAACAATCAGCACAACAGACAGCGGTGAACAAACTATAATAGCCAACGGTGTTGCTGATATTAATGTGGATGGCGATAATGGTAGAGTGGTTATAAACGCCAATACCTTTACCTATATTTTTGCTGGCGGATTGACATTCCCAGACTCAACAGTACAATCTACAGCGTTCACTGGTACAGCAACATCATTG
>Ga0164297_10001229_pt1 | contig 27723 bp, 26 predicted proteins | sample GEODES058metaG_FD_113539 | JGI IMG/M metagenome (GOLD analysis project Ga0164297, IMG submission 113539) | Dystrophic lake water microbial communities from Trout Bog Lake, Wisconsin, USA - GEODES058 metaG | ecosystem: Environmental > Aquatic > Freshwater > Lake | place: USA: Trout Bog Lake... | reverse complement strand
GCCGATCTGGAGGATGCCGGGCTGATCGGCCGCAATGCCGGGGAGCGGGCGGTGCGACGGTTGAACCCGACGCGGCCGCAAACCGCGGTGCTGACGGTGGTGTTCGACCCGCGGGTGGCGGCCGGGCTGATCGGGCATTTTATTGGGGCGATCAACGGCGCCAGCATCGCGCGTGGCACCAGCTTTCTGAAGGACAGCCTGGGCAAGCGGGTGTTCGCACCCGGGCTGGTGCTGGTGGACGAACCGCGCCGCCGGCGTGGCCTGCGGTCCCGGCTGTTTGATGGCGAAGGGGTGCCGACGCGGAACCGCAATCTGGTGGATGATGGCGTGGTGACGACGTGGTTGCTGGACAGCCGCACGGCGCGGCAGTTGGGCATGACCACGACCGGGCATGCGGCGCGAGGCACGTCTGGCCCGCCCTCGCCGGCGCCGACCAATTTATATTTGCAGCCGGGCAGCCTGAGCCCGGCGGCGTTGATGGCCGATATCAAAGTGGGGCTTTACGTCACCGAATTGATGGGCACCGCGGTGAGCACCCTGACTGGCGATTACTCTCGGGGCGCCTCGGGCTACATGATTCGCAATGGGATGTTGGCCGAGCCGGTGGCGGAAATTACCGTCGCCAGCACGTTGCAGCATATTTTCGCGCAGATGGTGCCGGCCAATGATTTGCGCCTGCGCCGGGGTATGGATGCGCCGACGGTGCGGGTGGATGGGATGACGATGGCGGGCGGGTAAGGGCACCCCTCGAATGTCAGCCTACGACATGCTATATAAAGATCGAAATTCGGGAGAATGAGACGCATCATGCGCCGCACCGGTCTGGTTTTTACCGCTTTGCTCGCCGCCTCCCTCGCTTTTGCCCCTGCTTTGGCTGACGCCAAGGCTGGGTTGAGCACATCGATGGGGAGCCGTGGGACCAATACGTATACGGCGCCGCCAAAAACCTCTACGGCACCCTATAGCGCCGCGCCGATGCAGCGCAGTGCCACGCCGACGCCGTCTTACGCGCCGTCGCCTGGTTTGGCGGCACCGGTTCGGCCGCGCTCGCCCTTTATGTCTGGCCTGTTGGGCGGGATGTTGGGCGCGGGGATTGGCGGGCTGCTGTTTGGTGGTGGTTTCTTCCACGGCATTTCCGGCATTGGTGGCTTTATCGGCTTCCTGTTCCAGATCTTCCTGATTGTGATGATCGCGCGCTGGTTGTTCGGTCGGTTTTTCCGCCCGGCGATGGCTGGTGGCCCGGAGGTGGTGACGCGGATGCCGACGCAGGGCGCGTTGCCCGGCGGGTCTGGCCCGCCGCCGATCGCTATTGGCCCGGCGGATTACCAACAGTTCGAGCAAAACCTGCAAGCGGTGCAGGCGGCGTGGAGCGCACAGGATATCAATCAGCTGCGCGCGGTAGCAACGCCGGAAATGGTGGGCTACTTCTCCGAACAGTTGAGTGAGCTGGCCAGCCGTGGTGTGCGCAATATGGTGACCAATGTGCATCTCGAGCAGGGCGACCTGTCGGAAGCATGGGCCGAGCCGGGGCGGGAATACGCCACCGTGGCGATGCGGTTCTCGATGGTTGACGTGACGGTGGATACGGCGGGCCGGGTGGTGGAAGGTAACCCGAACCAGCGGACGCAGAGCACGGAAGTGTGGACGTTCCTGCGGGCACCTGGCGGGCGTTGGTTGCTATCGGCGATCCAGCAAACGCAGTGAGGGGGCAAGCGCCCCCTTTCTGGCGCCGCGCCATCGGCTAAAGGTGCGGCGAAGCCTGCGCAGGTGAACGGGTTATGTTTGTTCGCAAAGAGACGACTTTACGTCGGCTTGTGCCCCGTTCCCCAAACAACCCGCCCTACCGCCCGGCAATCCGGGCAGCTCGGATGCCAAGCGGCCTGATCGGCGCCGCAGGCGGTGCAGGTCCACCCCGGCGGAGATGCGGCAAGGGTCGCGGCCCGCAAGGCAGTGCGTTCGGCGTCTGGCTGATGGTTGGCGCGGGCGATGTCTGCGCGCAGCAGCCCGAGGCGGCGATCCGCCAGCCCGCCATGTTCGGCGGCTTCAAGATGATAGAGCGCATCCCCCGGGGACCCGGCATCGAGTGAGAGCCGGGCGAGGGCGAATTGTGCTTCCGGGTGGTCGGCGCGGGGCTGAACGAAGGTGGTGAAGAGCGTCAGCCGGGCGGCGGCATCCGCGCCGGGGGCGACGATGAACTCCACCAGCGCCGGGTGCGGCGCCAGTGCCCAGGTTTGGCGGATGATGTCCACGGCCTTGCGTTCCTGGCCGGCGGTGCGCAGGCAGCCGGCATAAGCGAGGGCGGCGGGGGCGAGTGCTTTGGCATCGGTCCAGGCGTGTTTGGCGAGGCGCAGGGCTTCGTCCGCGCTGGTGGTTGCCTCTGAGGCGGCGATGGCGAGGGCGGCTTGCGCCGGGCCGGGTTCGGCCAAGGCGGTGGCGGCGCGCCAATCCCCTTGGCGGGCGGCCACCATCAGCCTGGTATCGCGCAGCCAGGTTTTGCCGGGCTGGCGGGCTTCGGCCTGGGTGAGCAGCAGGGCGGCTTCGTCCCAGGCCTGGCGGTCAACCGCTTGGCGGAACAGGCCACGCAGGCCGAGGAAGGCGCCTTGGTCGTGGCCAGCGAGTTTGCGGAACCAGTCGGCGGCTTCCGCTTCGCGCTGCATCAGCCGGGCGGCTTCGGCGGCGTGCAGCAGGGTTTGTGGGGTTTCACCGAGCAGGCGCAGGGCACGGAGGGCGGCCTTGCGAGCGGCGGGGCCATCGCCGGCGGCGAGCGCGACCAGGGTGCGGGTGGTGGCGATATCGCCGGCGGCGCGGTTGCGGCCGGAGCGCCAGCGGCGCCAATTGCGCGGCAGGTTTATCAGCCCGCCGAGGAGGCGGAGCAGCGCGTAGATCAGCAGCGCGGCCAGTACGGCGGCGACCAGGGCGACCGGGGTTTTGCTGGTGATGCCATAGCCGGCGACGTGCAGGGTGACATCGCCGGGCAGGCCGGCGAGCCACCAAGTGCTCGCCACCACGATCGCGGCGACGGCTAGCAGCCAAAGAACCCGGCGCATCAGCGCGGCGCCGCCATGCTGGCCAAGGCGGCCCGGGCATCGAGCAGCGCCTGGGCGCGGGCACGCCAATCGGCCATCACGCTCGCAGCGCCGCTGTCCAGCGCCGCGAGGGTGGCGACGGCACCGCCCAGATCGCCGGCGTTGAGTTTCTCCTCCGCTTCCCCAAGCACGATGCGGGCCGGGGCGCCAACCAACACTTTCTCATGGTCGGTGACGGTGACGATGGTTTGCAGCTGCAACCACATCCGTTCGGCCATCGACTGGCTTTCGGTTGCCGGGCGGCTGGCTTCGGCGGCGCGGGCTGCGAGCGGGCGATAGTCCAGCCGCAAGGCGGCCTCCGTCGGCGGGGCGGTATCAGCGAAGCGGGCCAAAGCGGGGGGGGCGCCGGGGAGGGCGCCGAGCTTGCGGCCGGCGGCCAAGGCGGCGCTGGCGGCTTGCATTTGTTCGAGTGCCACCAGACGCGAGCTGGCGTCGGCGCTGGTCGGGCGTTGTTCCAGCGCGGTGAGGCGGGCATCCAGCGGGGCGAGGTCAACGCTGGTTGTCGGGCGTTGTTCCAGGCTGGCCAGACGTTGTTCGAGCTTGGCGATGCGGGCGGTGAGGGCCGCGACATCGGGGGTTGGCCGGGCGACCAGACGGGTGACGTCCGCGCCGATCTGATCCAGCAATGCGGCACCTTGCTGCTGTTGCAGCCAGACCCAACACAGCCCGAGCGCCAGCAAGGCCAAGCCGAGCATGGTGAGCGCCTTGGCGGGATTGTGCCGGCGCGGCATGGCGGGGTCCGGGGCGACGAGATGTGGCACCACCTTGTCCAGGTGCGGGGTGGGGGCAGGTTCCGGGGTAATGGCGTCGTGTGTGTCTGTCATGAAAGCAGTTCCAACAACGCGTCCTGGTTCGGACGGGGGGCAACACGGATGCAACGCCAGCGCAGGGGGGCGAGGGCGGCTGCGGTGGCGGCGGAGATGGCCAGCGCCGCAACCCCCCCGAGCGGAATGCCGCGCGCCAGACGGACGAAGGCGCGCGCGCTGGCTGGCGAGTAGACTAGCACGTGTTTGATCGTGCCGGCATGCAGAGCGGCGTGAATATCCGGGGGCAGGAACGTGGCTGGCCGGGCGCGATAGACGATACGACGGAGGACGCGGAAGCCGAGATGGCGCAGCGGGGTCGTGAGATCCGCCGCGAGGTCGGCGGCGCCGGGCAGGAGCAAGGTGCCGGCGCTGGGGGGACAGGTGGCGGCGACCAGGGCGAGCAACGCCTGGGCGTCTCCGGCAGCACTTTGCACGGCGGTGAACCCGGCGGCGAGGGCTTTGCTGGCAGTGGCGTCCCCCACCGCGAGTAGCTTGGTGGCGTGAAAGCTGGCGGGCAGAGCGGGCAGCGCGGTGGCGCTGGTAAGCAGGATCGCCTGCACCCCGGCGGGGGCGGGCAGGCGAACCGGGCGAAGTTCGATTTGCAGCATCGGGGCGAGCAAAGGGGCCAGCCCCATCGACAGCAGGCGACGCGCGGTGGCGGAAGCGCCGGGCTCTGGCCGGGTAATCAGAACGAAAGGCGGGTGATTGCGCTCAGGCAAAAATGTCGCGTGGGCTATCGGCGCGCAGGCTGGCGCCGAGTTCGTGCCCCATCCGCGCCGCGTCGCTGGCATGGCCTATCATATCCCGCCGCAGCAGGAAGCTGCCATCGGCGCGGGCGACCAGGCCGGACAATTTCAGCATGCCGCCGTCCATCAACTGGGCGTAGCCGCCGATCGGCGTACGGCAGGAGCCGTCGAGTTCCGCCAGCAATGCCCGCTCGGCGGTGGAAACCGCTTTGGCGTTCGGGTCTTCGATACCGCCGAGGAGTTCCAGCAACTCCACGTCATCAGCGCGCACGGTGATGCCGACGATGCCCTGGCAGGCGGCGGGGAGCATGACATCGGGCGGGATGATGATGGAGGCTTTTTCCGACAGGCCGAGCCGGTTCAGTCCGGCCAAAGCGAGCAGGGAGGCGTCACAATCGCCGTTGCGCAGCTTTTCCAAGCGGGTTTGCACGTTGCCGCGCATGCCTGTGATGCGCAAATCGGGGCGGGCGTGCAGCAACTGCGCCTGCCGGCGGACCGAACTGGTGCCGATAGAGGCGCCATGCGGCAAGGCAGCGTAGGGGTTGGACGGGTCCGCCTGCAAATGCGGCGCGAGGATCAGCGCGTCACGCGCGTCCTCCCGCGTGAGGGTGCAGGCGAGCACGATGCCGACCGGCAGTTCGGTTTCCAGGTCCTTCAGGCTGTGTACGGCGAAGTCGATCCGGCCATCGGACAGGGCCTCATGAATTTCCTTGGCAAACAGGCCTTTGCCGCCAATATCGGCCAGTGGACGGTCTTGCACCGCGTCTCCGGTGGTGCGGATGGCGTGTTCTTCGAACACATCCATGCTGCGGAGCACCGGGCAGAAGGTGCGCAGCCGGTCCAGGAAGTGCCGGGTTTGCCAGAGCGCCAGCGGTGACCCACGGGTGCCGACGCGCAGGGGAAGGTCGCGCGCATGCGGCTTAACCTGCGGATGCGCAGGCGCACTTGCGGGGCTGGACGCGGGGCTGGCCGCAGGGCCGGATGGGTGGGCAGAGGACATAATCATGTCCTATTACCTCAGCGGCATTTAGGAAAGATGGGACATGCAGGGCGCGTATACCCAGGTTAAGGGGCCCGTGTTGGGAATAGAAAGTTCCTGCGACGAAACTGCCGCCGCGATCCTGGCGCCGGATGGCCAGATTTTGGCTGAAACCGTGCTGAGCCAGACGGCGCATGCCGCGTTTGGTGGGGTGGTGCCGGAAATTGCCGCCCGGGCGCATCTGGCGCATCTGCCGGATCTGGTGGCCCGGGTGATGACCGAAGCCGGATTGAATTTTTCCGATCTCGGCGCGGTGGCGGCCAGTGCCGGGCCGGGGTTGATCGGCGGTTTGATCGTTGGCACCGGCTTTGCCAAGGGCGTCGCACTGGCACGCGGGCTGCCGTTTGTCGCCGTGAACCATCTGGAAGCGCATGCGCTGACGCCGCGTTTGCCGGGCTTGCTGCCGGAGACGGTGGCGTTTCCGTATTTGCTGCTGCTGATGTCCGGCGGGCATTGCCAGTGCGTGGCGGTGGAGGGCGTTGGCCGGCATCGGCGGCTGGGTGGCACGATCGACGATGCGGTGGGTGAGGCGTTCGACAAGGTTGGCAAATTGCTTGGGCTTGGTTGGCCGGGTGGGCCGGCGGTGGAGGTTTTGGCGCGCGAGGGCCATGCGGATGCGTTTCCACTGCCGCGGCCGCTGCAGGGCCGTGCCGGCTGCGATTTCAGTTTTTCCGGGCTGAAGACGGCGGTGGCGCAACTGATCGGCAAATTCCCCGCCGGCAGCCTGCCGCGCCAGACCGCCGCCGATATCGCCGCCAGCTTTCAACGTGCGGTGGCCGAGGTGATGGCCGACCGCGCCAGCCATGCCATTGCGATGTTCCGCGATGCCTACCCCGATGGCCGCTTGCTGGTGGTGGCCGGTGGCGTGGCGGCGAACACCAGCCTGCGCACCGCGTTGCAGGCGGTGGCGGCGCGGCACGGCTTTACCTTCGCCGCGCCGCCGTTGCGGCTGTGCGGGGATAACGCGGTTATGGTGGCGTGGACGGCGATTGAGCGGTTGCGGCTGGGGTTGGTGGACGGCATGGACCATGCGCCGCGACCGCGCTGGCCGTTGGAGGCGCTGGCGGCATGAATTATCGCCACGCCTTCCACGCCGGCAATTTCGGTGACTGCATGAAGCACGCGTTGCTGATCGCGCTGCTTGATGCCTTGCAGAAAAAGCCTGGCGGCTTGTTTGTGCTCGATACCCATGCCGGGATTGGCCAATACGACCTCGACCAGGGGCCGGCGACGCGGACGGGGGAATGGCGGGCCGGCATTGGCCGTTTGCTGAACTACGCGCCGTTGGAAATGGATCGCTATGTTGGCTTGATCCGCCAGCTCGGGCTGTATCCGGGTTCGCCGCGCATTATCCGCGCGCTGCTGCGGGCGCAGGACCGGATGGCGTGTTGCGAGTTGCACCCCGAGGACGCGGTGACGTTGCGGCGGCGGTTTGCCCGCGATCCACAGGTGGCGGTGCATGCACGCGATGCGTGGGAAGCCATCGGCGCGCTGTTGCCGCCGAAGGAAAAGCGCGGGTTGGTATTGATCGATCCGCCATTTGAGGCGGCGGATGATTTTGCGCAGATGGCGGCGGCTTTGCGGCGTGGCCATGCACGGGCGTCGAATTTTGTTTTTGCCGCCTGGTATCCGATCAAGCATCGGGCGCCGGTGCGGGAATTTCAGACGCAACTGAAGCAGTCCGGCATTCGCGATATCATCGCCGCCGACATGTGGTTGCGGCCGACGTTGGATGCGTCGCGCCTGAATGGCTGCGGGCTGCTGGTGATCAATCCGCCGTTCGGCTTTGCCGAGGAGGCGCAGGCGATGCTGACGGCGTTGAGCCTGACGCTGGCCGATGGGCCGGATGGCGGTTGCGAGATTACCCGGCTGGTCGATGAATAACGTCGCCGTGATAGGAGCCGGCGCCTGGGGCACGGCGTTGGCGTTGCAGGCGCATCGGGCCGGGTGTGCGGTGATGCTGTGGGCGCGTGATCCGGCGCGGGCGGCGGAGATGGCCGCCAGCCGGCGCAATCCGCGCCTCCCTGGGGTGGTATTGCCGGATGCGATCCGGGTGACGGCGGCGATGCCGGATGCGGAGACCGTGCTGCTGGTGGTGCCGGTGCAGCATCTGCGTAGCCTTGCGGCCCGGCTGCCGGCGCAGGGCACGCTGGTGGTGTGCGCCAAGGGGGTGGAGCGCGGCACCCACAAATTGCCGCTGGAAATTCTGGCCGAGTTTTGGCCGGGGCGCGCGATGGCGGTGCTGTCCGGCCCAAATTTTGCTCATGAGGTTGCCGCCGGGCTGCCGGCCGCTGCCACCATCGCGGCCACCGCGCCGGGGCTGAGCGATCATCTGGCGCAGGTGATCGGCACGCCTGGCTTTCGGGTTTATGCGAGCCGTGATCCGATGGGCGTGCAGGTGGCCGGGGCGGCGAAAAACGTGATCGCCATCGCCGCCGGGTGCGTGATCGGTGCCGGGCTGGGGGAAAATGCACGGGCGGCGCTGGTAAGCCGCGGCCTGGCGGAAATCACCCGGCTGACCGTGGCGTTAGGCGGCAAAGCCGAAACCACGGCCGGGCTGTCCGGTTTGGGCGATCTGATGCTGACCTGCGCCGGACCGGCGAGCCGCAACTATAGCCTCGGCCTGGCCCTGGGGGCGGGGATGCCGATGGAGGCGATCCTGGCCGGCCGCACGAGTGTGACCGAGGGGGTGGCGACCGCGCCGGCGATTGTGGCGCGGGCGGCGGAGACGGGGACGGTGATGCCGATCTGCCTGGCGGTGGCGGCGATTGTGAACGGAGAGCTGACCGTGGCCGCGGCGATTGATGCATTGTTGGCACGGCCGCGGCGGCCGGAGTGACTTGAAACATAGTCTGGGGGAAGAGTTGTTCTGTTTATGAACATAAAGAAGACCTAGACCTGCGACGGAAAATTCCGCCGCCATACCTCCACCAATGCCGGCTGCGCATCGGCGCGGCTGGCGATGGCCGCCAGCTTGGGCGCGTGGGCCACAAACCATGCTCGTTGTGGCCGCCACTGGGTCATGGTGGCGATAAAGATATCGATGGCGGAAAACCGCTCGCCCAGGAACCACGGGCCGACGGCTTCGGCGTCCAGGATGCCCCAGAGTTTTTGTGCGTAAGCGTCCACATGGGCGCGCAGCGTGGAGCGGCCGACCTCGCCGCCGACGAAGCGGGCCGGGTCGTCGGCATAGGTGAAGGTTGGGTAGATATTGGCGACCAGAAAGATCAGCCAGCGCAGAAACCGGGCGCGCTCGGTGGTATCGGCCTGGGGCACCAGATCGTCGCGCCCGGTGCGTTCGGCCAGCAGCAGGGTGATGGCGGCACTTTCGGTCATGATCGTGCCGTCGGGCAGGATCAGGGTTGGGATTTGCGCCACCGGATTGGCCGGCGCCAACTGGTCGCGGGCCTGCGGTTCCTTGAACAAATCCCCGACCTGTTCGAGTTCATAGGGCAGGCCGTACCAGGCAAGTTGGGTTTCCACCAGCGCCGAACCCCAGCCAGCACGCGCGTAGAGACTATACATTTGCCGCCCCTCTTTCCTGGTGCCGTCCGCCTGGGCGGGTGCGGCAACCGGTTCAGCAACAACTCCCCCGGCGGATGATAGGCGCGGGCGGAGGGGAATAGCCAGTTCGGAATCGGGTGGGGTTTTGCTATCGGGCCGAGATGACTAACATGCTGGTGATGAACGCTTCCATTCAACGTCGCGCCATTTTGTGCGTGCTGGCTGCATCCTTTGGGTATTCCTGTTCGGCGGCCGTGGTACGCGGGCTGTCGGTCAGCTATCCGGCGTTGGAGATGATGCTGTTCCGCAGCCTGGTGGTGGTGGTGGTAACCTTGCCGCTGCTGTTGCGCCAGGGCGGGTTGGCGGCGTTGCGGCCGCGCGCGCCGATGGGGCATCTGGCCCGGTTGGCGTCCGGCTATCTTGGGATGATCACCGCGTTTTATGGCTACGGGCATTTGCCGCTGGCGACGAACACGGCGCTGGGGTTTTGCATGCCGTTATTTCTCACCCTGCTGTCGGTGCCGTTATTGGGCGAGGTGGTGGGCTGGCGCCGGCGGGCGGCGGTGCTGGTGGGGCTGGCTGGCGTGCTGGTGATGATCCGCCCGTGGGAGGCGCAGGCGGCGTTGCCGCTGTGGCCGGTGGTGGTGGTGCTGGTGGGGGTGGTTGGCTGGGCGCTGGCGATGATTTCCATCCGCCGGATGGGGGCGGCGGGGGAGAGCAATATCGCCATTGTGGCCTGGTTCGGCATTGGCAGTCTGCTGCTCTCAGCGGTGTTGGTGATCCCGTATTGGGTGACGCCGGATTGGGGCGGGCTTCTGGGCATGCTGGCGATCGGACTGATTACCTCGGCGGCGCAGGTGCTGATGACGGAGGGATATCGGATGGGGGAGACCACGCTGGTCGCACCGTTCGAATACGGGGCGATTGTTTATTCCACCTTGCTTGGCGCGGTGTTGTGGGGCGAGGTGCCGGACCCGATTGGCTTTGTCGGCATCGGCATTATTGTTGCGGCGGGGCTGTATATATGGTGGCGTGAATCTGGCCGGTTGCGCCGGGCCTAATTGCGCAGGCGATACCAAACGTAGCCGATGAGTTCGTGCATCGCGTAATACGAGGCCTGCCAACCGCGCGCCTGCGGAATGATATCAAATGCAGCAACCGCATCCGGCGCCCGCACCGGCGCGGTGGTGACCTGCAGCCCGGCGCGCTCAAAGGCGATGATCGAGCGCGGCATGTGCCAGGATGTGGTGACCAGATAAACCGAGGTAATGCCGTCGGCCTTCAAGATAGCGGCGGATAGGGTGGCGTTTTCCCACGTATCTCGCGAACGGTCTTCCACCCAGCGCGGGGGGGTGGCGTATTCGTCGGCCATCACGCGCGCCATGATGGCGGCGATGGGTGCGGCGCCAGGCGCAAGCACCCCGCCAGTGACCAGGATGGGCAGGTTGGTTTTGCGGTGCAGGCGGACGCCGGCGCGGACCCGTTCGTTGGTGTTGGGGCCAATATCCTCGCCTTCAATCACCCCGCCGGGCTGACCGAACCGGCGTTCGGCGGAGAGGATGACGATGGCTTGCGGCGGGATGGCGCTGGCGGCGCGCGGGGGGACGGCGATGATTTGGTTCAGCCGGGCGGAGGTGGTGGGCATGGCGAACACCACCAGCCCAGCCAGTGCCAGACCGGCGAGCCAGCGTTGGCGCCAGAACACGCCGATGGCGAGCGGCAGCAGCAGGCAGGTGGGTGGGATCAGCAACGCGTAGAGCAGCACTTGCAGCATGGTGACCCCTGGAGGACGTTCGGTAGACGGTTCGATCCAGATCCGCTACGACACCGGAATTGGCACGAGACGCTTATGGCACATCCCGGCTTTCGGCTGCACCCTTTGCATGCACTTTGGCGGTTACTGCCGGCGGCACCGCGGCGGCGAGTGTTCGCGCATGGCACGGCGTGGTTCGCCCCCCGGCCGGATCGGCCACCGCCACCGGCGCGGCATGGGATTGGTGTGGCGGGGGAGTTGAGCCGGCCGAGCGGGTTGGGGGAGGGGGCGCGGCTGATGCGGGCCGGGCTGGACCAGCTCGGGATTGCCAATTGGGGCCAGGATGTGGGCGACCGGTTGCCGGGCGGGCAGGACGGTCGGCTGCCGCTGGAAATGCCGCCCTCGGGCGCGCCGCTGGTGCTGCATGAAAATCCGCCGTCCCTGCCTTGGGCGCTGCTGCATTTGCCACGCGGATTGATGCGCGGGCGGCAGGTGGTGGGGTATTGGGCCTGGGAGTTGCCGGTGGTGCCGCCATCGTGGCGGCTAGGGCTGGGCTTTGTGCACGCGGTTTGGGCGCCGAGCGCGTTTACTGCCGCGGCGCTGCGCCCGCTGTTGCCCGCCGATGGGCGGGTGGGCTTGCATGTGGTGCCGCATCCGGTGGCGGTGGCCCCGCCGCGTCCATCGGGGTTGGATCGGGCCGGTTTCGGGCTGCCGGCGAGGGCGGTGATTGTGCTGGTTTCTGCCTCGCTCGCCTCCAGCTTTGCCCGCAAGAATCCCCTGGCGGCGATTGCGGCGTTTCGGGCGGCGTTTGGAGGCCGGACGGATCGGCTGCTGGTGCTGAAGTTGCACCAGGCCGAGCATTTTCCCGCTGACCTCGCCCTTGTGCGGGCGGCGATCGCGGGGGCGGCGAATATCCGGCTGGAAACGCGCACGCTGCCGGCGCGGGATCGCGATGCGCTCATGGCCTGCGCCGATATTGTGCTGTCGCTGCATCGGAGCGAGGGGTTCGGGCTGGTGCTGGCGGAGGCGATGTTGTTGGGCCGGCCGGTGGTGGCGACGGGGTGGTCTGGCAATCTGGAGTTTATGGACGCGCAATCGGCGGCCCTGGTGGGCTACCGGCTGGTGCCGACGGTTGATCCGCGCGGGGTGGTGCAGGCGCCGGGGGCGGTGTGGGCGGAGGCGGATATTGCCGAGGCGGCGGGGCAGTTGCGCCGGCTGGCGGACGATGCCGGGGTGCGGCGGGCACTGGGCGCGCAAGGCCGAGCGATGGCGCAGGCCAGGTTGGGACCGGCCGCCCTGGCGCGCGCGGTGGCGGCGCTGGGGCTGTGAGGGTTCTGGTCTGGCAATGGGGGCGGCGTGGCGGTGGGCCGTTGTATGCGGTGGAACTGGCGGACGGGCTGCGGCGGCAGGCGGGGCTGGAGGTGGTGCTGTCGCTGGCGGAGGGGGCGGAAATTTTGCGCCTGCGCGGTCCGGCGGGATGTGACTGGCCAGTGGCGACCTATGGCGGCTGGCTCGGTCTGCTGGCGCGGTTGGCCGGTGCGCCATGGATGTTGGCGCGGCTGGTGCGCGGCTTGCGGCAATGGGCGCCGCAGGTGGCGATTTGCGCCATGCCAGGGCCGTTGGATTGGTTGATGGCGCTGGCGTTGCGACGCGTGGGCGGCAAGCTGGTGGTGGTGGTGCATGACGCGACGCCGCATCCCGGTGATGGCCTGCCCGGCCAGGCGATGCTGCAACGGGCGCTGTTGCGGCGGGCCGATGCGCGGGTGGCGCTGTCTCAGCACGTGGCGGATGGATTGGCGGGGCAGGGGTTTGCCGGGGTGATGGTCAGCGCGCATCCGCCGCGCTCCAACTTGCCGCCGCCTGCGATGCATGACGGGCCGTTGCGGTTGCTCTGCTACGGGCGATTGCTGCCGTATAAAGGCTTGGATCTGCTGGCCGAGGCATTGGTGTGGCTGGGCCGGCGGGCGGATTTGCAGGTGCGGGTGGTGGGCCTGGGGCCGGAGACGCCGGGGCTGGCGGCGTTGCGGGCGCTGCCGGGGGTGGTGGTGGACAATCGCTGGGTGCCGGAGGCGGAGATGGACGCGCTGCTGGCCTGGGCCGATGCGGTGGTACTGCCGTATCGCGAAGCCAGCCAGAGCGGCATTGCCGCAGCCGCCATCAGCGCCGGGCGACATGTGTTGGCCACAGATGTGGGCGGGTTGCGGGCGCAACTGGCGGCATTTCCTGGCGCGCTATGCCCGGCGACGGCTGAGGGGCTGGCGGCCGGGTTGCGCGACCTGTTGGAGGTGCGACGGTTTGCGCCGCCGCCGGCGATTGATCCGTGGCGGGATTGGGAGGCGGCGCTGGCCGCGTTGGCGGCGGATTTGCGGCTGCTGTGATTCCGTGTTGCGATAGGGGCAATCAAACTCGGGAGAGGCCAGGATGAAAGTCACCACCGCAATTCCCTATAAAGACTGGCGCGCCATCGGCCCCGCCGCCGCAGCGGCTGAGATGGAGGGCTTTGAAGGCCTGACCTGCCCGGAGTTGGCCAATGATCCGTTCGCGCCGCTGGCGATTGCGGCGTTGGCGACCGAAACGGTGCAGTTGGCGACGTCGGTGGCGATTTCCTTCCCGCGCAGCCCGATGATTACCGCCCAGCAGGCGTGGGATTTGAATGCACAGTCGCGCGGCCGGTTTGTGTTGGGGCTGGGCACGCAGGTGCGAGCGCATAATGAGCGCCGCTTCAGCGTGCCGTGGGTGCATCCGGCGCCGCGAATGGCAGAATATGTTGAGGCGATCCGCGCCATTCATCGCTGCTGGGAGACGGGCGAGAAGCTGAACTTCACTGGCAAGTTCTATACCTTTACCCTGATGACGCCGGAGTTTTCCCCCAGGCCGACCGGTCTGCCGATGCTGCCGATTATGATCGCGGCGGTGGGGCCGGAGATGCAGAAGGCCGCGGCGCGGCATTGTGACGGGGTACGGCTGCACGGCTTCGCCACGCGCAAATATGTCGAGGAGGTGGTGCGGCCGACGCTGGCCGCTGAGTTGGCCAAGGCCGGCAAGAGCTTTGAGCATTTTGAAGTGACCGGCGGCGGCTTCATCGCCACTGGGCCGGATGAGGCGACGGTGGCGGCGGCAGCGGAAAAACTGCGCTACCGCGTGGCGTTTTATGGCTCCACCCCGGCGTATCGCGGGGTGTTTGATGTGCATGGGGTGACGGAGTTGGGGGTGAAGCTCAATGCCGCCTCGCGCGCTGGGAAATGGGACGAGATGGCGGCAATGGTGCCGGATGAGGTGCTGGACCTGTTCGCGGTGCGGGCGACGTATGACACGTTGGCCGAAGCGGTGGGGCGGCGGTTTGGCGGCATTGTCGATGCGGTGGGAGTGGAGTTTCAGCCCGGCGATGATGCGAAGACACGACGCAAGGTGTTGGACGGGTTGAAGGAGATTCCGCAGACGTTCAAGGGGTTTAAGACCAGTTGGCAGGCGGGAGGGTAGCGCTTCGTCTTTGGCAAAAAGGCGCAAAAAACGTCGCTGACGTCGTTGCCTACGGCGTACTCCCAGCGATGAGATGCGCCGTAGGCCAGAAAGTGACGATGTTCTTTTTGTTCATAAAAACAATATCGGCCTTACTTAACCAACCCCACCGCAACCTGCGTTAGCCGCGCACTGGGACTGGCAAGTTCTCCCACGACATTGAAATGGTGCAAACCCGGCAGGCTTTCCCAGTGGCCGCCCCAGTTGGCGGCGAGTTCGCGGGATTGGCGGGTGTATTCCGCGCCTTCGTCGCCGCCGACCATGGCGGTGATGGGTTTGCCGGGTGCGGGCAGGAACATCGGCGATAGCGTGCGGGCTTCGGTCTCGTCCATATGCAGTGCGTCGTTCTGGTGGGTGCGGCAGATCAGTGGCAGGTCGAACAGGCCGCTGATCGGCATGGCGGCGTGGATGGCGTTGGCCGGCAAGCCGTGGGCGGTCCAGTCAGTCGCCAGCAAGGTGGCGGCGAGGTGGCCGCCGGCGGAGTGGCCGATGGCCAGCATCGGGCGGCCGTAGCGGGCGTAGAGCATGGGCACGACGCTGCGTACGTTGGCGACAAGGGCGGTCATCGTCACGGCCGGGCAAAGGTCGTAGGACGGCATGATGACGCCGATGCCGTGTGCCAGCAGGCCGGCGGCGACGTGGCTCCAGGCGGAGCGGTCACTGTGTTGCCAGTAGCCGCCGTGCATGAACAGCACAAGTGGCGCGGTGGGATCGGCGGACGGCCAGAACACATCCAGCAGCTGGCGCGGCGATGGGCCGTAGCGCAGGCCGTATTCGGCATGAGGGTGCTGGGCGCGGAAGGCGGCGGCGAGGCCCGGTAGGGTGGCGAGCAGAGCGTCCGAGCCGGCGATTTTGGCGCTATTGTCGTATTCGGCCTGTAAATAGGGGTCGATCATTTCCGCTCCTCAGTGCATTCGTGTAAAGCTGGGTTAACGACGCGATTGGCTGGTGGGACGATAGAACAACTGGGAGGGCGCACGAGGCATGCGACGACCGACGTTACCGCGACCAGATTTGCTGCCCGGGATTTTGCTCGCCTTTGCGGCGGTTGTCTTCGCGTGCATCGCCGTGGTGATGACAGCGCAGTTATCACTCACGGGTGCGTCGGCCGCCGCGGCCACAACCTTGCTGGGAGCGCTGGGCTGGCGGCGGGCGACGCGCAGCCTGACCGAGGCGCGGGCCTCGTTTCGGGCGTTTGGACGCACCATCCCGGGGGTGATCTGCGGGGCGACGCGGGATGCTGATGGCAAACTGGTGATCACCGTCTTCTCCGCTCCTCCGCGCCGTACCTTGCCCCCTGGTACCTCGCTGGAGGTGATGCTGCAACTGATCCATCCCGATGACAGAGAGGCGATGCGCGAGGGGTTTTGTGCGGCCGAGGATGCGATCAACGTGCGTGGGGCCGGGCCGACGGTGTTGCTGGTGCGGGCGCGGATGCCGATCGATCCGGAGGACTGGACGCGCTACGAGGATGTGACCGATCAGGCGCCGCGCTGGATGCGGGTGGCGGTGCGGGGACGTTACAGCCAGAACGGCGCGGCGGTGGTGGAAGGCGTGGCGCTGGACGTGACCGATATGATGGAGGCGCGCACGCTGGCGGAGCGGGCGGCGCAGTTGGAGGCGGAAAATCGGCGGCTGGCGGAGGATCGCGCCAACGAGGCTCACCGGTTGGCGCAGCAGAAATCCGAGATCCTGTCGATGATGGCGCATGAAATCCGCACGCCGCTGACCGGGGTGATTGGGTTTTCGGATTTGTTGTGCGCGGCCAATGATCTGCCCGAGGAAGCCCGGCGGCATGCCGAGATTGTGCACTCGACCGGCAGCGTGCTGCTGAGCGTGGTCAACGATATCCTCGACCTGGCCAAGCTGGAGGCGGGTAAGGTCAGCATTGAGCAGTTGCCGTTCCGTCCGGACGACATGTTGCGCCAGGCGCTGGTGCTGGCCGAGGCGACCGGGGCGGAGAAGGGGCTGACGCTGGCGTTGGACCTGGCGGCGGATTTGCCGGAGTGGATGACCGGCGACCCGTTGCGGCTGCGCCAGGTGGTGGGCAATCTGCTCGGCAATGCGGTGAAGTTTACCGAGCGCGGCAGGGTGACGTTGCGGGCCGGGCCGGTGGATCTGGGCAGTTTGCAGCCGCGACTGCATGTTGAGGTGGAAGATACCGGCATCGGGATCGCGCCGGAGGTGATCGACCGTTTGTTCCGTATGTTCGAGCAAGGCGATATCGGCACGTCGCGCCGGTTTGGCGGCACGGGCATCGGGCTGGCGCTGTGCCGGCGGCTGGTGGAGGCAATGGGCGGGGCGGTTGGCGTGCGCAGTACGCCTGGGGTGGGCAGCGTGTTCTGGCTGGAAGTGCCGCTGGTGGTGGCCAGCAGCCCGGCGCCGGTTGAGCCGGCCAAGGCGGATTTCGCTATCCATCGGCAACTGCACGTGCTGGTGGTGGACGATATTTCGACCAACCGGGAGTTGCTGCGCACTATGCTGACCCGGATGGGCGACGTGGCGGTGCTGGCGGTGAATGGGATCGAGGCGATCGACGCGGTGCAGCGGGCGCCATTCGATGTGGTGCTGATGGATGTGAATATGCCGGAGATGGACGGGCTGGAAGCCACGCGGCGCATTCGTGCCCTCGGTGGCCGGGCCGGGCGGGTGCCTATTCTGGCGTTGACGGCCGGAGCGACGGAGGCGGATCAGCAGCGGTCTTACGCCGCCGGGATGAACGCGCATGTGGTCAAGCCGGTGGGCCGGGCGCGTTTGGCGGAGGTGCTGGCGCCGCTGCGCGGTTAGGGCGCAGCGGCAGCGAGCAGCGCCCGTAAGGTGGCGGCCGGTATGGCGAGGCCGCCGGCGGCGTGGCTGTTGCCGGCGGATTGCAGCCCGACCACCTGCCAAAGGCCATCCGCCGCCTGCTGCAGGAGCGGGCCGCCGCTGCCGCCTTTGGTGCCGGTGCAGCTATGGGCGAGCAGCAAGCCGGGGGATGGGCGCAGTTGGCAACTGGGGTCTATTTGCAGCCGTTGGGCGCGGTCCTGGCTATAGCCGGCCAAGGTGACGGATTGGTTGGGGTCGGGATCGACCAGCGGCAGCGCGGCGGCGGCCACCGGGGCGGCCAAACGGAGCACCGCGGCATCGCCGATGCGGGTCGCATCGGGCGCTTGCGGGTTATAGTCCGGCAGCACGCGGTAGGATTGCACCAGGGTGTGGCCGGCAAAGCTGCCGCTGGTGTAGCCGTTCAGCACATGGATGGCGCCGGCTGGCACGAAATGGCCGAGCCGAGCGGAATAGAGGCAATGGGCCGCGGTGAGGGCGGCGGTTGGGGCAACGAGCACGGCGGTGCAGATGGCAACGCCGGGAATTTGCACCCGCAGCACAGCGTTCCACGGTGGCCGCGTGATATCCGCGACCACGCGTGGGTCTTGCGGCCCGAGGCCGGGCAGGGTTTGCGCTGCCGCCGCGAACGGCAGCAGCGCAAGGCAGACGGTGCAGGCTAGCCGGCGCCTTCGATGACCTCGCCGAACAGCGCCCAGTGATCGCCGGTCCAGCGGGAGAGCTGCATCTGGCGGATCGGGTGGTAGTTTTTCGGCCCGGTGTTGACCGTGATCCCCGGCAGCAAGGTGGGGATGTATTGATCCTTCAGGCTGGTCGCCTGCTTCATGATGTTTTCGCGCGACAGATTGTCCCCGCATTGCTTCAGGGTTTGCAGCATGGACTGCACCGAGCCATAGGCGGCGACATAGCCGCCATCGGCCAGATCCCCGTCGGGGATGTACTCCTTCATGAACGCCCGCCATTCGTTCATCCCCTTGTCGTCTTTCCAACTCGGGTCCGTCGGGTCTTTCAGATAGGCGGAGGTGATGATGCCGACCGCCTTTTCCACCCCCGCTGGTTTGATGACCGCGCCGACTGAGGCGGATACGTTGGTCAGGAAATGCAGCGGTTGCCAACCAATATCCGCGACTTTGCGGATCATCTGCGCGGCGAATTTCGGCGTGGCGGCGGTGACCAGCGTATCGGCGCCGGAATCCTTCAGGCTGACGGCCTGGCTGTCGATGGTGGCGTCCGTCACTTCGAAGGAGGCGACCTTGATCACCATTTTATCGTAATTCGCGCCCAGGCCGGTTTTTAGCCCGGCGACATAGTCTTTGCCGAAATCGTCGTTCTGGTAGAGCACGGCGATCTTGGCGGCCGGCTTATTCTTCAGAATGTATTTGGCGTAGATCTGCGCCTCAATCTGGTAGCTCGGCTGCCAGCCGATCACCCAGGGGAAATGTTCCCAGTCGCCCCATTTATCCGCCCCGGTGGCGACGAACAGCAGCGGCACCTTCTTACTGTTGACGTATTTCTGGATCGCCGAAATGTTAGGCGTGCCAAGGCAGTTATAAAGGCAGGCGACTTCGTCCTGCTCGACCAGGCGGCGCACTTGTTCGACGGTGCGCGGCGGGGCGTAGCCATCATCGAGGGTGATGAAGTTGACCTTGCGGCCGTTGATGCCGCCTTTGTCGTTGATCATTTTCCAGAAGGCGACATGGCTGCGGCCGATGACACCGTAGGCCGAGGCGGGGCCGGAATAGGGGATGGTGTGGCCGATTTTGATCTCGGTTTTGGTGACCCCGACCATGGTATCGGCCCAGGCTTGACGCAGGATGGTTGGGGTGGCCAGGACTCCGGCCGTTGCGGTGAGCAGCGTACGACGTTTCATGGGCGTTCCTCCTGAAGGCCGTCGGCGTCTGCGCGCGGATCGGCCGGTGATGCGTTAGTGACTGGTATCGATAATATCCCCGAACAAGGTGAAGCTTTTGCCGGTCCAGCGCGTCAGGTGCATCTGGCGCATTGGGTGGTAGTTGGTCGGGCTGGTGTTGAGGATGATGCCGGGGATCAGGGTTGGGATGACCACATCCTTCAGGTTGGCGGCCTGACGCATGATGTTTTCCCGCGATAGATTATCGCCGCACTGCTTAAGGACTTGCAGCATGGTCAGGCAGGCCCCGTAGGAAAAGACATAGCCGGAGTCCGCCAGATCGGCGTCTGGCAGGTTGGCTTTCATGAAGCCGCGCCACTCGTTCATCCCCGGATCGTTGTCCCACATCGGGTCCGTCGGGTCTTTGCCGTAGGACGAGGTGATGATGCCGAGCGCCTTTTCCGGGCCGGCCGGGTTGATGACCGAGCCCGCCGAGGCGGAGACGTTGCTGAGATAGTGCAGCGGCTTCCAGTTGAGATCGGCGACTTTGCGGATCATCTGCGCGGCGAATTTCGGCGTGCAGACGCTGATCAGTGTATCGGCGCCGCTGTCGCGGAGCGAGGAAGCCTGGCTGTCGATGGTGGCGTCCGTTACCTCGTAGGTGAGTTCCTTGACGACGAACTTGCTATATTTGTCGCCCCAGACGGCTTTCAGGCCGATCGGGTAGTCTTTGCCGAAATCGTCGTTCTGATACAGCACCGCCACCTTGGCGTCCGGCTTGGTCATGGCGATGTGCTTGGCGTAGACCTGGGCCTCGGTCTGGTAGCTCGGCGCCCAGCCCATCATCCAGGGAAAATGTTCATAGTCGCCCCATTTATCGGCGCCGGTGGCGACGAACAGGCAGGGCACTTTTTTGCTGTGCAGATATTTCTGGATCGCGGAGATCGCCGGGGTGCCGAGGGAGTTGAAGATGCAGGCAACCTCGTCCTGCTCGACCATCCGGCGGGTTTGTTCGACGGTTTTGGATGGCACATAGCCATCGTCCAAGGTGATGAAATTCACCTGGCGACCGTTCACGCCACCTTTGGCGTTGATCATCTTCCAGAAGGCAACATGGCCTTTGCCAATGGCGCCATAGGCCGAGGCTGGCCCGCTATAGGGAACGGTGTGGCCGATTTTGATTTCGGTTTTGGTAACGCCGACCAAGGTTTCGGCCTTGGCTGGTCGGAAAATAGCCGGTGCGGTGAGGGCCGCGGCAGCCGTGAGCAGCGTTCGACGTTGCATGCGTATTTTCCTCCCAGGAGCCTCCCCCACGTCGTTGCGTGGGGGAGGGATTTGTGTGGGCTATCCCGTGATGACGTCTCCGAACAAGGACCAGGTCTTGCCGGTCCACTTCGACAACATCATCGAGCGGATCGGGTGGAAGTTGGTGGCGCTGGTGTTGATGAGCACGCCAGGCAACAGGGTCGGGATGACCACATCCTTCAGGTTGGCGGCCTGATGCATGATGTTTTCCCGCGACAGGTCGTTGCCGCACTGCTTGAGCACCTGCAGCATGGTGTTGCAGACGCCGTAGGAAAAGACGTAGCCGCTATCAGCCACATCCGAATCCGGCATATGGGCTTTCATGTAGGCGCGCCACTCGTTCATGCCCTTGTCGTCCGCCCAGGTCGGGTCGGTCGGGTCTTTGGCGTATTGCGAGGTGATGATGCCAACCGCACGTTCCGGGCCGGCCGGATTGATCACCGCGCCGACCGAGGCGGAGACGTTGGTGAGGAAGTGCAGCGGCTTCCAACCGATATCGGCCACTTTGCGGATCATCTGGGCGGCGAATTTCGGCGTCGCGGCGGTGACCAGCGTATCGGCGCCGGAATCCTTCAGGGTGACGGCCTGGCTGTCGATGGTCGCGTCAGTTACTTCGAACGAGACGATTTTGATCACCATCTTGTCGAACGCCGCCCCGAGTCCGGCTTTCAGGCCGGCGAGGTAGTCTTTGCCGAAGTCGTCATTCTGGTAGAGCAGGGCGATCTTAGCGTCCGGCTTGTTCTTCAGAATGTATTTCGCATAGATCTGCGCTTCGGTCTGGTAGCTCGGCTGCCAGCCCATGGTCCAGGGGAAGTGCGCGTAGTCGCCCCATTTTTCGGCGCCGGTGGCGACGAAGAGCTGCGGCACTTTTTTGCTGTTCATGTATTTCTGGATCGCCGAGTTGTTCGGCGTGCCGAGCGGGTTGAACAGGAACGCCACTTCGTCCTGTTCGACCAGACGGCGGGCTTGTTCGACGGTTTTCGGCGGCGCGTAGCCATCATCGAGGGTGATGAAGTTGATCTTGCGGCCGTTGATGCCGCCCTGGTCGTTGATCATTTTCCAGAAGGCGACATGGCCGCGACCGATGGCGCCATAGGCGGAGGCGGGGCCGCTATAGGCGACGATGTGGCCGATCTTGATTTCGGTTGCGGTAACACCAACAGCGGTCGCCGCTTGGGCGCGGCTGAAGATGGCCGGGGTGGCCAGAGTTGCGGCGGCGGCGGTCAATAAAGAACGGCGTTTCATGTGCTCTCCCAGGGGTAAGGCGCCTCGCGCATCACGAGACCGGACGAAACAGGCATGCCGCTGACAATGCCGCAACGGCAACGGATAGGCGAATTAAAACCGCGCCATCACCGTCAGGTGGTTTTGCGGTTCCACGGCATGCGGGCCGACAACTTGCGGACGATGCTGGCGCAGCCGCCGGGGGCGACGAACATCAATGCGATCAGCAGCACGCCATAAACGGCACCGGGGGCGGCCTTGCTGATCTGGTCGGCGATGTTGGGGATGAATTCCACAAAAATCGCCCCGAAGATCGGGCCGACGATGCTGGCGCCACCGCCGACGACGAAGCCAACGAAGAAGGTGAGCGAGAGCGGCGCGCCGAAGGCGTCCGGGGCGACAAACTGCACCGCCACCGCGCCGAGTGAGCCGGCGATGCCGGTGATCATGGCGCTGACGGCGAAGGTGTAGGTTTTCAGCATGGCGATATCGATGCCCATCGCTTCCGCCGCCAGGGGTTGATCGCGGATGGCGATCATGGCGCGGCCGATGCGGCCTTTCACCAGATTGGCGATCAGCACGAAGCAGACGATGCCGACGGCGAGGGTGAACAGATACACCCACTGGTCCGAATTCAGCGCCAGCCCGAACGGGGCATCGGGCTTGTCGATCACAATGCCCTGCACGCCGCCGGTATAGTCGTCGAACAATTTGTATTTCAACAATTGCGGCACCGCGACCGACAAAGCGAAGGTGGTGAGCGCGAGATAGAGCCCGCCAAGGCGGAGCGCCGGCAAGCCGATCAGGAAGCCGAACACCGCGCAGATGACGGCGGCCACCGGCAGGGTGGCCCAATAGGGCACCGCGAACTTGTCCATCAGGATGGCGGTGGTGTAGGCGCCGACGGCGTAGAACGCGCCGTGGCCGAGGGAGACCTGGCCGTTATAGCCGGTGACGAGGTTCAGCCCGAGAATGGCCACCGCGTAGGTGACCACCAAAGTGAGCTGAAAGAGCTGGTAGCCGCTGGCGCCCAGCAATGGCAACACGGCGAGCGCGATGCAGCCCAGAATGATGGCGATACGAGACATTCCGTTTCCCATTCTGCTACACCCGGCTCGACAGAACCTTGCCGAACAATCCGGCAGGTTTCAGGGTCAGCACCACGACGATGATGATCAGCGCCATCGACAATTTCAGCTCGGTGCCGACCACATAGGCGCCGCCGAGGTTCTCGATCACGCCCACGATGAAGCCACCCACCACCGCGCCGAGCGGGTTGGTGATGCCGCCGAGCAGGGCGCCGGCGAAGGCATAGAGCAGCACGCCGGCCATCATGTTCGGGTCCAGGAAGACGATCGGGGCCACCATCATGCCGGCGATGGCGCCGATGCCGGAGGCCAGGCCCCAGCCGAGCGCCAGCATGGTGGCGACCGGCACGCCCGAGAGACGGCTGGAGGAGGGGTTATAGGCCGCCGCCCGCATGGCCAGCCCGAGCCGGGTGAAGCGGAAGAACGCCCACACCGAGAGCAGCACCACCAGGGTGATGGCGGTTGAACCAAGCTCATGGCGCGAGAAGAAGCCACCGAAGAGCGGGCCGCCTTCGCCGAACGGGCTGGGGAAGGGCTTCAGCGTGTAGGTGAAGATCCAGCCGGCGGTGGAGTTGAAGATAAACAGCAAGCCGATGAACACGCCGACCGAGGCGAGTACCGGGGCGTTCATCAGCGGTTCCATCAACACCTTTTGCACGATCACCCCAACCACCATGGCGAAAATCACCGTGGCGAAGAAGGCGATCCAGTACGGCACGCCGGCCTGGATCAGGGTGAGGGCGATATAGGTGGAGAACATCGCCATTTCGCCTTGGGCGAAGTTGACGTGATGGGTCGCGGTGAAAATCATCACCAAGGCAAGCGCGATGGAGGCATAAATGCCGCCCGAGGCGATGCCGGAAAAGACCTGGTGCAGTACGCCGTCCATGATCAGGTCTCCTTAATAGCCGAGATAGGACCGACGCAGGCCCTCATCTTTGGCGATTTCTGCCGAGGCACCGGACATGACGATGCGGCCGGTTTCAAGCAGATAGGCACGCTCGGAAATATCCAGCGCCAGGCTGGCGTTCTGTTCGACGACCAGGATGCCGACGCCCTCTTTGTCTTTGATTTCGCGCATGATGTCGAAAATTTCGCGCACGATCAGCGGGGCGAGGCCGAAGCTGGGTTCATCGAGCAACAATAGCTTGGGCTTGAGCAGCAAGGCGCGGGCGATGGCGAGCATTTGCTGCTCGCCGCCCGAGAGCAGGCCAGCTTGCTGGCGGAAGCGCTGCTTCAGCTTGGGGAAATAGGCGAACATGCGTTCGAACTCGCCGGACATGTCCCCACGGCGCGTGTAGGCGCCCAGCTTCATGTTTTCCTCGACCGACAATTCCATGAAGGTGCCGCGGCCATCGGGCACATGGGCGACGCCGGCGGCGGCAATCTTCTCGGTTTTCATGCCGCGCAGCGACGTGCCGAGGAAGCTGATCTCGCCATCTGTTTTCACCATGCCGCTGATCGCGCGCAAGGTGGTGGTTTTGCCGGCGCCATTGGCGCCGAGCAGGGCGGTGACGCCGCCGGAATCCACCCGGAAATCGATGCCATGCAGCGCCCAGGTTTCGCCGTAGCCGGCCCGGAGGCCTTTGACCTCCAGCAGCGCCGGGCCGGATTTTGTATCAGACGCCATGGGCGGTATCCCCGAGATAGGCCCGGATAACCTCCGGCTCATTGCGAACTTCGTCCGGTGTGCCGTCGGCGATTTTGCGGCCGAATTCCAGCGCCACCACCTTGTCCGACACCCGCATCACCAGGCTCATGTGATGTTCGACCAGCAGGATGCTGAGGTCGAAATTCTTGCGGATGCGCAGCAGCAGTTCCGCCAGTTCGTCCACCTCGCCGTGGTTCAGGCCGCCGGCGGGTTCGTCCAGCATGAGCAGCTTGGGCTGGCCGATCAGCGCGCGGGCGAGTTCAACCCGCTTTTGCCAGCCAAAGGGAAGGCCGCTGACGACGCTATCGGCGACGTGGCGCAGATCCAGCAGGTCTAGCAGCTTTTCAATGCGTTCGGCGTTGATCGCTTCCTCGCCGCGCGGCCCGGGCAGGCGCAGCGCGTTGGCGATGAAGCCGGAGCGGCCGAGATGGTGGGCGCCGACATACATGTTTTCCCGCACTGTCATGGTGCGGAACAACGCGACGTTCTGGAAGGTGCGACCAAGCCCGAGGCCGGCCATGCGGTGGCGCGGCAGGCCGGTGAGGGAGGTGCCGTCGAACACAATGTCCCCCTGCGAATAACGGTAGAAGCCGCTGATGCAGTTGAACATGGTGGTTTTGCCGGAGCCGTTTGGGCCGATCAGGCCACATATCTGATTGCGGCCAACGTCGAACGAAACGCCGGCCAGTGCGACGATGCCGCCGAACCGCATTTCAACATCGACCACCCGCATCAGCGGGGATGTGTCGACGGTCATGAGTGGAAAGCCCCGGTCGGACCCGCAGGCGCGACGCAAAGCCGAAGACTGGTCATCTTGCGATGATGGGCGCGTAACTTCGGGGCGACCACGATACCTCCCTGATTTTGCCTTGCTCCAGGGACGATCTGGAGAGGTTTCGCTATATAGGCCCGATCGCACGAACCGAGCCGTTATGCGTAAGCTAACTGGGACCCTTGTCCGTATCAAGGGGTTGATGCGGACCCCATTTCGCTTTGTGCAGGAAATATCAAGCTTTTAGGTCAAACGTGACCGCGGCTTGGAGTGTGGCATCCGGCGGGAGCACGCCGACGATCCGCAACCAGCCGCCGAAATGGCGCACGCGGGCGAAGGTGATTTCGTCCACGCTGTAAGGCAGGGTAAAGGTGGTGCCCTCGTCGGCCCAGGATTGGCCGTCTGGCGAGATCTGCACCTTGGCCAGCACCGCCACCGGGCCATGCGCCGCGACCGCCCGCACGAACACCACCGCTTCGCGGGCCCAGCCAACGGCCTGCGGTGGGGTGGCAAACGCGCCGCGCCAATCGGCGATATGCGTCGCTACGGCAGTTTTGGCTTCGTTGGTCATCATCACTCTCCATGGGCGCGGCACGGCGCGGTTGCCTGATGTGACGGATAATCCGCCCGGCGGTCAAACCTGACGTAATTTGATGAACGCCGAACGAACAACCCCCCGGCCAGCGGGGAGCGGACATTCGCGATGCGCGCTTCGCTGATGCAGCATAAAACCGCCAATATCAGGCGATGCGCATTCCATCATGGCTTCCCGCCCTACTCGGGGTGATTTCGGCCATCGGGCCGCTTTCCACCGACATGTATCTGCCCGCCTTCCCCGATATCGAGGCGGCGCTGGGCAGTGGCACCGGGTCTGCGCAAATTACCATGGCGACCTATTTTGCCGGGCTTGCCGTGGGTCAGATGATGCAAGGCACCCTGTCCGACCGGCTGGGCAGGCGGCTGCCGCTGATCCTTGGGATGGCGATCTATACTCTGGCCAGCATCGGCTGCGCGGTGGCGCCGGATTTGTTCACCCTGTCGCTGATGCGCGCACTGTCCGCGTTTGGCGGCTCGGCCAGCGGGGTGGTTACCCGCGCCATGGTGCGCGACCTCGCCGAAGGGCACGCGGCGGCCAAAATGATGAGCCAGCTGATGCTGGTGATGGGGGTGGCGCCCATTCTCGCCCCCAGCCTGGGGGGCGTGGTGCTGGGGTTGTGGGGCTGGCAGGCGATTTTCTGGGTATGCGCCGGCTTCGGGGCGATCTGCCTGGGCAGCATCGCCTGGCTGCTGCCGGAAACACTGCCGCCACAAGCGCGGGTGAAACTTAGCGCCGGGGCGCAAATCAGCCGCTACGTGCAAGTGCTCGGCGAACGCGGGTTTATTACCAACACCATGATGGGCGGTATGGCGATGTTCGGCATGTTCGCCTACCTCGCCGGGTCCCCGCCAGTGTTCATCCAGTATTTCCACCTGCCGCCCTCCAGCTACGGCATGCTGTTCGGGCTGTGCGCCTCCGGCTTCATCCTCGCCTCGCAAATCAACCCGCGCATCCTGCACCGTTTCGGCGCCCTCACCGTATCCCGCACCTCCATGCGGGTGATGCTGGTGGCAACCGCAGCCTTCACCGTGCTCAGCTTCACCGGCTACGCAACGTGGTGGTCCGTGACACTCTGCGTGTTCGGCGCCATGTCCAGCCAGGGCTTCACCATGCCCAACGCCACCGTTGGCGCCATGGCCCGCCACGCCGGCCATGCCGGCAGCGCTTCCGCCCTGATGGGAACCATGCAATTTTGCCTGGCCGGATTGTCCGGACTCGCCGTCGGGCTGCTGGCCGACGGAACGCCACGCGCCATGGCCGCCCTGATGCTGGCCGGCGCGATCGGGGCTAATATCGCCGAAACCTGCCGCCCGCGGCCGAAGTGACCGGTCGGCACGGGAGGTTGGGAAGAAAGTAAGGCCAGGGCGCTGCCCTGGACCCACAAGGGGACAGCAGTCCCCTTGTGCCCGATGACTTAAGCAATAGGGCCAACCGAAAACCGGGCTGAGGTGTGTGTTAACGAACACATCTTGGCCCCCGTTTGGCTTACAACCCCACCAATCCCCGTGCGAACGCGGTTGCGTCGAACGGCCGCAGGTCGGCGGCTTGTTCGCCGACGCCAACGGCATGGACGGGCAGGTTGAAGGCTTCGGCGAGGGCGACGACGATGCCGCCGCGGGCGCTGCCGTCAAGTTTGGTGACGACGAGGCCGGTGACATCGACCATGTCTTTGAAGACTTGGACTTGTTGGATGGCGTTTTGGCCGGTGGTGGCATCGAGGACGAGCAGCACGGAATGGGGGGCAGTTGGGTCTTGCTTTTGCATTACGCGGATGATTTTGCGCAGTTCTTCCATCAGCGCGGATTTGTTGTGCAGGCGTCCGGCGCTATCGACGAGGAGCACATCGGCGGCGCTGGCGCGGGCTTGGGTGAGCGCGTCGAAGGCGAGGCCGGCAGGGTCGGCTTCGTGGCTGCCGGAGACGACGGGGCAGTTGGTACGTTGGCCCCAGACTTGCAGTTGT
>Ga0164297_10001228_pt1 | contig 27725 bp, 28 predicted proteins | sample GEODES058metaG_FD_113539 | JGI IMG/M metagenome (GOLD analysis project Ga0164297, IMG submission 113539) | Dystrophic lake water microbial communities from Trout Bog Lake, Wisconsin, USA - GEODES058 metaG | ecosystem: Environmental > Aquatic > Freshwater > Lake | place: USA: Trout Bog Lake... | reverse complement strand
TGTGTTAGGACTCGAGTCAACAGAAGGCAATGCGCCGTCCGCGGAGGACACCGTTAAGAGAAAAGGGCAGAAGGCAATGTAGCGCTGAAAGCGCGACCTAAGTCAGCTCTGTAAGGGGCGACATCAAGGTGACGTCATGTCACTGGGCATCTCAGATCAAAGATCCTCGCTGACCAGTGGCACAAATGATCAGTCGGACATTCCCCTAGTTAAATCCCATTGCTTTCTGTTGGCTTGAGTCCGGTATGGAGCTTTGACCTGTCTGCCCCGAGGCCACACTGTGTTCGAACGAAGTGAGTATTGGCCGAGGGACAGGTCAGTGAGATTGTGTTAGGACTCGAGTCAACAGAAGGCAATGCGCCGTCCGCGAAGGACACCGTTAAGAGAAAAGGGCAGAAAGGGAGAACGGCAGAAGGGCGGAAAGTCAGAGCGCCCATGGAATGGGCGCTCACAATGGGCAGAACCATGCGGCGTTCGTAGAATCGCCGAACCCCTGCCCCACCAGACTTCGCCTAGGCTACGTCTGGCTTGGCGACTCGAGGACTCGAAATATCGCAGGGACGGGCTCCCGGAAAACGTAAATCCTATGGTTATTTACTTGCCCTTCTGCAAGTACCCAATCCCGACATCCACACCTTGACCACCGCTTGTCTGGTGGCAATGGACAGAGATCGTAATTTTCGAACCTGATTTAAGCAAAGCCTTGGCGGCTGGGAGCAGTTCCAAAGGCTCGTAGGAATTCACATAGCCGTTCTCTTTGGCTGCCAAAACCCCATTGAAGTAAATCTCGACATCCTCATCGTGATAGGCAATGACGCAAGGGTCACCTTTCAACACTGGAACAACGATCTCTCGTCGAAGCCAAATGTCATCGCTGGTCCATTGTGTCTTGGGAGCGATTCCAGGTGTCCCATCACTTCCAAAAGGCCCCATGGCTACTGTCCAAGTCGAATCATCAAACCCGGCCTTCGTCCAGTCATCGCTCGGCTTGGATAGGGTCATCTTCCAAGTCTGGGCAGAAGTGCGGGACGTCGGAACCAGCTCTATCAACTTGGGTGGAACTGGAAGCGGAGCCCAATTCGTTGGGTGATAGTTGTTGTCGAAGTCAATCCATTTCTTCCACTTGGGCCGATCAGCCAGCAACTTGATGAAGACACCACCGATGACCGGTCGAGCATGCATACCGTTGCTTTTCAGGTCGTCGGTGATATAAGAGTCGACCATCGCCTCACGAGTCGAAGTGGTGTTCATATAGTCCCAGATCGGCCCAGTAATCGCATCGAAGCTGTCCAGATCACGTGCGAGGGTCGCACTCCAATACGACCAATCCGTCTTGGTCAAATGAGTTCTTGAATCGAGCGGAACCCCATACTTCTGAAGCTTCGATTTGTAGTAGGCAACTTCTTTCTCGGCAAGGGATGGAGGGAAGATGTTTAGGTCGAGAATGGAATCCCAAACCAGGTTGTACTTTTGGCTCCAGGTGTTCGGTTGATCAAACGCCAACTTGCCGTGGTCACCTTCCATGCCGACCGTCATCCAGTGAGCAGCATCGGCCTTCGCTAACTTCTGATACCGCAATGCGGTTGCCTGATCTCCTCGAATGCGGCAAAGGTCACCATAAGCCGCCAATCCCAAAATCGCTTTGATCGAAAGGTTGGCATTGTGGGCTAGGTGTCCCATGAAGTCATCGGTGCAGAGCTGATCCTCTGGGTCCAATCCATACTGTTCTAGATATTTGGCCCATTGAGTCAATTTATGCCACCACGGATCTAGCCACTTGGTGCTGTTATCCGTTTGAGCAATCGCGTCGCACAGAATGAGCATGTTGCCACTCTCTTCGACCGGCATCCCTTCACCACCATCGTCAGTGCCTTTGGCAATAGGGTAGGTGCCGAGGTCGTGGGGAGCGTTCGGGAATTTCCAGTGATCCGAAGCGGCATAGCTGAGAATCGGAACAATCGAAGCCTTGGCCATTGTTGGATTCAGCAGAATCCACATCGGCGCCATCGGAAAGATGACGTCAACGGTAGCGATATCTCCGTTACTCGTGTTCTCCTTGGTGAACATGAGGGGCTGCCCATTGGCATCAGCGGCAATGCCGGTTCCAGCAAGACATTGTCGGTAGGCAAGTGCTCCGATTTGACCGTATTTCGGACCGCCGACCGCGGTCAGGTCATCCGTTAAGAATCGGTCAAACAGGTCGCACTGCTGCCCCTCATAATCGAACTGCTTTTCGGCGGTCTGGAGCATGGTTGACGGCGTGGTACCGCCCCGTCGCCAGAACGGTCGCAACTTCTGGCCGAAATATTTAATGGCATAGACTTCGTCATACGCCACCATCAAGTGGCGAGCGATTGGCTTTTTATCCACCACTCCGAAGTTGAATACAAATCCAAGGGTGGGCTCGTCAGAATTAACTGCGCGCGGCATTGCTGTGTCGTCTGCAGTCGGCAACTTACCCGTGGATACAAACGAGCTGAACAGTGCCTTATCGGAGCCCATCGCAGAAGTCGACAGCTTGGAATCTGCGGCGGCATAAACATATCCCCAGTTGATGCGAGCATCGTCTCCGGCTAGTTGAACGTAGGCTTGCTCGGCAGTACCTGCCTTCAATGCAGTGAGCGATCCGCATGTCTCGCGGGACCAAACCACCTTTTCACTCGGTTCGTTGACTGAGATAGCCGAGCTTGTGCCATCAAAGACGGAAACGGCATGCTTTGCTCCATCTATGGCTCGAACGTTCCAGATGAGATACGTTGCGGGGCGAGTCAACGCATTGATGTCATCGGGCATTGCCGGAGTTTCGAAAGTCAACGTGACATGAACTTGTTTGTTTTCGAACTCATAAATTGAGCGTGTTGGCGTGACTTTCAATCCCACTTGTGGCATGGGCGGAACATCTTTCGGTTGGTTCCCCATGAGACGGAAGGACTGCCCGTCGACTCGAATCATGCTTGTCAGAGCGTGAGCATGGTGAGTCCAGTGCCGCGTCACATCATCGGTCAGTTTGTCAGCCATTGACCAGATACTCAAAAAGGGGCTGAAAACCACGAGCGGAACCGCTGGAGGTCGCAAATTACTTTGCTGGGGGGCGTTGCCACGAGCGACTCCGAGAATGCTAAGACCCAAGACGGTCGAAAGCGCGATTCGGAAGGGATGATGATTAACGTTCAATCCAAACTCCTGTATCCAAGACGTTGAGAGTGTAGTTCGAAATGGAAAGTTCATGCTAACAACTCGTTCAAAGATTTTGTTTGAAACAACTCAGGGACTCGATTGGTAGATTTCTTTAGGATGGGGAGTACACCCATCAAAGGAGTCCCATGACAAGAAAAGGATCAGCAGTTTGGAAAGGCAATCTTAAAGAAGGCAATGGTACGGTTTCAACCGAGAGTGGTGTGCTGGATAACAGTCAATACAGCTTCAAAACCCGGTTTGAAGACGGGAAAGGAACAAATCCTGAAGAACTCTTGGCCGCTGCTCATGCGGGATGTTTCTCGATGGCGCTGAGCAACCAACTCTTCCAGAAGGGGCTAACGGCTCAGAGCATCGAAACGACCTGTAGCATCACGATGGAGAGTTTGACGATCACCAAATCTCATCTCGATCTGACGGTCACGATTCCTGGCGCAAGCGAAGACGAGGTCATCGCGGCAGCCAACGATGCGAAAGCTGGCTGTCCCGTATCTCGACTTTATAACGCCGAGATCGAGCTCAGCATCAACGTTATAGTCTAGACCCCGTCCAGCGCATTAAAGCCCTCTCGCATTCGAGTGACGAGGGCTCTCTTTTCACTATCTGGCAGCAGTGCTGCGTTGGCGGCATTCAACGATAAGGTCCAGAGAATGTCTCGACTAAACCCAAATGTTTTGGCGCACCTGTAGAACTCTTCTGACTGGGTTGTTCCAAACATCGGAGGATCGTCCGAGTTGATCGTCACATACAACCCTTCGTCCATCATCTCTGGCAGAGGATGCTCTTCCAAAGATGGGAAGACTCCTAGACAAATGTTAGACGTGGGATTAACTTCTAGTGGAATCTGCTTCTCGCGAAGGTATTCCACCAATTTCGGATCCTCCAAGCACCGCACGCCATGACCAATGCGTACAGGCTGGGTCGCTTCGATCACTTCAACCATGCTGTCCGCACCCTTTGTTTCACCAGCGTGGGGAACAACAGGCATACCTGCGTCATGCACGAATTTGTAGGCGCTGGCATATTGATCGGCAGGACAAATCTTTTCAATACCTGCCAGACCTAGGGCGCAAACACCGTCATCTTTGGCGCCTACAACCCATTGCGCCAATTCAAGGGCTCGTTCGGCGGGGTCACCACGCACGATATCCAGAATAAAATTCGCCGAGACACCAAGCTCCTTCTTCCCGTATTCCAATGCGCGCTTCAATGCCGCATGTTGCTCTGGCCAAGGGATCTTGTTGTGCTTTTCGATGGTGGTTGCCGAGTAGGTCGCTTCCGTATGCAAGATGTTTTGAGCGGCTTGTCCTTCCAGAAATTCTCGAGCAATCAATTCAATGTCGTCGGGAGTCCGAATGCACTTGGACACCGAGACATAGATTTCGACAAAGTGAGGAAAGTCTCGAAACTTATACCAATCCCGCAATCCATCCAGGTCGTTTGCTGGGAGCTGAACGCCATGACGCTCCGCCAGCTTCAGCACTGTTTCAGGCCGGATCGATCCTTCCAAGTGAACGTGAAGCTCAACCTTGGGCATTTTTCGACAGAATTCCAGACTAACCATTGACTGGAAGTTGTACCAGCTTGAGTGAGGACGCAACCTGTAGAAAGAATATTGGGTTTGAAGATTGTTTGGCTGATAGGGCAGAAGGGCGGGAATGGGGGGAAGGGACAGAATGCTGCGCCCGTGGATGGGCGCGATCATCAGACTAGGAGCTAAGGAGTTGAATTCTGTGTTGCCAGAACAAACGCGGCCAGCCCACATGGCCCGGAACCCCTATCTCCCGTCTTTCCCCATCAAGTCTTCGACGTTGACAGGGAAAGAGGCCGGAATCCATTGCTCGCCGCAGGCGAGCAATGGATTAGTCTAAGAGATAGCTCCATTCCCATTCTCCTGACATAAGTTCTGTAGCGAACTTGGACTGCTCTTTCCTGAGGTCACACTGTGTTCGAGCGAAGTGAGTATTGACCGAAGGAGCAGTCCGTGAGCGTATGACAGAACTTCCAGGCAGGAGAAGGGAATGCCCGGGCCGGGTAGGCCACTATTGCCAATTCACTGAGCCACGGAATCAGGGAACCATGCCAGAACAAAAGCCATAACCCTATCCCCGCGCCCCAAGACGGATGCCCCCATGTTGGCAAAGCCAACATAAGCCCCGAACCGCATAGGCGGTTCCTACCCATGGATGGGAGCCAATTCTTGCCAAACAAGTAGATGGGCGAGCCACAATGGTGAGTTGGTCGGCACACGATGTGCCATCCATCCGTCAATTTGTTCCTAATCATGAAGGGAAAACTGCCGACAGCGATTTATCGCTTCGTGTGGGTAAAACCGATCCAGGTTCACACCGTCGTGTCCGCTAACTCCAAACCGACATGAAGCGCCGCACAAAAATCGTTTGCACACTGGGACCCGCGGTTGATAGCCGGGAACAGATCAAAGCCATTATTGACGCCGGAATGAACGTCGCTCGCTTGAACTGCAGTCATGGCAGTTGGGAGCAAAAGAAGCGATGGGTGACCTGGATTCGAGAACTCTCCCCGTCCATTTCTCCAATTGCCATTTTGGTTGATCTTCAAGGGCCAAAATTCCGCGTCGGAGATATCCAAGGGGGATCCATTGATCTCATTCAGGGCAAGAGCGTCTCAGTCGGTCCTGGCGCTTCATTCGATATTCCGATCCTGCAACCTGAGATCTTAGCTGCCATGCAGGCCAATAGCCGACTGATCCTTGGCGATGGCGAGATTGAGCTCAGGATCTTAAAGAGCGAAAAGGAAGGGTATCTGGCCAAAGTTCTGATCGGTGGCACATTGCTTAGCCGGAAGGGCGTAACCCTCGTGGGCAAAGCATTTGATACTCCCGCTCTGACACCCAAAGATCGGGAAGACGTTCTCCAGGCAGTTGAGGTGGGCGCGGATTTCATCGCGCTTAGCTATGTTAAATGTGCAGGGGATGCTCAAGAACTCAAGGATCTCGTCCATGGGCTCAATCCAAAAATCGCGATCTGCGCGAAGATCGAGATGAAACAGGGAATTCAGGATTTGCACAACATCCTGAAGGTCGTGGACGTGATCATGGTGGCTCGAGGTGATATGGGGCTTCAGATGGCGATGGAGAACGTTCCTCTCATGCAGAAGAAGATCATCCACGCCTGCTCACTAAGTTGCAAACCAGTTATCACCGCTACCCAGATGCTGGAGAGCATGATCCATAACCCTCGGCCCACGCGCGCAGAAACGACCGACGTGGCCAATGCCATCCTTGATGGTACAGATGCGGTTATGTTAAGTGGAGAGACGGCGTCTGGCAAGTATCCGATCGAGTGCGTTAAAACGATGGCTCGAATTGCTGAGCGCGCTGAGCCCATGTACGACGATAGCCGGATCACCAAGGACTTTGACAATCGGCATTCCATTGGCATCAGTCGCACCGACGCCATTGCTCACTCGGTAAGCGATTTGGCCAAATCACTCCGACCGAGCGCCATCTTGACCAGTTCGACCAGCGGACAAACCGCTCGGCTGGTCAGTAAGTTCCGCCCCAAGCAGCCGATCCTCTGCGCAACTTGGGACCCTGTAACTCAACGACAACTGGCAATTGTTTGGGGAGTCGAAACGACATTGGTTGACATGCCGCAATCAACCGACGCAGAAATAAAAGCGGCAATAGATGAGTTTTTAGCGCTAAAACGTCTTAAACTAGGGGAGTTGGTCATTATTACAGCTGGAGTGCCAGTTGGCGTTTCAGGCAATACGAATATGATCCTCACCCAGGTTGTCTCCTAAGGCGACCCAGTTCCGTTTATGATGAATTCGCGACAACGACTCTGGATCAATATCTTTATCGTCGCTTGGGCGATCATAGCTGGTGTCGTCGTGACGCTTGGCCCATGGCACGTGGTGACCAAACAGAGAGCCCAAGCCGATAAGGACACCAAAGAGATGACCCAAGCGGAAAGTAACGCGATCAAGCTGTTGCAACAAGAAGATCGTGAATCCAGTAGCATCGGTCGCGAGGAAGCCAGCCGGAAAGCAGGCTATATCGGACCAGGTGAAGTCGCTTCCAATACCGACAAGAAGTAGGCCGTATGTTCATTCTCGTTCTGGGATGTCTTCTGGATACGTCTCTTCGAGTTGGAGATCAGTGGACCACGGAAAGAATCATTCACACCGTGCAAGTGCCTGATCATATCGATAGGCAGACCGTGCAAACGTTGTCGTATAGCGTTGAAGATTCCGGTAAGGACCTCACCGTGGTAAAGATCAAGCCGGTTCCGAATCCCGGCTCCGAGTCTTGGATCTGGATTTTCCACTCAAACGGCACCTTGGCACAGCCCGAGTCGGTCAGTGATCCGGATTTGGAACGAGTCTATCGAATGATCTGGACCGCGACTGAATTGCGGGAAGGATTATCATGGTCGCGCAAATGGCCGCTGATTCCCGGGTTGCCAGAAGCCGTAGTGTCGGTGAAACCAACCAGTCGGACGGCAGAGGATCAGGCCCTTTCGGTTCAGTATCGCGAGGGAACGGATACTCGAATCGTGGCTTCGATTAAGCTGCTTAACCAGGTACGCGTCGTAAAAGAGATTTCACTAACGATTAACAAGGTTCAGATCCCCGGTTCGATTCTCCCCGGAACCGTCGCCATTACCGAGCGGCTGAAAGAAATCCACCTCAAGCCACGACTTTGAGTTCGACTTAGACTTGTCGAAGTTGCACAGCCATCAAATGGTGCGCGACGTTTACGTCGCACGGGGGCTCGGGCCTTCAGGCCCGATAAACCCATAGATGAAGCAGACTTCCGGCCCTATAGAGCCCGGTCACTGGTGCGCCATTCATGGCCAGAAGCTATGCGGCCTTCGCCCCCGGGTAGTCGCCAGCCATAATTCGATCGTAGGCCCCGCCGAGAACCCAGTTCTCAAGCTGCTGAGCCCGATGGACCGGCATCGGATGGGTGAAGGTCTTTCCGATCATAGCAAACAGGACGACCTTGCCAAGCTGATCGAGCATATCGGCATCCTGATAAGCCCGTGCTTGATCCATGAACGCCTCTCGGTTCATCTCACTGGACAAGCGATTCGGACCAGCGGTTAAGGCAATCTCTGCGTCGATGCTTGTCTGCAGTGACTGGCAAACCAACAAACCTGCACGGTCAGCCGAGAATTCTGCTTGGCGCGACCATTCATACATCGCCAAAACCAGTGCGTAGGAAGCGACATCGGTGGCTCCCATCGTGCGCTTACCCAGAAGGTCCAATAGAGGTAACAAAACACTCGCAACCGAGAAATACAGAACGTGATTCGCCTTGATATGCCCCAACTCGTGACCGATCAGATGATAGAGCTGCTCATCGGTCATGGTGTTCACCATCGAACTTCTCAATGTGATATATGGCCTCTCGACTCCACCCGCAAAAGCGTTGGGGAACGGATTGCTACTGAGATAAAGCTCTGGCTCCGGCATATCCAGCACTTGGGCCGATTCCTTGAGGATGCGATGAAGGGTCGGATACTGGTTCGGACCGCAACGTACCGACATGCTCATGTTGTAGCAGTACATCCAACGGTCAAATCCGATTTCGTAGAACTTCTGGATTACGAGAGGAAGGAGAGGAACCTTCTTTAACTTGTCCAGTGCCCACCGATCGGCATCAGAGGTGAATGCATCAGAGGTAATGCCGGTTAGGATTTTTCGTTCTGCCATTTGTTACATGGTACGACGTCGCTAATCTCAGGTTGCAACCGAAGACAAAACTGGGTCAAAACTGGTTGAGATTTGACTAATCATCAAAAATCACAAAAAAGGTTGCGATTTTATGGGAACGATGGGGCATGTGAGACTGTCTGGAATATCAAAGAGTCGTAGAAAAACGACCGAAATCAAACTGACAATCTCCTCTCAGGGACGCTTTTCGAATCTCACGAAAACGTCCCTTTTTTTGCGTTTTCGTGCAGGCTGGTAAACTCAAGCCCTCATGGCGAAACTCGATTCAGACCTTGTCCGACAGGCCCTGTCCATCGCACGCAAACATGGGTTTGCTGAAGTTGAACTCGGTGTAGGCGACGAGAGTTTTACCGCCAAACTGGAGCCAGTCACCAAGAAGTCACGCGGTGCTGCTGGTGCCGGTACGGTTGCCAAAGAGCCTGAGTTCCTTTACGTCACGTCCAGCCTTGTCGGCTACTACCGCGAGGCGCCCAACGCACTCAAGCCCGGACTAAAGATTCAAAAAGGGGATATTGTTGCGGTCGTCAATGCATTGGGCATCCGAAATGACGTCGAAAGTAAAGTGACAGGCGAAGTCGTTGAGGTCCTCGTCGAACCCAACCAGCCTGTAGAATACGGCCAGATCTTGGCAAAGGTGAAACCATGAATCGAACTCGAGGCAATACGCTCGTCGGTCTCCTAGTAACCATGGCGCTTATGGCGCTTTTGGCTGTTGCCCTCTTCAAAGGAAGCAACATGTTTGGTGCCAATGCTACATCCCCCAGGAAGGATGGAAAAGGCGTCACGGTGATGGGCCAAGCGGAACTTGCTGCAAAGGACACTGTATGCCGGAGCAACATCGGTCAGGTCCGCGAAGCACTCATTCTTGCTCAGAGTGCCAATGAGGAGAAATTTCCTGAAAAGCTCCAAGACACCAAATTACCTCCTGAATTCTATAAGTGTCCGCTCGGGGGAGAGCCTTACGTTTACGATTCCAGCACCGGCCAAGTGCATTGTTCCCATCCTGGCCACGAGAAATATTGATGCTTAGCAAGGTCCTAATTGCCAATCGAGGCGAAATCGCTTGCCGTGTTATGCGCGGTTGCCGTGAACTCGGAATAAAGAGTGTCGCCATCTTTTCTGAGGCCGATCGAGACAGCCTCCATGTGAAACTCGCCGACGAGGCGATCTGCGTTGGAGCAGGTTCAAACGGTGAATCGTATCTGAACTTGGCCAATGTTCTCATGGCGTGTCAGATTTCGGGTGCCGAAGCCGTTCATCCCGGATACGGTTACTTCAGCGAAAGGGCGAATTTCGCCGTCGCTTTGGAGTCTCTGGGTATCAAGTTTGTTGGGCCTCCCACCGGTGCCATCGAAGCAATGGGAGACAAGGCGAGTGCCAAGAAGGCCGCGATTGCGGTGAACTGTCCAGTTGTGCCTGGTAGTGATGGTGCGGTTCCAAACGAGAACGACGCCCTGGCCATTGCTGAAGAAATTGGCTATCCCGTGCTCTTGAAAGCCGTTGCAGGTGGCGGTGGTCGTGGAATTCGACGTGTCGATGCTCCCGAGGAATTGGCTGGTCTCTGGAAAACTGCTCAGGCAGAAGCTCAAGCCAGCTTCGGTTCGGGAGAGATCCTCATTGAAAAGTGCGTCGTCGCTCCCCGTCACGTTGAGATTCAGGTCTTGGGTGACTCCTACGGAAACATGGTCCACTTGGGTGAACGCGAATGCTCGATTCAGAACCTGCGTCATCAGAAGCTGATTGAAGAGGCACCCTATGCAGGTCTTCCTGATGACATACGAAAAGCCATGGGTGAGGCGGCTGTTCGCGTTGCCAAAAGCGTGGGTTATCAAAATGCGGGAACGGTTGAGTTCCTCGTCGATCATAACAACGACTTCTACTTCTTGGAGATGAATACTCGACTCCAGGTTGAACACCCAGTCACGGAAGAGATCACGGGCTTGGACCTTGTCCACCTGATGCTCAAGATCACCAGTGGCGAGCCATTGCCGTTTACCCAAGAGGATATTGATCTTCGCGGTCATGCCATTGAAGTCCGAATTACCGCCCAAGACCCCGATAAGGATTTCGCCCCCAGTACCGGAATGATCACCGGCTGGCGAGTGCCCGGTGGAAGAGGGGTTCGAATGGAGACCCATTGCTATGCCGGATTTGCCGTGAGTCCTTTCTACGATCCATTGCTGGCCAAGTTAATCGTCCGAGGTAGAGATCGAGACGAGGCAGTTGCCAAGCTACGAACTGCGCTCCGAGAATTCGATGTAACCGGCATCGCCACGAACATCCCATTTCTTCAGCGATTGATCGAATCTGAAGGGTATTCGACTGGGCAATTTGATACTGGCTACGTACCGCGGTTCCTCGCTGGCGAGGTCGCGTAACGGATGGCAGTTCGATCCAAGCGAAAAGCACGTGAAGCCGCTCTCCGGGCGCTCTATGAAATCGAAGTTGGCCATGCCGACGTGGCAAGTGCCATCGAAGTGACACTGGAAGAAGCAAACCTCCCACCGGAGGTTGCCGCGTATGCTGAAAAATTGATTCGCGGTGTGAAAATGAACCTTCCCGCCATTGATCGTGCGGTCTCACCCTTAATCCGTGAATACGACTTCAAGCGTATTGCAGTCGTCGATCGAAACGTTCTTCGTATCGCAGCTTACGAGTTGTTGGAACTTCCAGAAATTCCTCCCGCCGTAACTATTAACGAAGCGATCGAAATCGCAAAACGGTATTCAACCGCTGAGAGTGGAAAGTTTGTAAACGGAGTGCTCGGCGCACTTTTGAAGCAAACCCCCAAGGCGAATTGGGATCCGTCTGCGGCTCCCCCTGAAGACGATGAACTGGTAATGGAAGATCCAGAGCCAGAAATTGAGGAAGAGGTTGTACAAGAAGGTTCTGAGGAGGCGAAGGTAGCCACCCGATATGGAATCTGGACCTTGCGATCTGGAGATGCAAAGATCCCTTCAAATACGGAGGAAAACTAACTTTGAGTTCACAGATATTGGATGGCCTCGCACTATCGAAGCTGGTGCGGGAAGACCTAAAAGTGCGTGTGGACGCACTCCGCGAGAAGGGGATTATCCCTCGATTGGACGTGCTGGTTGCCGCCCAAGACCCGGCTAGCCTTGCTTATGTGAAAATGAAGCGCACGTGGGCTGAGAAGGCTGGTATGCACGGCGAGGCTTATTTCATCGATGAGAACACCTCCCAGCAAGAACTGATCGACAAGATCGGTGAACTGAATGAGAACCCCCTTGTCCATGGCGTCTTGCTTCAGCACCCGCTACCAAGTCATCTGGACGAGAATGAAGCACTGATGGCGCTGGGATCGACCAAGGATGTAGACGGCATCACGCCGCAATCGTTGGGTCGATTGGTCGCCGGCCTACCTGGTTTCCGATGCGCAACCCCGCTTGGCATTATCAAGTTGATTGACCATTACAAGATTCCTGTTCAGGGGAAGAGAGCCGTAGTGATCGGTCGATCCCATATCCTGGGTAAGCCTGCCGCCTTAATGCTTCTTCAAAAACACGCGACGGTTACGATTGCCCACTCTCGAACGGTTGACCTGCCTGATCTCTGTCGTGAGGCAGATATCTTGGTGGCAGCTGTTGGCAAGGCGGAGATGGTCAAAGGTGACTGGATCAAGCCCGGAGCCGTGGTGATTGATGCTGGATACAACAAGGTGGAAGGCAGAAAATTTGATGTCGGTGATGTCGACTTTGAAACCGCCAGCCAAGTTGCGGCGTGGATAACTCCAGTACCAGGTGGAGTTGGCCCTATGACGGTTGCCAGCTTGTTAAGTAATGCAGTCGATGCAGCCGAAAAGACGTTGGCTTAGATTAGGATCAAGATTGGCTTTAGGGCTGGGTGTATACCTGGCCCTCTGTACTTACTTGGGCTATCAATACGTCCATCCTGCTCGTGTTTCACCCGAAAAGCCTTCCTTTGCAGTCGATGTTTCGATACCCAGTCCGCATGGTCCAATCCCGGCCTGGTCAAGTCCCAACATCGCAAGCAAGAAGGGTAGTCCAGTCGTTTTTGTCCTTGCCTATGGCTATGGTGGATCAAGGGAAAGTTGGGCGGACTTAATTGCTGCATTGCCCAAACGAGGTTATGATTGCGTCGTACCGTGCATGCCTGGGCAAGAGGCGAGTCCTGAAACTCAGGTGGGGTTTGGATACAAAGAGGCGAAGGCCATCTTGGACACCGTAAAGTGGGTTCGGGGGCAATATCCAAAACCGCCCAAAATCGTGTTGCTGGGCGTATCCATGGGTGGTGCGGCTTCTTGGATCGCTTCTGAAATGGATCCGACCGTTGATGCGGTGGTGACCGAAGGGGCTTACGCTCGATTCGATGAAGCCATGAACAATTGGCTCAGTTTGAAGATGCCCGGATCTCCGTTTTATCTGAAACCGATGATCTGGATTGCCAGCGATATGGCCAAAGTTTCACCAAGTGACATTGTCCCGGAGCGGTCAGCTTCGAAGTGGCACAAACCAGCCTTGGTCATCCAGGGGAGCGCGGACATTCTCATCCCGATGAACCACGCCGAAAGATTGTCGCAAGCCGCCCATTGTCCGCTGTGGGTCGTTCAGGGTGCTGAGCATGCCAAATGTAGCATCACTGCCCGCAAGGAATATATCGACCGGCTGGTCAAATTGGCTTCAAGCCTTTGATGAAGACCGAATTGCCTCGGTATCCAGACTTCACTCTGAAGGAAACTATCTGGATGGCTGAAATCAGAAGGAATTTGAGTTGCTCAATGGCAAAGGGTGAGAGCACCTAACCCCCGCCATGAAGAAAGGCTTTCGTGTGACCAGCTTCTAAATCAACGTTAAGCTTGCGCTAACGGTGAGTTAAGAATCCAATTTCACCCGCTTCGCTTAACATGCCAATCGAAGAATAAGCCGGAGAACTCCATCATGCGAAAGGCCTTTACATTAATCGAATTGCTAGTCGTAATCGCAATTATTGCCATCTTGGCTGCCATTTTGTTCCCAGTCTTTGCCCAGGCCAAGGCTGCCGCAAAGAAGACTTCTACGCTGTCAGGACTCAAGCAGATTTCACTCGGTCTGCATATGTACTCCGGAGACGTCGATGATATGACCGTTCCGGACTATGGTTATGCCGATCCAACGAATTCGAGTGATACCGATTTGTATCACTTTAACAATACATGGGTAGGCCGAATCTATCCTTACGTGAACAACAAAGCAGTCTTCTTCGATAAGACTGTTTCTGAAATCACAGACTACAACAAGTATTATCAGGATCCGTACTATCCAACTCCTTTCTATACCTATAGCTGGGCGTGGATCACGAACCTGTCGCTGAACGTTGACGGTTATTCCCATTCATACGGCGGAACAAACCCATGCACCGGTCAAGCTGGTACAGCAGCCTATCGAAGCCTGTCGGCCATTGACAAGATTGCTGATCGAATGGCGGTCACCCCAACCCGATACGGCAGCATCCAAGGATGGTCATGGGTTCGATTCCAAGCGGTTGACGCAAGCTGGCCTTATTTCGATGCTTATGCCAACACGTTCAGCTGGTATCAGTTGGTTTCGGATGCTCGTAAGACCTACGGCAAGAGCTTTGTTGCAGCCTATGCCGACGGACACGCTGGCAAGTTTGGACCTGACAAGTTTGTAAAGGACTACTACTACAATTCTGCTCAGAATGAAGCGAATTCTAGAACTGACTGGTGTAACGTCATGAACAGTCGAAACCTGTTTGATTTCTGGGGGCCAACTTGGAATCCAAACTAAGATTGGGAATCCTGCTGGGACTTGGTCTCTTTATTTTCGGCTGCAGTGCCGGAGAGGGACCTAATGATCCAGTCGTTGACGGCAAGAGCCTAACGCAAGCCCGGGAGAAGAATATGTCGGACAAGGATAAAGCGATTTCGCATCCTGTCGACCCGATGGCTTCTGGACCTCGCTAAAAGCACAAGTTAAAGGCGGATAGACACGAGTTCTGTCCGCCTTTAACAATTTGTAAACGGACAGGTCTCAGAATCGACTTCTGTTGAGCAGTCCTACATCAGTTCTTGAGGCAGCAAAAGTTGCCTACGCTTCAAATGATTTCAAAGCTGCGGCACGATTTTGTCGTGAGCATCTCGAAACAGTGCCGGACGAAGTGGCGGCATTTGTCCTGCTCGCGGCCATTTATCTTAGATCAGGCAAAGCAACCCTTGCTGCAGGCTATTTGGATGCTGCACTGAGGTTGGATCCAAAATGCTTCGAAGCCTATGCGGCATATTCCTCAGTTTATGCGTTGCTGGGTAACAGCGATGGGTCCATTCAGTGTGCCATTACCTGTACCGAACTTGCCCCACAGGATCCCGATGCTTTCAATCATTTGGGACTCACCTACATTCGTTTTGGCAGACTGAACGAAGCGATTGAAGCTTTTCGCAGGGCAACTTGTTTATCCCCTGATGCTAGTGAAGGCTATCGTAACTTGGCAATGGCGCTACGAGAGGCACATCTAGATAGTGAAGCTATTGAGGTCTGGGGAAGGGTAGCGATGCTCGAAGAACAGGGTGCAAGCGCCCTGATTGCAATTGCACAACTTCATATAATGTATGGCCGCCATGAGGATGCCATTTCTACATTATCGGCTGCACTTGAGAAGGAACCCCATTCATCACCTGCCAATGTGCTCATGGCACTCGCTCTTGCCGAGACCAAACAAAGCGCTGATGCTGTGAGGTTCTTGGAAAGGGCTATCGAACTTGATCCCTCCAATGGTCTTGCCTATGCGGGACTGGGATATTGGTTGCAAGAACGAGGAGATTTTGAAAGCGCTCAGGAGAAACTCCTTAAGGCGATAGATTTGAATCCATCGCATGGATTTGCTTACTACAATCTGTTTCGTGGCAAAAAGGTGACGGCGGCAGATCAAGAAATTCTTGATCAAATGGCAGGAATACGGCATTCAGCTGAAACTCCTCTCCAAGATCGCGCCTACATCGAATATGCCTTGGGAAAGGCGGAAGAGGACCTCGGAAATTACTCAGATTCCTTTCAGCATTATCAATTAGCGAACCAACTGTCATACAGAATTTGGTTGGCTAACAGTCCCTGGGATAGGCAGAAATACCATGACGGTTTCATGCGAATCAAACAATACTTTGATCGTGAGCGATTCCACACCTTGTCCGGCGGGTCGCAGGATTGTGAAACTCCGATCTTTGTCGTCGGAATGATCCGGTCTGGAACGTCGTTAATTGAGCAGATCATCTCAAGCCATCCCGAAGTTGAAGGGGCTGGCGAGTTGAGCTTCTGGCATCGGAACGAGTTTGCGGTCAACTTTAATGCCGAAGTTGGTCAAACAAATATCGATTCAACCCGCTTGATGGATGTCGCCCGGGAGTATCTGGCAGAACTTCGAACCTACTCCGAAACAGCCAAGCATATTGTAGACAAGATGCCCCATAACTATGCGCTTATTGGTCACATCCACGCCGCATTTCCCAAAGCGAAGATTATCCATCTAAAACGTCATCCCATCGATAACTGCGTCTCGGTCTACACTACGGCGTTTCAGCGCCCTCCCTCGTTTGCACATCTGCCTGAAAACATAGTTTTTGCCTACAAAGAGTATCAGTCCATCATGGCTCACTGGAGAACGGTCCTACCGGAAGATTCGATGATAGAGGTGGACTACGAAAATTTGGTCGCGGATCGTGAAGCGGTTGTCCGTCGGGTAATTGATTTCTGCGGATTAGAGTGGAATAACGCGTGTTTGAATCATGAAACGAATCGTCGATCCGTCAAAACGCCTTCACTCTGGCAGGTAAGGCAACCCATTTATAAAACATCGGTTGAGCGGTGGAAGAGATTTGAACCTTGGATCCCAGAATTCCTAGCCCTTGGATAGCACTAAGAGTAAAAACACTAGTGAGTCAGATCGATCATCGGAGATGCCTCTTGGGCAAACCTTCATAACATCGCATTCTTGGGGAATTCCTTAACCCATTAAAGCCTAAGAAACCCACTTAGCATAAAGTTGAGCCGGAGCGCCATCTAGGAATTGCGCGAACGGCAGGCCGACCTTAGCGTATCCTCACTTGGAAATAGAAAATCCGGGAGAAACTCCTCATTCCAATTCTCCTGCCATAAGTTCTGTAGTGAACCTGGACAGTCTTGTTCCGAGGTCACACTGTGTTCGAACGAAGTGAGTATTGACCGAAGGAGCAGTCCGTGAGCGTATAACAGAACTTCCAGGCAGGAGAAGGGGGTCCTGGGTTAAATTGGCCTTATACTAAAGAGGTGAAACTCATCGTCCCCGCAGGGGGGCTCCAATGGGCCATTGTTATCGGCGCGATATTAATCTTCGCAGTTTGGATCTTCGGACCATTTCGTGGTGGCATTCACGATTTTTTTGGGCTTTCCTACGTTGTGGCATTATTCGCCTTCATCCTTATAAGATCCAGGACTGCTAAGCGGTAAACGCACTCTTCTTGCGCTCCAATTCAAACTGATACACTACCGGAGAAGGGAATGCCCGGGCCGGGTAGGCCACCATAGAGAATTGGCTTGCCTAAAGCAATGGAAGTTAGGATTTTCATCCGAGCAGAAGGGCATGATCCCGGCGGGATCATGCAACGTACGAATTAGCTTGTGGAAACAGAGAATCCGGTAGAAACTCCCCATTCCCATTCTCCTGACATAAGTTCTGTAGCGAACTTGGACTGCTCTTTCCTGAGGTCACACTGTGTTCGAACGAAGTGAGTATTGACCGAAGGAGCAGTCCGTGAACGTATGACAGAACTTCCAGGCAGGAGAAGGGAATGCCCGGGCCGGGGAGGCCAACATACAAAGTTCTGTAAGCAACTACTTTGGAAGGCCATACCTCCACCCATAGATGAGACCCAATCAACCCATCAAAGCCGAGAAAACACTATGTGTGATACTCGGCGTTGATTCTGACGTAACCGTAGCCGAAGTCACAGGTGTAGACAGTTGCCGTCTCTCCATCACCCAATTTCAAATCGATCACCACATGATCTGATTTCAGAGCTGAAGACACGCGTTTGGCGTCAAATGAGGCGGGAGCGCCATCCTCGAACAGGCTGTATTCCTCATCACCGGCAATCAGGCTAAGGCGGACATCCGAAGTCTGGAACGGCACCCCAGCTCGACCAGCGGCCATCAGAATCCGACCCCAATTCGGGTCACAACCGAACATCGCTGTCTTAACCAGGGGTGATTCGCCAATGGTTCGGGCGATCTTCTTGGGATCAGCAGATCCCGTCACCCTAACCTCAACCAACTTGGTTGCACCTTCGCCGTCACGAGCCACCTGCTTTGCAAGAGCTGTGCAAACACCGGTCAGCATGGCCTCGAACTGTTCTTCACTTGCCTTAATGCCAGATGCCCCGTTCGTGACCAGCATCAGCATATCATTGGTGGACGTATCCCCATCGACCGTCATGCAATTGAAGCTCTTGTCAGATGCTCTCTTGAGGATCGCAGGCAGATCAAGACCGGTGGTATCCAGGTCAGAAATGACAAATCCAAGCATCGTTGCCATATTGGGGGCGATCATGCCAGAGCCTTTGGCAAATCCTACGACCATGCCCGACGGATCGGGGCTTGGAACACGCTTTTCTAGCGACTGCGGAGCGACTACGGTTTCATTTTCGGTGTTGCACCATGCCCATTTCTCCACCAGGTCGGTGGTCAGAATTGCATCCATAAATGCGCGCGCATCTTGTCCCAATTTCTGAGACGCTTCTTTCACCCCGCGCTCGACCTTCACCATATCCAGAAGATGGCCAATGATTCCGGTTGAGCCAACTGCGACCTGCTCCGCTTCAAATCCCAACGTAGTTGCGACCAATTCGGCCATTCGAGCAGTGTCTCGCTCGCCTTGAATACCGGTGCAACAATTGGCGTTACCACTGTTCACGACAATCGCTCGCAAGCGACCTGCATTCATAACATTCCGGGAGTAATCCACGCACGCGGCATGGACGTAATTCGTGGTGAACACACCTGCTGCATGGGTTGCTCGGTCAGATACGATCAGTCCGAGGTCATTTCGCTTATTTTTGAGTCCGCATCGGACTCCTGCCACACTAAATCCTTTTGGGAGGGGAATCATATTGCTCCTATGGCCAAATGCCATCCTTGGGTAGGCCAGTTACTTCGTCGAACCCGGCCATGAGGTTCATGTTTTGTATAGCTTGACCGGCCATACCTTTTACTAAATTATCGATTACGGTGCAAACCACGGCATAGCCGATTCGCTCATCGACCTTGACTTGGATGGCGCACGTGTTTGAGCCACGAACTTGCTTGGTTGACGGTGGTTCGTCTTGCAAAACCACGAATGGCTCGTTGGCATACATTTCGCGATAGATCGCAGTCACCGACTCAGTTGTTTGTCCCGAATTGATCGGAACATGTAGCGTGGAATGGATGCCTCGCGCCATTGGGATCAGATGAGGTGTAAAACGGACTTTCAGCCCCGAGAGCTGCTCGATCTCTGCGGTGTGCCGATGCCCGACCGTCCCATAGGCTTTGACGCCACCTTCAAGTTCTGAGAAGGTGTAACTCGTTTCAGTTCGCGAACGACCCGCTCCAGAAACTCCAGATTTGGCGTCGATAACGGGAATGCCGCTGACCAGTCCTGCCCGAACCAATGGCATCAGGCCAAGCAACGTCGTAGTGGGAAAGCAACCCGGATTGGCAATGATCTTTGCATCGGAAATCGCCTTGCGATCCACCAATTCTGGAAGTCCATAAATCGGTTTGCTTGCCAGTGTCGGATTGCTATGCTTTCGCCCGTAATAGTGAGCGTACTCATCCAGGTCATCCAAGCGAAAATCAGCACTGAGGTCAATGATTCGTGTGCGCTTCTCAAGTTCTGCAGCGACTTCCATCGCAAAGCCATTCTCTTGGCACAGAAAGGTGAAGTCAGCTTGGATCGTGGAAGGATCGAATTCTGATAGGATCAGATCGGAATTAAGCCAAGGGGATTCTGATCGAAGCGGCGATCCTGCACGACGTGCCGAAGTAACCGTAGTGACCCTTACACCGGGGTGGGAACCTAACAAACGAATCACTTCCGATCCGCCGTATCCGGTAGCTCCCACAACTGCGATTTCAATCGGCTGTTGTTTCATTGGAGCAGTGTAGGTTACCCGCTTCAAGGGGGTCAAAAACAAAAGCGCCCCCTGCGCTCTTGTACACAGGGGGCGAATCGTGTGACGAGAAGATTACTTCTTGTCAGCCTTCTTGTCGCCGGCAGGAGCGCCAGCTGCAGGAGCATCGGTCTTAGGAGCGTCAGCCTTAGGAGCATCGGCCTTAGGAGCGTCAGCGGCAGGAGCGCCAGCAGCAGGAGCGCCAGCAGCAGGAGCGTCGGTCTTAGGAGCGTCGGTCTTAGGAGCATCAGCTGCAGGAGCGTCAGTCTTAGGAGCGTCAGCCTTAGGAGCATCAGCAGCAGGAGCGGAAGCGCTACCGCCAGCAGCGGAATCGTCCTTGCTACCGCAGCCACCGATAAGAGCTGCACCGAGAACGCCTGCGACGAACAGAATCATAAACTTTTTCATAAACATATCCTCCATGTTGAGAGCGGATAAATCCGCAAACACCCCGAGGGGGTCTTTCCGCATTATACAATCGGGAAGCCTCTTGTTACATGAAAATTCGCTTTTCAGGGTTGAAACAGATCGGCAACTGAAGAATCGGGTACCTCAACTTCGGCTAACTTCCACTTTTGATTGGGGAAAATGAGCCAGTCTCGATCATCCTCCTTGTGGAAAACCAAGGTCACCTCTTTGAGCCTTTTTGACATCGTAATGCCAAGTTGGTTCACCTTGAGTTCAACTGGGGTAACGATCCGGGCTTCATCCCCCACGACAATCGGGTCGGGTTGCTCAACCGTTATATCAGGGCGAGAATTTCGGATGTACCGGGCAATTTCAGTTTGGTTGCCTGATTCGCTCTCTCCGTTGTATTTCAAGTTCATGCTGAGCTTGTCCATAACCCCTCCGGGGCGGCCCTCTTTGGTGGCCTTTATTGAGTCGCTCAGGGCGGTCTTAATCAGGGCTTTGTCATCTGGTGGGTTGAGTACAGCATGAATCGCTTTGCCTCCAATCACCAGCACAAAGGCCATTGCGAGAATGGTAAACGCCTTTGTCGATGTTCTCATATGGGTCATGACGCCAAAACCGAGGGCTTCAGCAACAGCTCCCGAGTTTTTTCGACATCAAGTCCAATTTGCGTAATCAATTCTTCCAAGCTGGAAAAGTTCTGCTCGTTGCGTAGGCGATGGGCAAATTCAATCTCGATCCCCATCCCGTACAACGAATCACCGGGATAGTCCAAAAGATAAGCTTCAATCGTGCGGTCACCACCACCGACCGCTGGGCGAACACCCACCGAGATCGAGGCCATGTATCGACCACGAGGAGAAGTCACCCACCCTGCGTAGATTCCAATTTCTGGTACGACCTGATCAAACGACCGAGCGAGATTGGCGGTCGGGTAGCCCAATTTCCTGCCTAATTTCTGGCCACCAACAACCAAGCCTGAAAGGGCAAATGGACGTCCCATGAACCGGGCGGCATCCGAAACTCGGCCTTCAAGAATGGATTTGCGGATCAAGCTGGAACTCACTCGCATCCCGTCAACTTCAAAGGGGGGCACCACGGTAGTGGGAATGCGGGCTGAAAGCCAATCGGTGTCTCCTTCACGGCCGTTGCCCATTGCAAAATCATGTCCAACGACCAAGCTGGTAGCCTTCACCGCACCAATCAGGATTTCTCGCAAGAACCGCTCGGCCGACATACGGCTCAGTTCGGCATCAAACGGAAGAACAACCGAAGCCGCAATTCCCAATTTTTCAAAGACGCCCAAGTTCTCTTGAAGACCGGCGATCGCTTTTGGGCATTTGTCAGGAGCGAGAATGGATGCGGGGTGACGGTCAAAGGTCACCAAGATACAAGGTAATTCCGCGGCGTCGGCAAGCTCAATCGCTTTTCGAACAACCGTTTGATGGCCTAAATGGACACCGTCAAAGGTGCCAACACACACGACCGCCTGTTTCCACTCCGCTGCAAGGAGACCAATTCCGAAGTGAACCTGCATTTTTCTATGAGTCTACTGGTCTGTGACTGAGTGATGCCAGAGCCGACAGACAAACGATTTGAGAAAAAGTGACGAGACAAAGGACGCCTGGAGACATCCAGAATTCGGCAACCCTAAGCTGTTCAAACGGGGCAATCAAGCTGTTGCCGGTAGTCGTGAGTAAAACCGAAGTGATGAACACCAAGGCATTGAATACGATCGGCAAGGTGATCGTAAGAGGGAATACCAGTTTCCTCGGGGCAAGCAAATCCTTAAATGCTTGTGTGGCTAGGATATAGAGTAGCGCCCCGATGGCAGGTATCCCGATAAGGATCAGGAGCGGAACAACAACATTGTGGGGGGCTCTCCAAGTGAAGTATCCCGCATATCCTGCTGAGCAGCCAAACATAACGGCTGCGGTCTGGATCGACAATTTTACGATCTGGCTATAAGCCTGATCATCCACTTTAGGCAGGTTTGTTGTCCTGCTCGGATCCACCTGGGGTTTCATCGTGAATCTGCTCGTAGATTTCCTTGCGGTGTACAGTGACCGTCTTGGGTGCACGGATGCCGATGCGAACTTGTTCGCCTCGTACTTCTAAAACCACCACTTCTATCTCGTTGCCAATTACGATGCTCTGTCCGACTTTTCGAGTGAGCACCAGCATTCTTTATTGCCCTCCGTGGCGGGTGGCAGCTTGTAGGGTCGATCTTAAGCCAGCATCGACTCCCAACGTGTCCGCCGTAGAACACCCGGTCCATACAGTATACGCATTCAACTGCAATAGGGATATCTCCTGACTCCCGAATATGGGACGAATTCAGAGAGATCGAAGCTTCGGCCACCCGATTTCGACCCCTTGCGAGCCAATGAGACCCTGAAATTCCCGAGTTCGATTCTCAGATTGCCATACCTGCTGGGGCTGAAGCCCATTCTGAAGACAGTAAGAGGCCAGCAAGCCTGCCGATTCTCCGATGTTCCATTCCACTGGATGCAAACGGTAGCAACCGTTCGTAATGTGCGTGACACCCAAGTTCTTGCAGGCCGGTATAAGGTTCTTCATCCGGATGGGGACCAGAGAACCCAAGGGAATTTGGAACGGAAGAGTGCTCGTGTCGATGTAGCTTGTCCCGTTCGTGCTGGGGTGGAGATCAATGCGATAGCTTCCCACACCGACACTGTCTGGCATGTCGGGTGCTCGATCCAGATCAGGATGGGTATAGGCCGCAATATCCTGTTCAAAAACGGTTCTCATCGCCAATATTCGGCGCGATTCGCGAATGTAAGGAGCCTTGGCCAGACCGTCCTCGGTCCCGGTGATGTCTGGACGTAGATACAATCCCGGATAGCCGACCCCTCCATCGTGGCGGGGTGCCTCAGTCTGGAGCCAATACAAAAGACTCAAAGAGAGTTGCTTGGCGCTCTCCAGATGGGTCCATTTCACATCGTCGCGAACGTCGATAATCGATCCACAAAAATAGTCGTTCTGCGGCCAATTAACGATGGTGACTGGATGTTCCACTGCCCCAGGCTGAAAGTTCCTCGGCTCGACGATCTGCCGATAGGTGAACAGCCCGAAGTCGCCGTCATACCAAGGCACACGGTTACCGCTGAACATCGGCAAGTGTCGGGCTTTTCCAGTTTGGGGGTTGACGTCATCAAATCCCAAAAACGGACCTGGCCAGAATTCGGGGCGATACTCTCGCCATTTGTCGTACTGAGCAGGCTTATCAATGACCCGGTGCGATCCCTCGTCGTGCGCCATTGCGAAGACCCACGTGAAGCCCTGAATATTGTCCGGTTCCGGATCGTTTTCAATCGAGTTGGGTTCGTTTGTTTGATACTCTGCTTCGGCGCCTGTCCCATATTCGGTGCCTGTCATCGGGAGTAGATCACCGAGTTCGGTCGCGTCCAGTACAAACCGAGGATGAACCAAAACGGTTCGCCCCTCTTGGGTATCCAACAGTTCCACGGTCTCAACTGTGTCCTGATAGGAGACTGCCTTGGTGGGAACCGTATTGAGCCATATTCGAAGGTTTCCGGCCGAAATAGCAGGTTGCATCATCTGGTTCAGCACCAACCATCCGATCCTGGGTTCATGACAGAGCTTGCTCACCCATCCACCACCTGGGTTGAGGTTACGGCGTAATCTTGCTTCGCTCGTGAGCGGCAGTTGCTCCTGATAGAACCGACGGACTGCGTTGCGATAGTCTCGGTAACGGGCGGTGCATCCGAATTGTTCAATCCAAGGATGCTCGTCTGGCGGAACAGCTTGAGACGTGAGCTGACCGCCAATCCAATCGGTTTCCTCGGTAAGGATTACGGACAGCCCCATCGAGGCTGCTGCCATGGCAGCGGCACAGCCACCTGTTCCACCACCGACGATCAAGATGTCGCATGCCGTCTCTCGCATGCCTTGTAGTTAACCGCATCTGGCGCTTTTCTATGTCGAGTCTACAAAACCCCTAACCCTGTCTCGAGTTACGCAATAGGGGCTTGCAAGCAGCATCAAACTCCTCCGGCCTACAGGCCCGATGGGGAAGGAAACGCAAACACCTGGTGCGCGGCGTTTACGCCGCACGGGGGCTCGGGCCTTCAGGCCCGATGGCTTCAATGCGGATTAGGGAATCTCCATGCGTGCTCGTTACTACGAGTCGGGAAGTGGGAGGTTCATTCGCGATGATACAAGACTATAAGATAGCAATTGGCTTATTTACGCCAACAATAGTGCAGTTAACCTGATTGATATTAGCGGAAGCGCTGCGTCACCAAATTTTTTACTTATCGCACTCGGATTACTCCTATCTGCTTTTGCGCCCAATGATTCTGCCGCGAATGACAGTCAGTTGGATTATTGGGCTACTGCCAACTATTACGACGGCCTTCCAAACGCGAATCCAACCTGGACTTACGATGCCGCAGCGAATAGAACAGATTCGGCCTGCGACAACCTGAACCAAACGACCGCGATAAGTGGCACTGCGGTCACAACCGATATTCTGGGTAACCGATTGGTTTATGGATCTTCCACATATAGTTGGGATGCCCTCAACCGATTAACGAGTCTGGCTAAATCTGGTTCGACTACGAACTACGAGTACCGTGCAGACGGTATGCGGACCCATAAGTCAAACGGGTCCACGTTCACTGAATATTTCCACGATGCCCAAATGTCGATGGAGGACTCAGCAGTCAATGGCTCAAACCTCACGGTAACCCGTTATGGCTTGGGAGCACGAGGCATCGACTACGAAGAGGTTGCCACTGGCACCTATACCAATGGGACCACCCGATCGGTCGGAAGCTTTACAAACGTGGGCTTTCCGATCTATGATGCTCACGGGAATATGGTCGCGACACTAGCCAGATTTGGTTCAACCTTTACATTGAACAACAAGCGCTCGTTCGACGCTTGGGGACAGATTAGGAACGGTGCCCAGACCGGCGATCCCAAGAATCGGTATTGCGGTTCCTTAGGACATCAGCACGACGATGAGTCAGGCCTGATCTACATGCGTGCTCGTTACTACGAGCCTGGCAGCGGTAGGTTTATCTGTGAAGATTCGGATAGAGATGGTATAAACTGGTTTTCCTATACCTCGAATGATCCCGTAAACCTAATTGATTCTGACGGGAAGGAAGCTTCTTACTACTATAGTTCATTAGCTGTGGCATTTATGCTGGTTGTGATGTCGACACTATGCCCCACTCCTCTATCGTCTTTAGCTTGTATCATTGCAGCCTGTGTAGCGACGGCTAGAGCCTTATCAGAGGGTGGCATTGTGTCTAAAGGTGTCATGCAATTGTTGTATGGAGCAACGTTTATTCCTCTCTTTACAGGAGTCCAGTTGGCTAGGAAAAAGCTCAGTGAGAATGCGGCAACGAATATAATATCAGGTGTAGTGGCGGTTTATGAACTAGCATTGATTTCAGCAATGGCCTATGCAATTGTCGGAGCATAAATGAACATCAAGTTTCTTGTTTATTGCACAGCACTCTTCGTGTTATGTTGGTTTATGGGTTTAGATCTGTTTGCTTATCCTCATAGGTTATTGATGACAAATATTCGTATCGAGGCGATATTAGGTAGTCTTGGCCTTCTTATAGTAACAATTTCAAAGAAGAAGAGCCACGGGAAATTCTTTGCATTAGTTTTATTGATTTCACTAATGATGATCGTGGACTTAGTGTTTGCCGACTCATCTGCTAAAGGTTCAGGTTTCACTGGACCTACCCTATTGATTCTAGAAGGAGTCATAACATTAGTTATTATGGATACGCAGACATCAACATGTGAGAACAAGGATATGCAAGCATGCGATCATTCCCAACTCAATGAACGACACTTATAGTTAATAGATATTATGCTGCTGTAAATTTGGCAGAACTATGTATGGAATATGTCGGATCGACGGGGGGTTCGGCTGGTCAGGTGATAGAGGTTGACCAAACGGGTGGCACCAATCCAGCCTACAACGTGAATACGAGTAGCGGAACGAATGGAACTCCAGGCAAGGGTGTCGCTGGTTACACCACGACTTACACCTACAATGCGTTTGGTGACCGTGCCACATCCACGTACGTCACTGCCGATGGGTTAGTAACCTGGCAATACGGCGACTATGTAGAAGTCGGCACTGCCGACAAGCCGAATCGGGTCTTCCAGACTCTGACCAAGTTGTCGGGTGGAGTCGGTAGCAATCCAACTGCTGAGGAGATGGATTACCAGTACGATTCCAGAGGTCGGTTAACTGGGGCAACCTTTGCTCAGACCCCCTACACCGGCTTCACGCCTGGTGGCTCCAGCCCTTGGTACGATGCCAACCATCCTGCCCAGACTCGCGCCCGTGCGTATTACACCTACGACGCGGCGGGTCGCATGATCAACTGCGACCACTATTGGGACTCGCTGGTTCCAGGCACGACGAGCTATGGAACGAGTTCAGAGATTATCGGTAATGACAGTGTCTACGACGCTGTCCTTGGGTTGAAGACGAGTTCTGCGACAGTCGACAACTCCGTTAGTCCTACCGATCCTAGTTATCTGGGACGGACGGAAACTTACACCTATGACAGTCAGCTCGACTATCTGACGAGTGCAAACTACGGTGACGGACTCGCGAACGCGAATCCCTCCTGGACCTACGATGCCGCGGCCAACCGAACTGACTCGGTATGCGACAACCTGAATCGAACCACCTCGATCGGTGGCACTGCGGTCACGACCGACATTCTGGGCAACCGCTTGGTCTACGGATCTTCCACATATAGTTGGGATGCCCTGAACCGGATGACAAGTCTGGCGAAGTCGGGAACGACGACAAATTACGAGTATCGAGCGGACGGGATGCGGACGCACAAGTCATCCAGTTCCACCAACTTCACCGAGTATTTCCACGATGCTCAAATGTCGATGGAGGATTCAGCGGTCAATGGTTCGAACCTTACGGTTACCCGTTACGGCTTGGGTGCAAGAGGGATTGACTACGAAGAGGTTGCCGAAGCTCGGAATGATGCAGAACAGGACAAATGCTAAGCCTCGCTTCGCCCCTATCACCCGCCTTCCCCCACCAGCCTTCGCCATCCTCCTTCGTTCAGGAACTTCAGCGGATATAGGCTCCGACTGGCTTCGCGATTTGAGGACTCAAAAGATCGCAGATAAAGGAGCCAAAACCGACGACTCAAAGAATCGCTATTGGGGAAGTCTCGGACATCAGCACGAC
>Ga0164297_10001224_pt1 | contig 27766 bp, 27 predicted proteins | sample GEODES058metaG_FD_113539 | JGI IMG/M metagenome (GOLD analysis project Ga0164297, IMG submission 113539) | Dystrophic lake water microbial communities from Trout Bog Lake, Wisconsin, USA - GEODES058 metaG | ecosystem: Environmental > Aquatic > Freshwater > Lake | place: USA: Trout Bog Lake... | reverse complement strand
GTATATTATTCATTGGGAGCTGTGTGAGAGTATGAAGGTCAGTGATGTCAAAAGAACGCTCGACAAGGCCATCGTCAAAGCAAGGATCGTTACCAAACAACGGCCTAGATTACTTTCAGATAACGGGTCCTGTTATATTGCCACAGAGCTTAAGGAATACCTGAAAAAAAACTACAATATGGATCAGGTACATGGGAAACCCTTACACCCGCAGACTCAAGGTAAAATTGAGCGGTATCACCGAACCATGAAGAATGTGGTCAAACTGGATAACTATTACTACCCATCTGAACTGGAAGAAGCACTCGGGAAATTCGTACAGGTTTACAACCATCAGCGCTATCATGAATCGCTCCAGAATCTAACTCCTGCAGATGTTTACTTTGGCCGTGGTGAGCTTATTTTACAAGAACGGGAACGAATAAAACAACAATCACTTAAAAACAGAAAACTTGCCTATGAAAAAATAAAATCACAGATCACTTGCACCCCCAAAATGGAAAACTTAGCTTTACTTTAAACCCGAAACACTACACAAGCCTTGGTTCACTTTAGTTTGACGACGTACACTCGATGTGGGTTTCTGATATAGCATCCCATTTAAGGTATGTAATATCTATGAAGTTCATTCCTCGACAGTAGTAGCTAAACAGACAAATCTTCTGAGCGAAATGTAAAGCTGTTCCCGGCTCTAGTAGTAGGGCTTTCAGCTTTGCTATCTTATCTGTATGAATAGCTATTTTCCGGGTACTGTGGTCGAGTCGTTTGTTTATACTGTACTTCTTTTCTCCGAACGGATAGCTCTCAGGCTTTATAAGTTTATCTTCTATAGCTAGATTCATCACCCTTTGAAGATTACGCATCTTTACGCTGATCGTGGTGTCTTTATTATTCTTTTCATGTCTTAGCCAGTACTCATAGCTTTCCAGAAAACGAATGTTCACATCGCTTATAAGTGCATTAGGCCTGAACTTATCTAACATACGCTGGCATTCCTTAAATAGACCTGAAAGTCCTACCCTCCTTTGTTCGTTTAAAAGCTTCATTTGCTCGGCATAATAGTCGTGAAGCGTAACTGCTACTCGTACCTCCTTATGCTTAAGATCACTTTCAAACTGAGTGAAGGTAAATGGTATACCTTCTTTGTCGTATCGTTGAAGTATTGCTTGGGCCTCCTGTAGTTTTGATTCAAGTATGGCGTTGCACTCTTTATAAGTTGAGAAGGATTTACGGAATTTACCTAGTCCGTTATCTTCTGCCTCGGCTGGCTTCCAATCGGCAAGTGAACATCTAAAACGTAAGCTTTGATTAGTTATAAGGGCATTTATAGCAAAGTACTGTCTTTTGTACTCATGTGTAACCCTTAAACAGATTGGATATTCTGCATTTGTTAACTTCTTAGAAGTGTTAATAATAATTGCAACATTTGCCATAGTCATAGGTTTTAGGCCTATGATGGTAGTACAACAAGTAGTACAAATGGATTGTGAAACGCCTGGAATAACTGCTTCCGACCTCCGCAATGATAGCCGTAGGCTATCATTGCGAAGCACCCCATGCGGTAAATCCTAATTTTTATATTTATTTATTACATTATATATCAATTATTTACGAAGTTTTTCTTTATTGTTTTTTATTGGCTTTTTTCCATTTTTATTATATTTGTTTAAACCATGTTTAAACCGGAAAGTTTAAATCAGGAATCTAGTCATATATTATTTAACAAATTAAATACTTCAAACGAATGAGTTTATCAGTAAAAATTGTATTGTATAAATCAAAAACCTTATCGAATGGTGAACATCCTATCATGTTACGTATTATCAAAGACCGAAAAGTAAAATATATAAACTTGAAAAAAAGTTGTCATCCTGATCTTTGGGACGAGAAAAATAATCTTCCAAAGAAAAAGCATCCAACCTATACAGAATTTAAAATATTATTTGAACAAAAGGTTTTAGAAGCCAATAAACTCGCTCTCAATTTAGATATTCAGGACAAAGACTATACAGCTGATCAGATTACGAAGCGACTAAACCGTTCCTCCAACTATAAATCTATTATAAAGTTTTTTGAACACGTGATTTCCAGGTTTGAAAATTCAAACCAAATCGGATATGGTAATGTATTTCAAACTACAAAAAATACGTTAGTAAGATTCTATGGTAATAAGAATCTAACCTTCGCAGAAATAAATACAACTTTTATAAATAACTATGAAGCAGATCTTCGTTCAAGAGGGGTTGGTTTAACTACTATTTTCATTTACATGAGGACATTAAAAACCCTAATCAATTATGCAAGAAATGAAGATATTGTGAGAGACGATTATGATCCATTTAAAGATATAAGTTTTGCAAAATACAGACGAGTAAAAACTGCAAAGCGAGCTATTAGTAAGGAAAGTATAAAAGCAATTGCCGATTTAATTTTTGACGAAAAAGTAAGCCTATTTCATTCAAGGAACTATTTCCTTTTTAGTTATTATAATCGAGGTATGAACTTTATTGATATGGCATTTTTAAAATGGAACGCCATCACTGATAATCAACTTTCATATACAAGGCGTAAAACTAAGGAGACATTTGTTATAGGATTGTTACCACCTGCAATAAAAATTTTAAAGTATTATAAAAATAACTATCCCAGCACTTCTGACTTCTATGTTTTTCCTATTCTAAATGAATCGCATCTTACAGCAAGGTCAATTGATAACAGGATTGATAAAGTTTTGAAAATCGTAAATAAAGATTTAAAAAAAATTGCCGAATTGGCTGGTATTAATGAAAAACTTACAACTTATGTTGCTCGTCATTCTTATGCGACTAATATGAAAAATAGTGGTGTCCCGATTAATATTATAAGTGAGTCAATGGGACACGATAGCGAAAAAACAACTCAAATTTATTTGGAAAGCTTCGGAAATAAAATTTTAGATGAAGCGAATAAAGCCATACTATAATTCAAAATATTTTTTATGCCAATTACCTACAGTGAATTTATAAAGGAAAGAAACTTAAAGCTGGAATTATTAAAGGCCAAGTATAAATCAGCGATCAAGAAACCAAAAAAACAGTTTAAATTGGAAGTTCACTCAGTTTTTTTCAAAACCATGAATGACGAGTATATTGTTTTAGCTCAAAAAATCGCCCCTCACTACAACTTTTTGCAGGAAATTATGACAGAACACAATCATGATCCTAGCAAAAAAATTTCTGATTTATTTGATTCGAAGATTAAAGAAATTACCGTTGCAAAATTTGAATTAATGTTACAAGATTTAATACTAAATGAAGCGATGAACCTCTTTTTTACTTACTTAAATAAGAAATTTGAAGAACTAAAACCACAAAATTTAAACGAAAGTCCTATCCAAAGTGCTTTAAAATGGAATGCAGATAATGAGACCGAATTAATTCAATTGATTTATGCATTAAACAAAGCCGGTTACATATCAGGGAATATTACAAAAATTGTCCCCGAATTTGCTAGTTTAATGAATTTCCCATTGGGGAAAAATTGGAAAATCAATCATTCTTCTAGTATCCACAATCGTAAAGATGGTTATCAGGTTAAGCTTTTTGAAAAACTTAAAGAGAAGTATAATGAATACTGCATCGAACAAATAACTAAAGTGAAAAGCAGAGAAAAGTAATTTAACCTCAATTTAACTAAGCCTGTTTTCATATTTATAGTCCGCTATTTTGCTGCAACTAATTTTTAAAGTTATGGCAGAACTAATCATTATTAACAAAGACGATCTTGAAGTTTTAATTCAGGATGCACTTTTCAAATCGTTGCAGAAGCAACAATTTAATCACCGAGACGAAGGCGAAAAATTCTTTTCTCTAAGTGAAGCTGCAAAATTCTTGCAGTTGGCAAAACAAACTCTTTACAGTTTTACCTCTCAAAGAACAATTCCTTTTATCAAAAGAGGGAAGAAGCTTTATTTCAGAAAATCTGATCTGGAAAAATGGCTTAATGAAGGCCGAAAAAAATCTAAAGATGAAATTATCAAGTCCCTGGAAGCTAATGACGGCAAACTAGTCTAAAGATATTTTCGATGAATTACCTACCTAAAATTGAAAGAAAAAAAAATCAAAATGAGATCAGGCCGAATTTTGATTTTAGTTTGATCGATAAAATCAAACAAGAAGCTGATAAGCTTACAGATACCAAAACCGCAGTAAAGCATAATGAAATACTAAAACTCCTAATCGATAAAATTCAAAAGGTAGATTTTCGAAAGCTTGCAGAACTAAATGACGAAAATAAAAGCTTATCCAAAAAGCACTACCTTATCTGTAGCATTGAACAAATTTTAGACTTAGCGAAAAAAAGAAATTGGGGAATTTGCAAACATTTAAGTTATGTTTATTTATACAATGGAGCTTATTGGAGCTTAGTAAACGAGTCAGAATTTCAAAATTTTCTTGGGGAAGCAGCAGAAAAAATGGGAGTTGACAAATTTGAAGCCAGGCATTATCAATTTCAAGAACAACTTTATAAACAATTTCTTGTCGCTGCTAATCTTCCTAAACCGGAACAAGATTGTGACATCGTTCTAATAAATTTAAAGAATGGAACTTTCGAAATAAGTCCACAGAAGCAATTTTTAAGAGCGCCACGTATCGAGGATTTTCTGACGTATCAATTACCCTTTGAATATAATCCGGATGCACAGGCGCCTATTTTCGAATGTTATTTAAACAAGGTACTACCTGACGTTACAATGCAGCAAATCTTAGCAGAGTATCTAGCTTACATCTTCATTAAACCAGGTTATTTAAAGCTCGAAAAAATACTGTTACTCTATGGTAGTGGTGCGAATGGGAAATCGGTTTTTTTTGATGTTGTAAATGCAATTCTTGGGGATGAAAATACCAGCAGTTATTCTTTGCAAAGCATTACGGATAACAACGGATATCATAGGGCAATGCTTGGCAATAAATTATTGAATTATGCAAGTGAAATCAGTACTAAACTTGAAACGCCAATTCTTAAACAAATGGCATCTGGGGAGCCAATCGAAGCAAGACTTCCTTATGGCGAACCCTTTAAATTAACCAATTATGCCAAGCTTCTATTCAATTGTAACGAATTGCCAAATAATGTAGAACAAACAAATGCATTTTTTAGACGATTACTGATTATTCCATTTGAAATTACTATTCCTGAGGAGGAACAAGATAAGGAACTATCAAAGAAAATTATTGCAGCTGAGCTTTCTGGGGTTTTTAATTGGATATTGCAGGGTTTAGGGCGATTATTAAAACAAAAAAACTTCACTAAAAGTGCAGCAGTAAATAAGCAGCTCCAGGATTATAAAAAGCATTCAGATAGTGTTCAAATGTTCTTGGAAGAGGCAGGTTACGAAAAAGGAGGTAATGAGGCAGTGTTATTCGGTGATCTTTTTAAGGAATACATTTCTTATTGCACCGAAAGTAATCACAGATCGACTAGTAAACTAAATTTCAGCCAAAAATTAAAAAATGCTGGTTTTGAAACCGAAAGAAAGAATTCTGGCATTGTTGTCTATATAAAAAAGATTTTATTTGATTCTTCACCATATTCACTGCATTCATAGAAACCTACTAAAAAGTGAATCTAGTGAATGCGATGAATTAAAATAAACAACTTATTTTATGGAATATAGGTATGTTTTAGAGCCTTACAATGGCATGAAAAGCCGTTATGTATGCCCAAATTGCAATCACAAAAGCAGATCATTTTCACGGTATATTGATTCTGAAACTGGTGAATATATAAATCCAATTGTTGGCCGTTGTAACCGCGAAGAAAATTGTTCATATCATTATCCACCTAAACAATATTTTAAAGATCAAGGTATTTGCACAAAATCATTGAATCCTATTCCCAAAAGAAAAACCCCGTTTCTTTTGGGTCAACAAAAACAGACTTCATTTATACCGACTGATGTCTTTAAAACCAGTTTGAAAAATTATGGCAATAATAATTTCGTAAGGTTTTTGATTGAAAATTTTGGGGAGGAAGTAGCAAATACAGTGCTACAGAGGTATTTTATTGGAACATCAAATCATTGGCCTGGTGCAACTATCTTCTGGCAAATTGATATTGATTATAAAATTAGAGCAGGTAAAATTATGCTTTATAACTCCTCTAAAGGCAAAAGGGTAAAAGAGCCGTTTAGTTATATCACTTGGGTGCATTCATTGATTAAACAGCCGGGCTTTGCCCTTGAACAGTGTTTGTTTGGCGAACATTTATTAGCTAATAAAAGTAAGGTCGTAATGGTAGTTGAAAGTGAAAAAACGGCTGTTATTTCGAGCATTTTTATGCCGGAATATATTTGGTTAGCAACAGGCGGAATTAATAATATAAATGAAAAAATATGTGGTGTTTTAAAAGGACGAGATGTGATTTTTCATCCTGATTTTGGAGCTTCTAAAAAATGGGAATTTAAGGTTAGCAAGCTGCAACAGAACTGTAATTTTCTAACCTCAAATTTACTCGATGAAAATATGAAAAAATATGGACTTAAAAATGGAGCGGATATTGCTGATTATCTAATAATATAACGAGAAGTTGAAATGGTAGCCTTTTGCAGATAGTCAAGAAAGAACCTAATGTCCCAACATCTTATGATATTAGAGTGCAAAAAAGGAAATGTTATAAATCCTTATCTGGAGAATTCGCTGATATTGACCACCTGATTCCGGCGGAAACTGACCACCTGTTCCGCGCGAAACTGACCACCTGATTCCGGGGGAAATTGACCACCCTGAACGGGCAGATTAAGGGTTATTATGTTCACAAAACATATTAACATTACTCGTTACTCGATATAAATATAATGCCCTGATCTACTGAGAATTAAATACCTCTCTGAGCAAGTAAAATGTTATTTTATTATTACTCTATTACTAAAGTAAGTAGAGTAACTCGAAAAGGCGAAAATATTTTTTATTTTTTTTTTATGTTTAATAGGCTAACTTTAGCTGATTAAAACAAGAAAATTAGTATCGAGAATTAATATTTTCCAAAACGGGGAAGCTGAAAACCGATTAAGAGTAAGCGTAAATCTAAATTATTTATCATGAAATTAAATTTTTTAAAAAAGACAATGTTAGCTTTTGCTCTTCCAATATTGCTTTCAAGTTGTGCAACGATTTTTGGACATAGCTCTTATCCTGTTACAATCAATAGTAATCCAAATGGAGCTACAATAAGTATTACTGACAGATCCGGTAAAGAAGTTTTTAAAGGTGCAAGCCCTGCAACGGTCACACTTAAATCAAGTTCGGGTTATTTTGCAAGAGCGGAATACCAAGTAAAAATTTCTGCCACAGGCTATGCAGAACAGGTAATTCCAGTTAACTACAAACTAAATGGTTGGTATTTTGGAAATCTTTTGATCGGAGGGGTTTTAGGAATGTTGATTGTCGATCCTGCTACCGGTGCGATGTGGAAGTTAGATACACCACCAATAAACGTCAATCTAAGCAAGCTATCTGCTTCGGTTAGGACACCGCAATTGGAAATAATAAACATTGCTAGTGTTCCACAAAATTTGAAAGACAAACTAGTTCGTATAAACTAATTAACGCAACTTTATTAACACGTTGGCTGGAACAAACTACGAAAATTCCTTGATTTTAAATTTTTTAATCTTGAAACTCCTTGTCGTTAGGCAAGGAGTTTTGGCTTATAAAAGCTTTATATTATTCGAAAACTAATCTATTTAAGCATACCCCGCACTTTATGAAAAAAATAAAAAATATATTCGCCAGCGATCTAAAAAAACCAATCGTTTTGCTTTTGCTTTTTCTATTTTCATGTCGTTTTTGTTACGCTCAAACGGATACAATATTTTCAACTAATGAAAAAATATCATGCTCAGTAAAGGAAGTAACCCCGCTGGTAGTTAAATATTCTTTTCCAGGTGAAGATGCTATAAATACTATTTACAAAAACACTGTAAAAAAAATAATTTTTAAAAGCGGTCGAGTACAAACATTTGCTGAAGTTGCAAACGTCAAAGATGTGAGTAACGTAATGGATTTTGACAATGTTACCATTACAATTATAGAAAGCGACATCTTGGGGCTCAAAAAGATTAGAGACCTAAGTTCAACAACAAAAGGAAGTATTTGGAAGAAAAGTTTTGATCAAGAAACCATAAAGCAAATGGCTTTCCACAGATTAAAAATTCAGGCTGCGATGTTCGGATCAAACGCTGTTTTTGTCACCCGCCAAAACTTTACGATTTATTCAGCATATGTTCCCGGAATAATGTATCTCGATGGAATTGCTTACACAAATAAGCTACCTAAAATTGATGAGTTTAAAAAAATTTACGGAAATCAAACATCATTTTTAGTCTCTTATAAATATAGCTTAGGTCCCAAAGATAACGATGTCGTTCAAAAGGGAACTAATAAATCGTTTAGGATTTTGAATGTTACTAATGACGATGGCGTTGTTTATTTAGATGGAATATTAGAAGACGAGAAAAAAGTAAATAGATTTCAATTAGTAAACTTCAATCCAAACAATTTTAGTATCGCTTATAAAGATGAGGATACGATTTACAACCTTGTAGTCAAACTTTAAATCGTCGAAATGAAGATTTAAAGTTTGATAAATAATCAAAGCTAATTTCACCCTTTTGAATTATGAACGATTCTTTCCTCGATAAATTTATTTTATGAAATTTTTAGTCCCTTTATTCATTTTATTTTTAATAACATCGACCGCTAAATCTCAAAATTTGACAGGCTTTTCAGAAGCTAGTATTCGCGAATTTATGAATAAAAAAGTTTCGAGTTTTAGCAAAAAAGCGCAAAATGATAATGGGTTTATTTTAACCTATCATTATGATGTTTCATCTCAAAACAGATCAATAGCAAAAAATCCATTGAGTGCTGCTTTTTATTTGAATAAAAAAGATATTTGTTATTTATGTATTTTAACATTCAAAAGAGATGGCCATTTAGATGAGACTCTCCACGATTTAGAAAACAGTCCACATTTAGTAAAAGCAGCTGATCGATTTCTTTGGACTGACAACGTCGATTTTACTGAAATAGAATTAAAATTTCCGGATGACGATACTTTCCAACTTCAATTCAAAATAGGACATTAAAAATTGAAATTTTTTTGAACTGATAAATATGGTTTTTTATCGAAACCGTATCAGGCCATTAGTAATTTCATTACAATGAATCAAAAATTTCGATTTTATAACTGATAAATTCGATTCACTTACTCTCGAAATGCTTTTAACATTCAATTGTTCAATATAATCTCTGCTAATTTGACAAACAAGACTAAAAAAATCTCTTTCGGCAACATTATTAAACAATAACTTAAGAAAGCTCCATTGTTCAATTGATAAATTTGGGGCATCAAAAGATTTTAAATCATCATAGACAGAATCAAAATATTCAAGCTCATAAAATTCATCAGTATTTAACTGGTATAAAAACAGATCTATTGTTTGCTTTTGTTCTGGAATTATACCTAATTGAGATTTAATATTCATTTCCTTTTGTATTGCTAGAAATTTTTCCTGCCTTCTTTTAAGTATTTTGTATTTCTTCAAATCGACAGACATTTCAAGATATCTTTGATAATCTTCAATGCTAAATTTCTTTACTTGCCTTTTATGTTTGAATGACAACACCTTTTGTTCTAAAGCAAATTTTTCTTTATGATAAAATCGAAATTGTTTGCACTTGTTAGAACAATATAATTTCCCGGCTCTAGGCTTTAAAAAAGCACTATTGCATACAATACAATGAGTTTTTATAACTGAATTCCTAACCAAAATAAGACTGCTTGTGTTATCGGTTTTATCTGAATCATACCTTTCTATGTTACTCATCTTAAACTGTTTAAACTCAAATTTACTAAAATTTGAATGTTTAAACCATGTTTAAACCAAAAATAAAAAAGGCTCTTAGATAGAATCTAAGAGCCTGATAATCAAGTCGGGATGAGAAGATTCGAACTTCCGACCTCCAGCACCCCATGCTGGCGCGATACCGGGCTACGCTACATCCCGAGTTTTATAAACTCTGTTTTCCCAAAATTCGGATAGCCGAACCAAGGCAACAAATATATTAAATACACTTTCAATTTGAAAAAAACAGCATATTTATGGTTGATATGATGATGAATATCCGCTTTACAGGCAAAACCATAATGAAGCTGCTTTTTTTGCTGCTGCTATTGCTACTTTGCTCCTGCAAAAAGAAAGATGTTGCTACGCCTACCCCGGATATTTCACTCAAATCGGTTGCGCCCTTCCCGGTTGGGGCTGCCATTAATCCCTGGCTGCTTAAAAGTAATTTCAATTATTACGGTCGTGTTGCCACCGAATACAACAGTGTGACTACCGAAAACGTACTCAAATTTAACTTTGTTGAGCCGCAACAAAACCAGTTCGATTTTAGTGAGGGGGATACCATCCTCAATTTTGCAAAAGCGCAGCACATGCGTGTACATGGGCACAACCTGGTCTGGCATAATGCGCTGGCGCTTCCGAGCTGGGTGATCAACTTTTCGGGCAATGCTGCTGCATGGGAGGTGCTATTCAAAAACCATATCGAGACCGAGGTAGCGCATTACAAAGGACAGATCGCCTCCTGGGATGTGGTCAACGAAGCGATTCGCGACGACAATGGCGCCCTCCGCAATCTCGACGTAAACCCCGGCGATGGCAGCATTTGGCGCCGTAACCTCGGACCCGATTACATCGCCCGGGCCTTCCAATACGCCCACGAAGCTGATCCGAATGCCCTGTTGTTCTACAATGATTACGGCCAGGAATGGAACAGCGTAAAACTCGATTCGATGATCGCGCTGGTTAACGGCTTAAAAAACCGGGGTATACCCATCAATGGGATAGGTATGCAATGTCATATTGATATCAATATGGATCAGGCCAATTTTAAAACTGCTTTGCAAAAACTGGTAGCAACAGGGCTGCTGATCCATATTTCGGAGCTGGATATTGCTGTTAACCCGGGTAACGACCCCAACATCACTTACAATTATACCCTGCAACTGCAACAATCAAATATGTTCCAGTTTGTTGTTCAAACTTATAAAACTACGGTACCCAAAGCACAGCAATACGGCATAACAACCTGGAACGTGGGTGATGCCGACAGCTGGATACCCGGATTTTACAACAGAAAAGACTGGCCATTGCCCTTCGATAGCTTGTATCGGCGCAAAAACTGCTATAATGGCTATTTGAACGGCCTGAAAAATTAATAGCTAAACAATTTGCAAGGCCGATTCGGGTGCAGGAGGATTTTCGGCTGCCTGCTTCTTTTGTTTACGCAGGTATCGAAAATGAAATACACCGATCAGTAAAGCAAAAATACCTTCGCTAAGCAAGGTGTTGGGTGCCCCGATCCATTTGGATACCGAGCCTACGATCAAGCCGCCGAATGGTTGCATACCAAAAAACGCCATGGCATAAAAGCTGATCACCCGGCCACGCATGGCTGGGTCGGCGGTAGTTTGTAACAGGGTATTGCTGACGGTGATCTGCGACATCATCCCAAAGCCGGCGATCGTGGCAAATGCCAGTGCCAGCGGATAGGTGCCTTCGTGCGAAAAAAGTACCAGTCCGCCGCCAAATACCAGCGTATTAATTGCCAAAACCTTCCTCAAATTGGTGCCCGGTTTGAGCGAGGCCAGAAAAATAGCGCCACTTAAAGCACCCAACCCGATCACACTATCCAGGATACCAAAAGTGGAAGCGGTGCCTTTGAAAATATCACGTGCATATATTGGCAATAAGGTACTGAAAGGCAATACCAGCAAACTGATCAAACCAAGCATCAGTATGATGTAAGAAATAGAGGGTGTTCTTTTCAGGTAGGCAAAACCCTCTTTGAGCTCTTCTATTGGGTTTTTTGTGTGTACTTTCTCAATAAATCTGGGCAATCGCATCATTAATAGCGAAATGATAACGGCTACAAAACTCAGTGCATTTAACACAAAGCATGTACCGTCACCCAACTTTTCCAAAACAAAACCCGCAATGGCCGGTCCGATTAGCCTGGATAAATTTACCATCGACGAATTAAGTGCCAGGGCATTGGGCAAGTCTTTTTTATCATCGATCATTTCATATACCAGAGCTTGTCGTGCCGGTACGTCGAAGGCATTGATGATACCGAGTACAGCGCTAAGTGCAAATATTTCCCATACGGTATAGTGTACAAACAAAACAAGTAATGCCAATGCGATCGCCTGTATCATGGAGGCTATTTGTGTACCCAGTAAAACCCGGTACCGGTTATACCTGTCAGATACCACACCGCCGACCAGGGAAAATAAAAACGATGGCAGTTGGCTCACTAGTAACGATAAGCCTAACATTAAACTGGAGTGTGTCAATGAATATACGATCCAGCTTACTGCAGTCTTTTGCATCCAGGTGCCTATGAGCGAAACAGATTGCCCCGAAAAGAACAGCCTGTAATTGCGACTCCCGAATGCGCTAAATGTTGTAATTTTCATAAAGTACCCCTATGCATCTTTTATTCAAAATCCACCAGTTTTTTCAATGGTACCAAAGCCCGGTAAAGCCATTCCTGTTCCTCAGCGGTACATTTTTCACGAATAGCTTTAGCCAGCCACTCGTCGCGCTCGCTCCGCATTTGCAAAAGAAACTGTTCGCCGGCATTGCTGAGTGCTATATACACTTTGCGCCTGTCAGTTTTTGATGCTGTCCGGGTGATATAACCCAGGCTATATAAATTATTGAGCACAGACGACATCGATTGATTGGTGATTTTTTCCATCGCGGCCAATTCGCTTGGCAGCAATTTTTGGTATTGCGCAAGCAAGCCCATGGTCGACCTTTCAGTCAATGAAAGCTGCTGCCCGGTAGCAGATTCCTTTCTCAGCTTTTTTACCAGTCGTGTTACTAACGCTCTGATGGCTGTAGCCAATTGTGTCTCAGGATTATTATTCATCGCTTTTGCTCAGTTAAACTAATAAGTTTACCTTACAAAGGTAAAAAGGTCATCCGGGTCTAAAAAGGCCTCATTATCATTTAAATGTTATAATTTTGATCAGCAGGTTTCGTTTTAACTTCGATAATGAAATTTGGAAGCAATTAGCAGCATGCCGCCGACTGGGAATTACGATTTATTAATAGCTAAGATTGATACCTTCATCCGCAAGTATTATTTAAATAACTTGTTGCGGGGGCTCATTTTTTTGGGTGCGGGACTATTTTCAGCTTTTGTCATCATCACCGTAAGTGAATACTACGCTGATTTCAATTCCAGTTTTCGAACCTTTCTTTTTTACTTTTTTATTCTGCTTAACCTTGGCCTCATTAGTTGGTTGGTTTTACCCTCATTGTTGGCCTGGCTCAAATTGGGTAAAACTATCACCTATGATCAGGCAGCCTCCATTATCGGAAAGCAATTTGCCGAAGTGAATGACAAATTGCTGAATACTTTGCAATTAAAAAAAATGGCAGACGAAGCCGGTCAGAGCGAATTATTGGCGGCAAGCATCGATCAAAAAATATCGGCGCTAAAACCCATCAGTTTTCCGGCAGCTATTGATATCAGCCAGAACAATAAATATTTAAAATGGGTCATTTTCCCTGCAGCGTTAATCATCATCATTGCCCTGGCGGCACCGGCGATCATTACAGAAAGCACAAAAAAGCTCATCCGGCATAATGAATATTTTGCGCCGGTGGCACCCTTTCGATTTGTATTGCTAAATAATACACTGTCGGCGGTTCAGGGCCAGGATCTTAAAATTGACCTGAAGCTTGAGGGTGATCAACTGCCCGCCGATGTTTATATTGAAGCCGGAAGCAATACCTTCAAATTGGATAAAGACAATATCAGTCGATTCCATTACCAATTCAGCAATTTGCAAAGAAATACCTCGTTTAAGTTTGTTGGAAATGGATTTTCCTCACCAACTTACCTGGTGAAGGTCAATTTAAAACCATCACTGCTTCATTTTGATGTCGACCTTGAATACCCTGCCTATCTTCGAAAAACAAATGCGCACCTGGTAAATGCCGGCGAATTAACTGTACCTACCGGAACGAAGATCAAATGGGAACTGCACACACAAAATGCTGACGGTTTAACATTTGAATTAAATGGCAATAAAACCGCTGCTACCAATATCAGTGACGATCTGTTTGAACACACTGAGCGGGTTTACAAAAACACGTTTTACAAATTGCTGCCGCTGAGCCGGCAGGTCGAACATGGTGATCAGGTTTCCTATCCGATCAATGTAATTGCTGATGAGCTTCCGGCAATAACGGTCAATGAAAAAAATGACTCCATCAGCAATAAAGCGCTTTATTTTGATGGTAAAATTCAGGACGACCACGGTTTTACATCATTAACTTTCAATTATAAATTATCTGCTCCGGGTGAGAAAACTTCGGAAAAGCTGATCACTAAATCAGTCAGGGCTGACCTCAATAAAACACAGGCCGATTTTTTTTACTTCTGGAATTTAAAAGACATCGGTGCTAAACCGGGTCAACAGATCACCTACTATTTCGAAGTAGCGGATAACGATGGTGTGGTCGGGCCGAAAAAAGTGCGCTCGGCAGAGCGGACGTTGAATATCCCCGATCAGGCTCAGGTCAACGAACACCTGGAAAATAACACACAAGCTATCAAACAAAAAATGCAGGATGCTATCAAACTTGCAGGGCAGATAGAGCACGATTCGCAAAAACTAAATCAAATGCTGCTGGATAAAAATAGCCTTACTTTTGATGAAAAAAAACAAATAGACGAGTTGCTGGAGAAAAAGAAGGATCTGGATAATCTGGTTAAAGAAATACAGGACGAAAACAAAAAAAATATTTACCAGCGGCAGGAGAATCAGCAACAAAATAAAGAACTGGAAGAAAAACAAAAAGAAATCGAAAACCTTTTTAACAATGTGCTTGACAAAAAAACCCGCGAAATGCTTGAAAAGCTGCAGGAAATGATGAACGAGCAGCAAAAAGATGGTACCCGCGATCAACTTTCGAAGATGCAACTGGACAATAAATCGCTTCGAAAAGAGCTTGACCGGATTTTGCAACTGTATAAGAAGCTTGAATTTGATCAGAAACTTAATCAGGATATTAATCAACTCAATCAATTAGCCGAAAAGGAACAACAGCTGGCGCAGCAAACCCAACAAAAGGATAGCCAGGCAAAAGACCTGCAACAGCAACAGGAAAAAATACAACAGGATTTTGAAGGTGTAAAAAAAGGCCTGCAGGAGCTTCAAAAACAAGATGAAGCCGCTGAACAAAAAAATAATTTCGAAAATCCTAAAGAGGATGAGCAAAAAATAGATCAGCAAATGCAGCAAAGCAGCGAGAGTTTGCAAAAGAACGATCGTCAAAAAGCAACATTATCGCAGCAGCAATCGGCACAGCAAATGAAGCAACTGGCGAGCAAGCTGGAACAAAAAAATGAGCAGCAGGAAGAAAATGAAACTAATATAAATGCTCAACAATTGCGCGAATTATTGAAAAACCTGGTGAACAGTTCCTTCGATCAGGAAAAAGTGATGGAAACATTAAAAAATACTATTCCAACTGACCCAAATTATACTATATTAGCACAAAAACAAAAAGACATAAAAGATAATCTGAGGACAGCAGAGGACAGTTTGTATGCCATAAGCCGGAGAGTACCGCAAATACAATCAACTGTAAACCAGGAGATAGCGGCCATCAATGAACATATTGACCGGGCACTTGAAAATTTGGGCGACCGCCGTACGCCGGAGGCCAACCGAAACCAGCAATATGCGATGACATCCATGAATAACCTGGCCCTGATGTTGAGTGAAGCGCTTGAGCAATTGCAAAAAGCCATGAAGAATTCCAAAGGCGGCGGTAAATCAAAACAACCTTCGCTTTCGCAATTACAAAAGATGCAGCAGCAGCTGAATCAAAATATGCAGAAGATGCGAGATCAGCTGCAAAAGCAGGGAAACATGTCGCAAAGTCAGCGAAACGGCATGAGCGAACAACTGGCAAAAATGGCTCGCGAACAGCAAATGATAAGGGAAGCGCTTGAAAAAATAAACCAGCAAGAAAACAAAGACGGTACCGGTAGGTTAGGCAATTTGGACAAAATTTCAAAAGAAATGGAACAAACTGAAAACGATATCGTAAACAAGCGCATAACTGATGATTTGCTAAAGAGGCAACAACAGATCCAGAGCCGGTTACTTGAAGCTGAGAAAGCTGAGCGGCAACAAGAACAGGATCAGCAGCGCGAAAGCAATGCTGGAAAGGATCTGCCTCCGGGATACATTAAAGCATTACAGGATTATCAGCAAAAAAGCGAAAAACAAACCGAACAGATTAGGACTGTATCTCCGGCACTTAATTTGTATTATAAACAAAAAATAAAATCTTACTTTGATCAACTTAATGCCCATTAGTATGCAAGAAGCAAACGTTCAAACCAGCGAACTTTATACTTTACAGCTTCCGTCAAAACCGGAGAGCATAACGTTGCTGGAAAACCTCATCGAGCAAATTGCTGATAAGCATCATGTAAGCGAAGACACTTTTGCTAATATGATGACCTGCCTGAATGAAATAGCCATCAATGCTATTGTACATGGCAATAAATTGGACGAAAGCAAAAAGGTGATTGTAAACGCCGAAGTTGAGTCAAAACGCGTGATCTGGACGGTTACCGACGAAGGTGCAGGTTTTGATTACGATCATTTACCGGATCCAACTGCTGATGAAAATCTTGAAAACCTCACCGGGAGAGGTGTATTCATTGTAAAACAACTTGCAGACCAGTGTATTTTCAATTCCCGTGGAAATGAAGTCGAACTTCATTTTAAGATCTGATGCCCGCTATCCATTTTTTTGTACAAGACATTAGTTATCATCTGAAAAATAAAAATCCTTTAAAAGCGTGGATCAAAGAAACCATTGCAGCCGAGGGTTATAAACTACACGAAATCAACTACATTTTTTGTAACGATAGTTATTTGCTGAAAATCAATCAGCAATACCTCGATCACGATACTTATACCGATATTATCACCTTTGATAACTCCGAACAAAAAGGAGTAATTGAAGGTGATATTTTTATTTCTATAGACCGCATTCGCGAAAATGCTGCCCAATTCGACACTGGCGAAACCAATGAACTTCATCGTGTTATGATCCATGGCGCATTACATTTGCTTGGTTATAAAGACAAAACCCCCACCAGCAAAAGCCAGATGACCGCTAAGGAAGACGAGTATTTAAGCAAAAGAAATTTTACATAAGGCAGATAGTTGCCCCAGCCGAAAGCAGATTAATAGCTTTAACTTTACGCAACAAAAGCTGAAATCAAATTTTTTATCGTTATGAAAATATTAATGTTATTAGCAACCATTTTATTCGTTACACCGACTTCGGTGTACGATTTTCAATTAAAAAGCATTGATGGTGAATCATTTTCTCTCGCAAAATACAAAGGCAAGAAAGTATTGATCGTTAACACAGCTTCCAAATGTGGTTTTACACCACAGTATGCCGAGCTTCAAAAACTTTCTGAACAGTATAAAGGTAAAGTGGTAGTTGTTGGTTTTCCGGCAAACAATTTTGGCCAGCAGGAACCCGGCAATGCAACCGAGATAAAATCGTTCTGCCAGAAAAATTATGGCGTTACTTTCCCGCTAAGTGAAAAAGTAAGCGTAAAGGGTGATGATATTACGCCATTGTTCAAATACCTGATCAGCGCACCAAATCCCGAAGGTATTACCGGCGACGTGGGATGGAACTTTGAAAAATTCCTGGTCGACGAAAATGGTAAATTGATCCACCGGTTTCGTTCTAACGTTACTCCTCTTTCGCCAGAACTGACCAAATATCTTTAACACCGGGACAAACAATATCCATAAAAAGCTCCGCTAAAACCGGGGCTTTTTTATTGCTTTGCGGAGCTCTGTTGTGCCCTGGCGGCAGAGTCTTTCTGTAGCTTTTTGATCGAGTCCTGTTTGGCTTTCAGTTCTTTCTTTTTCTTCTTATTGAAGAAACCCTTTAAAAGAAAATTATCCTGAGCGGCTTTCAGATCGGTATTTAAAGTTGTCGTGGTGGCATGCACATTGGCAATAGTGCTTTTGGCCTGGCTCATGGTTCCCTCAATATCCCGGGCCATTTTATCATTATTCAGCAATCTGCCAATGCTTCCCTTACCATGGTTCACTTTGTCGACGATCTGTGAAAGTCCGGATATCAGCGTGCCGGCATCGTCAGCGATCCCGGTAATTTTTTTGATCATTTTGTCAACATCAAAAGGATTAACACCAACAAGCTGATCCCCATTTTTAACTTCCTGCGACGTTGTGGCACCGCCCGGCGAAATAATAACCAGCTTGTCGCCCATCAAACCATCGCTGCCAATAGCGATCTTGGCATCCTTTTTTATAAACTTTCTAACGTTTTCATTCAATGACAGAATAACCTTTACAGTAGTGTCATTCACTATCGCTATGTTTTCTACCACGCCAACGTTAATACCGGCAAAACGGGCATTATTGCCAACCTGCAAGCCGTTTACATCCTTAAACAATCCATGAACATGAAATGTATCTGAGAACAATCCTTTTTTATTCCCAATAAAGAATATTGCTAATACCAGCACAGCTAATCCAGCCATTGCAAATACGCCCGTCCGTATCTTTTGTCCCGATGTGGTTTTCATATCTTTTATTTAAAAAAAGAACTCACGAATTCATCTTTTGAATTTTTAACCTCTTCAAAGCTGCCTTCGGCAATAAATTCTCCGTCGTTCAAAACTAAAACACGGTCGGCTGTAATAGCGGCACATTCCATGTCGTGGGTAATGATGATCGAAGTGGTTTTATATTTTTTTTGTATCTCCAGCACCAGGTTACTGATCTCGCGTGATGTAATCGGGTCGAGGCCTGTGGTCGGTTCATCATAAAGCATCAACTCAGGATTTACAACCAGCGTACGCGCCAAACCGGCGCGTTTACGCATTCCTCCCGAAAGATCTGAGGGCATCTTATCGATCGAATCAAGTAAGCCAACACTCTTCAATACTTCTTCAACACGCTTATCAATCTCGTTTTGATCGTTCAACTTCAGTATGCGTATGAGCGGAAATTGCATGTTTTCACGCACGGTCATCGAGTCATATAGAGCGCCACTTTGAAAAAGGAAACCGATCCTTATCCGAAGTTTTTTTAGTTGCTTTTCCGTCAAAGTTGAAACTTCTTCGCCAAAAACCCTCAGTTCCCCTTCATCCGGAGTGATCATCCCAACCAGGCATTGAATGATCACAGATTTTCCGGACCCGGATTTTCCCAATACCACTACATTCTCACCTTTATTGACTTCGAAATTGATATTCTTTAATACATCTTTTTTGCCAAAAGACTTTTTAAGTCCATGGACATAAATTACCTCTTCACCCTTGCCGGCAGATCGCACATTTTTTTTAACTGTTTTTTCTGATTCAGTATGACGCATCTTATCAATAAATTATAATGTTGCTTACCTGAACAACAATAGCATCAATAATGAATATCCAAAGCGAAGCCGCCACAACCGCTGAGTTGGCTGCTAATCCTACACTCTCTGTGCCTTTATTAGAATTATATCCTTTGTAACAGCCTATAAACCCAATAACGAATCCAAAAAATATAGTTTTGATAAAAGCGGGTAGCAGATCACTAAACCCAAGTGAGGCGATACATTTATTAAAATAAAGGAAGAGGCTAACATTGCCGTTAACGTTGATGGCCAAAAATCCACCAAGCAGCCCCAAAACGTCGCCTAATAGCGTGAGTAGCGGTACCATGGCTATTGTAGCCAGAATTCGGGTTACTACCAGATATTGGACAGGATTTGCACCCGACACCTCCATGGCATCGATCTGTTCGGTGACTTTCATGCTGCCCAACTCGGCTCCTATGCCTGAGGCTATCTTTCCAGCACAAATGATCGCCGTGATCACAGGTCCGATTTCCTTAACAATCGAAACCGCAAGCGACTTTGGTAACATGCTCTCCGCACCAAAACCAATAAGGGTTGGCCTCAGCTGTAGCGCTAAAACCAACCCCATGATAAATGCTGTGGTACCTACCAGTGTAAACGATTTGTATCCGATCTCGTAACACTGCCGAACAAACTCAGACCATTCAAAACCAGACCTGAACAGGTTCCGGAAAAAAACTTTTAAAAATGATAGCTGCTCGCCGCTTTCTGCGAACCATCCCCGCCATCCTTTCAACACTTCGTCAGCCATGGATTGTTTTTATGTTAAACAATTGAAAATCAAATTGTTTTAACGGATCAAAACATTAAACCCAAAGCGACAGCCTGATTTATCTCATTGGAATTTCAATGATCAGCAGGCGCGAAAACGATTTGGTATCAATGGTGAATGAACCTGTATCATAAACACCAATTGCATCCCTTTTGTTTAGCGTACTGCCATCAATTTCCGATTCGCCTTCAACCTGTAATACATAAGTACCATTACCGGGAGTTTTTACGGTATAGGTAATTTTATTTCCGGGTTCAAAATCGCCAAATGAAATAGCAGCATCCTGATTAATAAATAAAGTGCTTGCATCTTTATCGCCAGAAACAACCGTAGTCAATTCGTTAACTTTCAGGTTTTCTGTAAAACTCCTTTGATCGTACCTGGGCTCAATATCTCTTTGCTTTGGAAATATCCAGGTTTGAAATAATTTAGCCTCCTCGGTTTTAGAAGGGTTGTATTCGGAGTGCATGATACCCGTTCCTGCCGACATCACCTGAACCTCCCCGGCTTTGATCTGCCCGATATTTCCCATGCTGTCGCGATGTTCGAGCGTACCGGAAAGCATGACCGTAATGATCTCCATATTATCATGGGGATGCATACCAAACCCTTTTGCCGGTGCTATCGTGTCATCATTCAATACCCGCAAAGTGCCAAAGTGTACCTTCTCTGGGTTGTACCATGGCCCGAAGCTGAATGAAAAATCAGACTGTAACCAACCAAGATCGCTGTGTCCCCGCTCGTTTGCAGGGTAAAAAATCTTTTTCATTTTGTTGAGTTCCCTCTTTTTACTTGTTTACATGTTTAAACATACAATTTCTATTCCATCGTCTGATATTGTGTATTTTTGCCTGAAATTACAATAAACATGCCATATAAAGCAGTAATTGCAGGCGCAAGCGGACTAATTGGCAGTAGCCTGTTGGAACAGTTGTTGGTTTCGCCCCAATATGACGAGGTAGTGGTACTGGTTAGAAAGCAATTGCTGGTAACCCACAAAAAGCTGGTGCAAGTTATCCTCGATTTTGATCATCTGGAAGATCACCAGGCTTTAATTACCGGGCATGCTGTGTTTTGTTGCCTGGGTTCGACCCGGAAAAAAACACCAGACCTGACGCAATACCGCAAAATTGATTACGAATATCCCTTGCAATTAGCGCAGATCGCGGTTGAAAACCAGGTAATGCATTATCATCTGGTTTCGGCTTTAGGTGCAGATCCAAAGTCTTCGAATTTTTATTCAAGAATGAAAGGCGAAATAGAGGAGGCAATAAAGCGAACCGGCATCAAATGTTTGCATATTTACGAGCCCTCTATATTAACGGGAAACCGCCAGGAATCGAGGCCGATGGAGCGTTTTGCAATAACGCTCATGACTGCGGTCAATCCTTTACTGATAGGTAAGCTAAATAAATACCGCAGTATACCGGCCGCAACCGTAGCCCGTGCGATGTTTAAACAATCGTTAAAGACAGAAGAAGGTATATTTGTACATTCTTCAGAACGAATAAAATTATTAGCGTGAGTACTTACCTATCTTCCGAAAACCTCGGACATTCATTTCATGACCATTGGTTATTTAAAAATCTAAGCATTGGCATCAACCGCGGGCAGCGGGTAGCCCTGGTAGGTATCAATGGTGCCGGCAAATCAACTTTACTGAAATTGATGGCCGGAAAGTTTTTGCCTACAGAAGGAAAGATCGTTCAGGCAAGAGACCTGCGCATCGGTTATCTTGAACAAGATCCATCATTTGAGAAAGCCCATACCATCAGCGACTATATTTTCCATTCAGAGAACAAACAGCAACAATTGATCAGGAAATATGAGGAATTGCTTGAAAATGAACCTGATAACACCAAAGCGATCGATAAGATCACCGAGGAGATCAGCGATCTCAATGCCTGGGAATATGAATATAATATCAAAACTATTTTAGGGCGCCTGGATATACACCATCTCAATCAAAGTATCAGCACTTTATCAGGCGGACAAAAAAAACGGCTTGCTCTGGCCAAGCTGCTTATTGAAGAACCCGATCTATATTTATTGGACGAGCCGACGAATCACCTCGATATTGATACAATCGAGTGGCTTGAAAAGCTAATGACCGAAGGAAATAAAACCCTGCTGATGGTAACCCACGACCGCTATTTCCTGGATAATGTTTGTAATGAGATCATGGAGATCGATAATGGCAAAATATTCGACTACAAAGGAAACTATGGCTATTATTTGGAAAAGAAAGCTGAACGCGATGCGACATTGGAAGCTCAATTTCAAAAAAACTCCAACTTATTAAAAAAGGAATTGGAATGGATGCGGCGCCAACCACAGGCACGCGGAACAAAATCAAAAGGCCGGATCAACGCTTTTTACGAGCTGGAAGAAAAAACCAAACTTGCCGGGCCGAATGCCAAGGTTGAATTAAGCGTAAAAACTTCGAGGCAGGGTAATAAGATCATCGAATTGCATCACCTGAATAAAGGTTTTAGCGGGCATACATTTATCGAAGATTTCAATTATGTATTCAAAAAAGGAGACCGTATTGGCCTTGCCGGGAAGAACGGCAGCGGCAAATCAACGCTGCTTAACCTCATCACTGGTAATATTACGCCAGATAGCGGTGAAGTGATCAAAGGCGAAACTACAGTACTGGGCTATTTTCACCAGGCTGGTATCGTATTTAAGGACGATGAAAGGGTAATTGACGTAGTAAAAAACATCGCAGAATTTATTACGATGGCAGACGGCAAAACCATATCAGCTTCAGCCCTACTTACACTGTTCCTTTTCCCGCCGAAAAAGCAATATGGTTTTATCGCCAACCTGAGCGGTGGTGAGAAAAAACGCCTCCAATTGCTGCAGATTCTGATTACGAACCCCAACTTCCTGATACTGGATGAGCCCACTAATGACCTGGATATCGACACCCTCAATGTTCTTGAAGAGTTTCTGACCAATTATTCAGGTGTATTGATGCTTGTATCGCACGATAGGTATTTACTCGACCGCTTAACTGACCAGCTCTTTATTATGGGAGGCAATGGTTCGGTTAGAATATTCAACGGGAATTATTCTTCCTACCGATACGAATTAGAACAAGAAAAGCAACTGGCAAAAACCGTTCAACCCCAGGCACGCCAGGAAGAGAAACCCGCTCCAGTCAAAAAAAACAAATTGGGTTTTAAAGATCAAAAAGAGCTGCAGACACTCGATAAGGAGATACCCGAGTTGGAGAATAAGATCAAATTACTTACCGACGAACTCCATACTGTACAGCATGATCACGCCCGGCTCCACGACCTCGCCAAAAACATACAGGACCTAACCAGTTTGCTGGATGAAAAAAGCATGAGGTGGATCTCCCTTACTGAGCTTAACGAAGCCTGATATGAAAGTTTCAGACATCATCGCTTCTATTGGTGTAATTATATTGCTGATCGCCTTCATGCTCAACTTGACTAAAAAAATGAAAGCAGATAGCAGGGCCTATTGTTCGCTCAATTTTATAGGTGCCGGCTTGTGTTGTTATGCCTCTTGGATGGTTAAATTTTATCCTTTTATCCTATTAGAGGGTGTTTGGTCGCTTGTCGCTTTGGTATCATTATTTAAAGTTCCACGTGGAACATCGGCAGATTGAAGTAAATTTGTACGTTCCACGTGGAACATGGAGGAAAAATGTTTAAGAAATACGATGTCATTGTTGTAGGTGCCGGACACGCCGGATGCGAAGCAGCGGCTGCGGCCGCTAATCTGGGCTCGTCCGTTTTGCTTATTACAATGAATATGGGAACTATCGCCCAAATGAGCTGCAACCCCGCTATGGGTGGAGTAGCAAAGGGCCAAATAGTGCGCGAGATAGATGCTATGGGGGGTTACTCCGGAATCATAGCCGACAAAACCACCATACAATTCCGGATGCTTAATCTGTCAAAGGGGCCTGCTATGTGGAGCCCCCGGGCACAGAATGACAGAATGCGTTTCGCAGAAGAATGGCGTCTGGCATTGGAGCGCACACCGAACGTGGATATATGGCAGGATATGGTCACTGAACTGACCGTAAAAAACAATACCATAAGGGGAGTCAAAACATCACTAGGGATAGAAATTGCCTGCGATGCCGTCGTATTAACTAATGGCACATTCCTCAATGGCGTAATGCACATTGGCGAAAAGAGATTCGGCGGAGGACGATCGGCAGAAAAAGCCGCCACAGGATTGACCGAGCAATTGGTAACCTTGGGATTTGAAGCAGGCAGAATGAAAACCGGTACCCCACCCCGCGTTGATGGTCGCACGCTAAACTTTAGCCTAATGGAGGAACAATGGGGCGATGAAAACCCCGGACGTTTTTCATTTACTGACGTTCCACTACCAACCGATCAACGTTGCTGCTGGATCACCTACACGAATACTAAGGTTCATGAAACGCTAAAAGAAGGCTTCGAAAAATCACCAATGTTTACCGGCAGGATCAAGGGTTTAGGCCCCAGGTATTGCCCTTCCATCGAAGATAAGATCAATCGGTTCGCCGAACGAGATCGTCATCAAATTTTTGTCGAACCAGAAGGTTGGCATACGGTAGAAATTTATGTAAACGGTTTTTCCACCTCGCTACCCGAAGATGTTCAGTACCGTGCACTCATTCAGATACCAGGCTTCGAAAACGCAAAAATGTTCAGACCGGGCTATGCTATCGAATATGACTATTTCCCGCCAACCCAATTAGACCTAACACTCGAAACAAAATTGGTAAGTAACCTTTTTTTTGCCGGACAGATCAATGGCACAACGGGATATGAAGAGGCCGCATCGCAAGGTTTTATCGCTGGTATCAATGCGCATCAAAAAGTAAACAACTTACATGAATTGATCATGAAGCGATCCGAATCCTATATCGGGGTGCTGATCGACGATCTCGTAACCAAGGGCACAGAAGAACCTTACCGCATGTTTACCTCACGCGCCGAACACCGTTTGTTATTGCGCCAGGACAATGCCGATATCCGACTAAGCCCTATCGGTCACCAACTCGGTCTGATCAGTGACGAACGAATAGAAAAGGTAAAGCAAAAAATATATAACTCAGATAAGATAGTGGCGTACACCAAAGCAGTGTCTATAGAAGCCGCAGGTGTAAATTCATTATTGGAAGAATTGGGAACAGCGGCGCTTTCACAAAACGTGAAAATATTCAACCTGGTTTCCCGACCACAGGTCTCACTCTATGACCTGGTGAAAGCCGACCGCTCATTAAAAGATCTGCTGGACAACTATGATAAAGAAACAATAGAGCAAGCTGAAATAAAAATCAAATACGAGAGTTATTTTGAAAAGGAATTAGACATCGTTGAAAAAATGCGCAAGATGGAGGACAAAGAGATCGATCCGGAATTTAACTATCAAACGATGGTTTCATTGTCAAAAGAAGCAAGAGAGAAATTGATGAAAATAAAACCAAGGACTTTGGGCCAGGCCTCCCGCATTTCGGGGGTTTCACCATCTGATATATCAGTTTTAATGGTACACATATCCAAATAAATTATATTTACCTCATTATCAATATTTTACATTATTTCCTTTTAAATCAATTATTTTTATCCCGGCAGGATAATCTTCATAAAAACATAAAACTAAATTATAGGGGCTAAAAATGGCGTTAAATAAAAAGTCTGCTTTTTCTCTGAGAAACCTATCACTACTTTTAATAGTATCGGCACTTTTGGGCTGCGCAGCCATGCAAAAACCGCAGGGAGGACCGAGAGACCGGACACCACCAAAACTGATCAAAGCTTTGCCGGAAAACATGACGAGGAATTTTTCAGCAAAACAAATACGCCTCGACTTTGATGAATTTTTTACGCTTAAAAACCCATTCCAGGAAATCAGCATCAGTCCTGCCCAGGAAAAGCCACCAACCTACAAAGCCAGCAAAAAAACACTGGTTGTAGATTTCAAAGATAGCCTCCAAAAAAACACTACCTATGTCATCAATTTTGGCAAAGCGATAGCTGACGTAAACGAAGGTAATATCCTTGACAATTTTACCTATGTGTTTTCTACCGGTCCGCATATCGATTCATTAAGTGTTTCGGGTGATGTGAAAAACACTTTAACAGGCGAACACGAAAAAGAAGTAACAGTGATGCTGATACCGATAAAGCAGGATACCATTTGGGGGAAGAAAAAACCTTCTATCTATACAACAACGGACACTTCCGGAAATTTCTCACTGAATAATCTTCATACCGGTTTGTACCATATTTATGCGCTTAAAGAAACATCACCCAATAAAATATACGATAACGATAATGAACTGGTCGCCTTTCAAAAACAAACCATTAACCTTAACAAAGATACAGGCAACATCCACCTGAGTCTTTTCAAACAAGAACCTGAAAAAACACGCGCCATAGAACGCCGCTTTGACCTCGATGGTAAAATGTACTTTACCTTCAATAAACCATTGGAAAACCCAAGCGTAACCATACTATCACCTGCCGAACTCAATAACCAAAAAATAGTAAGCTATAATAAAACTTTCGACACCGTAGGAGTATATATGAGGAATATGGATTTTGATTCAATCAAAGTATCATTCCTCCAAAACAAAAAGCCATTAGATACAATAACGCTGCGCAAAGGTCGAAAGGAAACCTATACCCGTTCCATATTCTTGCAGTATAACACCACTCTGGATAATAAACTGAAACCCGGCACCGATCTGCAAGCGTTATCAAGCATCCCTTTAGAAAGTTTTGATCAATCATTAATAACATTGGCTGAAGATTCAAATAACGTTACAAATTTTACTGTAAGCCAGGACACCAGCAATCTGAAAAAATTAAATATAAAATACGCCTGGAAACAAAATAGTCGCTACCAGCTAATTTTTAATGAAGGTGCACTAACTGATATCTATGGCGATCGAAATAAAAAAATACCGAAAATATTTAGCCTCGATAAAACCGAGAATTACGGACAACTGGCAATCAAATTTAAGATTCCCGATACGAGCAAAGCTTATGTGATAGAATTACTGAATGCGCAAAAAAAAGTGGTCCATATAGATCCATTAACCAAAAACACTACGATCACCTACCGTAACTACCCAGTTGGGAAATATTATGTCAGAGTTGTATATGACACCAATAAAAACGGTAAATGGGATTCAGGTAACATCAAAAGAAAAGAATACCCTGAAAATATATGGCTGTACACCAAAGAGATCACTATTAGATCAAACTGGGATGCGGAAGAAAATATTGATATACCCAAAGAAATAATTACGCCCTAAACCAGTCAGCATACATCATGTAGTTTTGGGGTAGCTTTTTTAAAAGATCACGTTGTTCATCTGTCAATGGTTTGATTTTCTTTGCGGGTGTTCCGGCGTAAAGAAAGCCTGATTCACAGATGGTATTTTCGAGCACCACCGATCCCGC
>Ga0164297_10001222_pt1 | contig 27803 bp, 23 predicted proteins | sample GEODES058metaG_FD_113539 | JGI IMG/M metagenome (GOLD analysis project Ga0164297, IMG submission 113539) | Dystrophic lake water microbial communities from Trout Bog Lake, Wisconsin, USA - GEODES058 metaG | ecosystem: Environmental > Aquatic > Freshwater > Lake | place: USA: Trout Bog Lake... | reverse complement strand
TAATCTGGGCAAACAACGTTATTTTTGACATGGGAGAAAGTTTTTGTTTGTTGTGCAACCTCAAAGCTAATTGAGTTACAGACAAACTTTCTCCCTTTTTTATCGTTTAGGACGCTATTGATAGAAAATATAAAAAGATTCTTCCTTCTTTGTATTCTTACATTGAACTTGGTGCTGGATTTGAGTATTCACACAATAATGTCAATGCTTATACTGGTTATTTTTACTTTACACCTGGAGTATCTTATCGAATCCATAAAGGGATAGATGTAGAATTGTTGATGCCAAACCTTGCAAGGCTGTTCTATAATATATCTAAGTCAACAACCCATAATTACAGTGGAGGTAATGAAATAATTTCCTCAAATACTGTAAACAATGGCAATGGAACTTATACTACTACCTACACTTACGCCAATGAGCCATATCATGAAACTACTACTACTACCAAAATATCTACTTTCGGATTAAGTACTAGCCTAGGGTTTTCATCTTTTGCGGCAGGGATTAGAATTGTTTTGTAAAGAAAACTGTTTCCCCTCCACGTCTACAGCAGCTACCGCACGCGTCTCGCATCTGTCTTTAAATGATTGGCTTCACAAACCCGTCAGGTCTTCAAGACCTGACGGGTTTAATCTATCACCCAGACTTATCTCTAAACCGCATCGCCTCACCTCCTTCCAACCCACAAACAATCTAATCGTACCAAATCAGTCAGATTATTGCCCATCTTGCACATTCAGATGCAATCATATCCACATAATAACAACATTAGGCAGTCAATTGACTTCTGTAAATAAGTATCTGTAAGAAATATTGAATATTTGCAGTAGGTTTGTCGCCTATAATATTTAGATATGAAGTTTATTGTTTCCTCCTCGTCTTTGTTAAAACACCTTCAACAAATTAATGGTGTTATCAATGCCAATACGGTGCTGCCTATTTTAGAAGATTTCTTGTTTGAAATAGAAAATAAGAAGCTGAACATCGTTGCCACCGACCTAGAAACGGTGATGCGTGTGCAGATGGATGTAGAAAGTAAGGCCGATGGCAAAGTGTGTATCCCTGCGAAGATTTTGATTGATACCCTGAAAAATATCGCTGACCAACCGCTTACTTTCAGCATCGACGCTAACTTTTCGGTAGAGATAACCAGTGATAATGGTAAGTATAAAGTGCCGGGCGAAAACCCTGACAACTTCCCTAAAGAACCATCAAGTGACGATACCACTGGCTTCCCAATGGTAAGCAGTGCGTTAGTTACTGCCATCAACAAGACATTGTTTGCCGTGAGCAACGATGATTTGAGACCAGCAATGACGGGTGTTTTCTTTGAATTGAATCCTGAGTTCGTGCAGTTCGTAGCTACTGATGCACATCGTTTGGTTCGTTATAAAAGAACCGATACTAAGGCAACTAAAACAGATAGTTTCATCGTTCCAAAGAAACCTTTGAACTTGCTGCGCAATGCGTTGCCAGATAATGATGATGAAATAACCATCAGTTATAATAGCAATCATTTGTTTGTGAACCACGGCGACATTCAAATGATTTGCCGATTGATTGATGCCCGTTTCCCTGATTATAAAGTGGTAATACCAATTGATAATCCATATAAATTGGTGGTAACCAAAGCAGATTTTCAAAGTGCCTTGCGCCGTGTGAGCATCTTTAGTAACAAGAGCACCAATCAGGTTGCTTTGAATATTACAGGAAGTGAATTGCAAATGGCTGCACAAGACATCGACTTTAACTTTGAAGGTAACGAACGCATGAATTGCCAATACGATGGCGAGGATTTGCAGATTGCTTTCAATGCAAAGTTCTTGATAGAAATGTTGAATGCAGCAGACACTACAGAAGTAAGATTGGAGCTTTCCACCCCTACAAAAGCAGGTTTGATTAAACCATCAGAACAAGCAGAAGGTGAAGATTTGTTGATGTTGGTAATGCCTTTGATGTTGAATAATTAATTATAAAAGTGTAATTTATTACAAGGGGTTCATCTTTCAATTGAAAGATGAACCCCTTGTTCATTGTTAAATATTACCTTAACATCTAATTATTTTAGTCTCTAAAATACCACTACTTATCTTTACCGGCTCATGAGCAAACCTGTTTTACATACTGTACTGTCTCCCAAGTTGTTGAAATTATATGACTGCGCCAATAGCATTGTTGTCATTATTGATGTTTTTAGGGCTACTTCTACCATTGCCACTGCATTGTATAATGGGGCTACAAGGGTAATTCCTGTGGATGCCGTAGAAAAATGTATTGCCATTGGCAAAGAAACAAAAGGCATAACGGCTGGCGAGCGAGATGGCAAAGTGATTCCTGGGTTGCAATATGGCAACTCACCCGCTGAGTATCCTGAAAGTTTTATCAAAGGAAAAACATTGGTACTTACCACCACTAATGGAACAAAATTGTTGCACATGGCATTGAATGCAGGTGCATCAAAAGTGGTAACGGGTTCTTTTCCAAATCTATCTGCCGTGTGTGATTTTCTTGTTGCTGAAAATAAGAATGTATTACTCGGCTGTTCTGGTTGGAAAGATAAATTTAATTTGGAGGATACTTTGTTTGCAGGTGCAGTTGTAAATAGAATAAAGGAACATTTTACCATTCATTGCGACAGTAGCCTGATGGCTGAAGAAATGTATCTGAAACATAAAGATGATTTGCTATCTTTTATAAGAAGACTTACCCATTGGCATCGGTTGGAGAAATTTGGCTTGGAAAAAGACTTGGAATACTGTGTTACCCCTGATGTTGCCAATGTATTGCCTCTATATAAGAATGGGGATTTAGTTGTTGGATGATCAAAATCTACTAAGAACCTTTAGCTGTTATATCTAATGAGTTATCTTAACTTGTATCTTGCGATAACAAAAAATAATAATCATGAGTTTCAATTTTTCAAATAAAGGTATAGGAACAAAATTCATACACGCTGGTGCAGAGCCGGATGCAAGTACCGGGGCAATAATGACTCCTATCTATCAAACATCCACCTTTGTGCAAGAGGCTCCGGGCAACAATAAAGGATATGAATATGCACGAAGCCAAAACCCCACAAGGTTTGCATTGGAAGCAGCTTTTGCGGCTATAGAAAATGGTAAATATGGGTTGGCTTTCAGCAGTGGTGTAGCTGCAACGGATGCTGTTATCAAGTTACTTTCTAGTGGGGATGAAGTAATAGCCGCCAATGATATGTATGGCGGCACTTATCGTTTGTTCACAAAGGTTTTTGAAAGGTTTGGGATAAAATTTATTTATTTAGATACTACTGATGTAAATAATATAGCAAAGGCAATAACTCCCAATACCAAACTCATCTGGATTGAAACACCTACCAATCCCTTAATGAACATCACGGATATTGAAGCTGTGGCTACCATAGCAAAAGCCGCAAATGCAATATTATGTGTTGATAATACATTCGCTTCTCCCTATTTGCAAAACCCACTCGACCTTGGTGCTGATATAGTGATGCACTCGGCAACAAAGTATTTGGGAGGACATAGTGATGTGATTCAAGGTTGTTTGATGATGAACGATACGGAGCTAAGGGATAAATTATATTTCATACAGAAATCATGTGGGGCTGTGCCTGGCCCACAGGATTGTTTTTTGGTATTACGAGGAATCAAAACACTTCATGTAAGAATGCAACGTCACTGTGAGAATGGCGAAAAGATTGCAAATTTCCTTCGCAGCCATCCCAAAGTTTCCAAAGTATGGTGGTGCGGTTTTACTGACCATCCAAATTATGATATTGCCAAAAAACAGATGCGCAGCTTTGGTGGCATGATGAGTTTTGAATTGAAAGATGATAGTTGGGAGAATACAAAGCGTTTATTGTCATCCACAAAAATCTTTTCATTAGCAGAAAGTCTTGGGGGAGTAGAATCCCTAATAAATCATCCTGCCACCATGACCCATGCCTCTATCCCAAAAGAAGAAAGGATAAAGAATGGTTTGTCGGATGCGCTAATAAGGCTAAGTGTTGGAATTGAAGACGCAGAAGACCTAATAGCTGATTTGAATGAGGCAATAGGGTAATGTAAGAATTGGAGTTTATCGAAATATTAATAAATACAAGCCGCATTATTTTCAATAGAAGCATCTGTTCTCTGTTACTTTACACTCTTTTTAGACACTCTTTTCTCGATTACCTGCTTTATGCATATTTCAATCATCATTGTCAACTTTAATGTAAAATATTTTCTGGAGCAATGCCTTTGCTCTGTGGAAAAAGCAATTGACAAGATTGATGCAGAAGTAATTGTTATAGATAATAACTCAACCGACGATAGCATTGCTTACTTGCAGCCAAAATTTCCGTTTGTAAAATTTATTTATAACCAAGAAAACGTAGGCTTCGCCAAAGCAAATAACCAAGCATTGCCATATTGTTCAGGTGACTATATATTATACCTCAATCCAGATACAATTATACCAGAAGAATGCTTGGAAAAGTGTGTTACTTTTTTTGAAGAAACCCCTGACTGCGGCGCAATAGGTATTAAAATGATTGATGGCAGTGGTACTTTTCTTCCAGAAAGTAAAAGAGGTTTTCCTTCACCCCTAGCTTCATTTTTTAAATTGACTGGATTAGCAGATCTATTTCCAAGATCACGAATTTTCAACCAATATTCACTTGGTTATCTGAATCCCTTTGTCAACCATAAAGTAGATGTTCTTGCTGGTGCTTTTTTAATGGCAAAGTCAAGCATAATAAAAATTGCAAAAGGGTTTGACGAGTCTTTTTTTATGTATGGGGAAGATATAGACCTAAGCTACCGGATACAGCAAATGGGATATAATAACTATTATTTTGCAGATAGTACAGTTCTTCATTTTAAAGGGGAAAGTACAAAGAAAGGAAGTCTTAATTACGTAAAGTTGTTCTATAGTGCCATGAGTATTTTTGTCCGTAAACATTATTCAGGCAATAAGGCAAGGATATTTTCAATATTTATTCATGCAGCAATTTTCTTTAGAGCTGCGATTTCTTTAATAAAGGTGGTTGTTCTAAAAATAGGATTACCGCTCTTGGATGCTCTGCTTATTTTCTGTTCATTGTGGGAAGTAAAAAATTTATGGATACGATGGATACGAGATGGAGTTGGCTTTACAACAGATAACTTTCCATTGATGTTCCTTTCATTCACCCTTATTTTTCTTGTTACAGGTGCATTATCGGGCATGTATGATAGCCCAGACAAACCATCTAAAACATTTATGTCAAGCATTGCAGGAATCGTAGTAATGATTGCAGTTTACGGATTGTTACCAGAGCATTTGTGGTTCTCAAGAGCAGTGATGGTGGTTGGTGGTTTAGTAGCAGGTATTGCTATTACAATTTTTAGATGGGTACTGATTAATTTAAAATGGATTGAGCCGAACGATGAGGAATATAAATTTCAACAAACCGCTGTTTTAGGAACGCCAGAGGAATACAAACGAGTATCAAACATTTATAAACAAGCAGGACTTGAAGAACGATTGCTTGGTAGAATTAGGATAAATGGACAGGAAGAAAATTCGATTGGTGATATCAAAGAAATAAAAGAACTATTGAATAGATTAAATATAAGGGAACTGATATTTTGTGAAGGATATTTAACCAATTATCTAAACATCCAATTGGTTCAAACATTACCCAAAAACATTAGTTATCGGTTTATTGGAAACAATACAAAAAGTATTGTGGGTAGCGATAGCAAAGCAACAGCTGGTGAAACATTGGCCGCGGAAGGGTTTTATAGAATCAGCGAAGCATATAATAAACGGATGAAACGAGTAGTCGATGTTCTCTTTTCTTTGTATTTATTGGTTACACTACCATTACAGGCTTTTGTTGTAAAGAGTTTAGGTACGTTGGTAAAAAATATTTTTAGGGTACTGATTAGTCAAGCAACATGGGTGGGGTATACAAAAGAAGAAACTTCCTTACCTACAATTAAAAAGAATATTATTACTTGTTACGGGTTACCCCTTTTTGCCACTCATCCATTAAATAAGGAGGCTTTACACCATTTAAATATTCAGTACGCTAAAAATTATAATTTTTGGCTGGATATAAAGATTCTTTTAAAAAATTACAAGCAATTGGGAGGTTAGATTATACTTATCCCTAGTTGTGGGAACAATATAAATTGATATTGATCTAATTAGATTATTTTCGTAAAAATACTCAAACATAATACCTGTAGCTAACGATGGCGATAATTGACTTCAAGATTCCAGCACGACTTACTAAAGCACTTGGTTTGCCACAAAGCACTCCAAGAACAATGCAGTTGAGGGTGCTTAAAAAGTTACTACGAAAAGCAAGGTTCACCGAGTTTGGGCAAACCTATCGTTTCGATGATATACTGCTTAGTAAACACGTAGGTAAAAAGTTTCAGGAATTAGTTCCCACATTCAATTACAATAAACTTTATAAGCAATGGTGGTATAAAACCTTAGAGGGTGTGCCAGATGTTTGTTGGCCAGGAAAGGTTAAATATTATGCCTTATCATCGGGTACTTCCGAATCTGCTAGTAAATACATACCTATTACCAATGACATTCTCAAAGGCAATAAGAATGTGATGATAAAGCAGTTCTTCGGATTGAGGAACTATGAGGACATCCCTGTAAAGTCTATAAGTAAAGGTTGGCTTACATTGGGTGGAAGCACTCAATTGGAACGTTATTCAGCCGGTTATTATGCTGGTGATTTAAGTGGTATTACTGCTAAAAAAGCTCCATTTTGGTTTCAACCATTTTACAAACCAGGTAAAAAGATTGCCAAGGAGAAAGATTGGCAAAAGAAACTAGATGAAATTGTAGAAAAGGCTCCTGAATGGGATATTGGTTTTGTTGTAGGTGTACCTGCTTGGATTCAGATGTGCATGGAGATGGTAATAGAGCGATACAACCTAAATACCATCCATGATATCTGGCCCAATCTTGCTTTTTTTGTACACGGAGGCGTAAGCTTCGAGCCTTATAAAAAGGGTTTTGAGAAACTTGTAGATAGGCCATTGATTTATATTGAAACCTATTTGGCAAGTGAAGGCTTTCTTGCTTATCAAGATACACAAGATGGTGTGGGAATGAAGCTTGTGTTGAACGAGCACATTTTCTTTGAGTTTGTTCCTTTTAATGATGAGAATTTTGATGCTGATGGTGAAATGATTGACAACCCTGAGGTACTAATGATTCACGAAGTGGAAGAAGGAAAAGATTATGCGCTGTTAATCAGTACGAGTGCTGGCACTTGGAGATATTTGATTGGCGATACCGTTCGTTTTGTTGATAAAAGAAAAAGTGAGATAATCATCACTGGACGTACCAAACACTTTTTAAGTCTAGTTGGTGAACATTTGAGTGTTGACAATATGAATAAAGCTATTCAAATTGCTAGTGAGGAACTAAACATATCTATACCTGAATTTACTGTGACAGGCATACCCTATCAAAGTTTCTTTGCGCATCAATGGTATGTTGCTTGTAATGATAAGGTCGATAAAGTTCAGCTTGCAACAATCATTGATTCAAAGCTTAAGGAACTAAATGACGACTATGCCGTTGAACGTAAAAGCGCATTGAAGGCAATATTTGTAGAGGTGCTTCCAGAAGAAGCTTTCATGGATTTTATGAATCAAAAAGGAAAGATTGGCGGTCAACATAAATTCCCTCGTGTACTAAAAGGCAAAATGTTGGAAGACTGGAAACTGTTTTTAAAGAACAAATAATACCAACTATTTTTCTTTGTTTTTAGGATAATCGAAGAACCAAAAAGACTTCTTCGCCTCAACAAAATCCTTCCAAGTTTCGGATTCTACTTTTACTGCAAATATTCCACAAGTAGGCATATCGTCTATACTAGCGGTGGTAAGTCCATTTACAAATTCAGTGATGCCGGGGTTGTGGGAGAATATGGCCACCGTTTCATTGGCATCATCAATATTGCTGATTACTTCTATAAATGCTTTTGGTTGGGCATGGTATAATTCGGGAACACCCAATACATCCAACGATTTATACCCTGCTTTCTCATACGCTTCTGCAAAATATACGGCTGTTGTAAAAGCCCTCACCGCAGTACTGCTGATGAAAGCATCTATTTCAATCCCCTTTTTTATTAATCGTTTGGCCATTTCTGGGGCATCCCTATGACCACGGTCATTCAATTCCCTATCAAAATCTTTGGGTATTGTTATGTCCCAACTGCTTTTTGCGTGGCGTATTATTAGTAATTGTTTCATTTAAAGTTGAAATATCTATTGCAATAATACTAAATATCTATTCTTGTGTTAATTTAAAATTAACTTTTACTTGTTTTGTAGTTGTATTTTCGGGGCTGATAGTAATTGTTACATAAAGATTGTCATTATGGAAAACGACAAACGCCTTTTTGATTGCACAGATCATCAGTTAAAAAACTTTCCTAAAAAGGAGATGCTTGTTGCTAAGGAGAATGGCAATTGGAAACCTTATAGCACTCTCGAAGTTCAAAGCCTCGTGGATACTTTGAGTGCTGGCTTGCTGGAGTTGGGCATTAGCGGAAAGGATATGACTGCCGAAGGAGCCGATAAAATTGGCATTATCAGTAATAACCGTCCAGAATGGGTCATTACAGACCTGGCAGCACAACAGATAGGTGCCATCTTGATTCCTATTTATCCAACCACTTGTCAGCCTGAAATAGAGTTTATCCTAAATGATGCTCAGGTAAAATATATGTTTGTAAGTGATGCCGAAATGCTGCAAAAGATAAAAGATGTACAGCCAAATGTTCCCTCATTAATCAAAATATTTACTTTCAATACCATAGAAGGCGCAGAAAATTGGCAACAGATATCTTCGCTTGCCACTGATGAAAGCAGAGAGAAGATGCTGGCTTTAAAACGAGGCATCCCCACATCGCACACTGCAACTATCATTTACACATCTGGCACTACGGGTATGCCCAAGGGGGTAGTACTTAGCCACGAAAACATTTATTCCAACGTGGTTTTCAGCAAAGAAAGTTTCCCTTTTGAAGACCGTCCCGATTGGCGCGTACTCAGTTTCCTACCGCTCAATCACATCTTCGAGCGGATGGTCACCTACATTTATTTGTACAGTGGCATCAGTATTTATTACGCCGAAAGCGTTGAAACCATTGGCGACAACTTGCGGGAAATTAAACCAAATGGCTTCACAACCGTGCCTCGCTTATTAGAAAAAGTATTCGAAAAGATAATGCACAAAGGCAACGAACTTAAAGGAATAAAGCGTCGCCTATTCTTCTGGTCGGTAAGTATTGGGGGGAAATACAACAATCAGATAAAGGGCAATTGGTGGTACAATCTGCAATTATCCATTGCCAACAAACTTGTTTTCAGTAAGTGGCGAGAGGCATTGGGCGGCAACGTGTCCTTTATTGTTACGGGTGGTGCGGCGTGCCAGATGAAGTTGATGCGCATATTCAATGCAGCAAAAATTCCTGTATATGAAGGCTATGGCCCTACCGAAAACAGCCCCGTGATTACTGTAACCAGAAAGGAAACAAGCGCACATAAGTTTGGCACTGTTGGTCCGCCATTAAATGGGGTTGAAGTAAAACTTGCAGCAGACGGCGAGATATTGGTAACCGGCCCTTGTGTGATGAAAGGCTATTACAAACGCCCTGACCTTACTGCCGAAACAATCATAAATGGATGGCTTCATACGGGTGACATTGGTGAGTGGGATGGTGGCAACTTAAAGATAACCGACCGTAAAAAGGAACTCTTCAAAACGAGTGGGGGTAAATATGTTGCGCCTCAGCCATTGGAAAACAAGTTGAAAGAGAGTCCTTTTATAGAGCAACTAATGATAGTGGGTGCTGAGAAAAAGTTTGTGGGTGCATTGATTGTACCCAACTTTGAGGTATTGAAAGAATGGATGAAAGACCACCACATTGAATACGGCAGTGATGAGGAAATAATAAAATACCCTGCGGTAATAGCCCATATCGAAAGCATAATAGAAAGCTATAATGCTGGATTTAATCAGGTAGATAAAGTAAAAAAGTTTGCTTTGTTATCGAAAGAATGGGGTATTGAATCTGGCGAATTGACCCCCAAACTAAGTTTGAAAAGAAAGGTAATTGCTGAGAGATATAAGGATTTGATAGAGGGATTGTATGAGTAAAGACCTACCCTTTATTCTTCAAAATATTGTTCATTAACCTATAAATAATCCAAAATAATAATAATCCACAAATAAGATCAAAAACCATTAAGAAAGTGGATTCTTTCATTCCAAAGTTCCACACGAATTGATGAATAGTATAACAAAGCATATTAAAAGTGCCAGGTTGCATAATGTAAAAAAGTGAAATACCCGAAACTATTGACGCTGTTAAAATGGATATTGCTTTATTCCGCATAAATTATTGCTTTATTAACTATCCGTTATCTTTATTCTTTATCCACAAATCTACTTTCTTTCGCCCTATCTACAAGAAAAGCTGCTGTATAAAGAGTACATTTTGCGGCGGAAACGGTTGTTTTTATCACAGAAACGGTTGTTTTTATTATGGAAACGGTTGTTTTTGCCACAGAAAGGGTTGTTTTTATCGCAGAAACGGTTGTTTTTGTCACGGAAACGGTTGTTTTTGCGGCGGAAACGGTACATTTAGCAACAGAAAGGGTCGTTTCCGTGGCATCCAAAGTCTTGAAAATAGCTTTATTCAATCCTTAATCAGTCCGATAAAAAGCACTTTTTCTTTTCATAAATAATAATACATCCCCATTTCAAAGAAATATTATTACTTTAGCCGAAACGATTGATATGCAAGAGCCTTGGCGCATCGGAAAAATGATAAAAATTGAGGACGAAACTCCCAATACAAAACGCTTCTGGATAGAAATACCAGAATTGGAACGGTTTGATTTTGAACCCGGGCAGTTTGTAACGCTCGACCTTCCCATACACGAGCAAAAGAACAAACGTTGGCGCAGTTACTCCATCGCTTCCCCTCCCGACGGCACTAATGTCATAGAACTTGTAATCGTAAAACTAGAAGGTGGTTTGGGTACCAGTTATCTTTTTAAAGAAGGTGAGGTAGGTATGGAAGTGATGCTTCGTGGACCGATTGGTAAGTTTACACTGCCTGAAACGCTGGACAAAGACCTTTACCTAATATGCACCGGCACTGGCATTGCGCCTTTTCGCTCGATGGTCAATTATATACACGCACACCAAATACCTCACAAGAATGTAAATATCATTTTTGGTTGCAGACGTTTAGAAGATGGACTTTATCTAAATGAACTGAAACAATTAGAAAAGGATGAACCGGGATTTCATTTTTATCCAACCTACTCCAGGGAAACGGATGTACCGGAGGGTAGCTATACCGGATACGTGCATGGGGTGTATGAACAACTGGTTAAAGCAAACGGGGCAGAATTGACGCCCGCAAATTTCTTTCTTTGTGGTTGGAAGAATATGGTTGATGAGGCAAGGGAACGATTGTGTAATTTGGGATACGATAAAAAGGATATTCACTTGGAATTATATGGATAGGAAGGTAGTTATGGATATGAACTATGAGTGATGAGTAAAAGAAAGCCACAGAGGAATATCTCTGTGGCTTTCTTTTTTATTCCAACATGCCCAATACGTTTTTTATCCTGCGCAATGTTTCTTCCCTGCCTAATATCTCTGCTATTTCAAATACACCGGGACCAAACTTTCCTCCTACTAACATTATCCTGAATGGCAACATTAGTTCGCCGGGTTTTAATTGTTGCGTGGATGCTAACTCTTTAAATTCTATTTCTAAATCAGCCGCTTCCCAAAGGGTGCTTAGCTCATAAGCCCTAATCAATTCAATAAAGAATAGATTTTTTTTCTCATCCCACTTGGGTTGAATGGCAGGTAAGTCAAACGTTTCTGATTGTTTGAAGAAGAAACTGCCTTGTTCCACAAAATCATTTAACAACGTACACCTTTCCTTCACCAATTCCAATACCCTTTCCAACTTCTTTTCATCATTTATCACAATTCCCTTCTTTTCAAACAAAGCTGTTACCAATGATTTATACTGTGATACCGGCAACCTCTTTATCCACTCCTGATTGTACCACTTAGCTTTTTCGTAATCGAACTTGGCACCGCCTTTATGCACCCTGTCAATGTTGAATTTGGCAACCAATTCATCCAACGTAAATACTTCCTGACCCGTTCCATCGTTCCAACCCAATGCTGCCAACATATTCACGAATGCTTCTGGCAAGAATCCTCTTTCCCTGAAACCAATTGTTATTTCATTGGTCTTTGGATCAATCCAATCCAAGGCAAACGTAGGAAAGCCCAACCTGTCGCCATCCCTTTTGCTCAATTTACCATTGCCATCAGGCTTTAATATCAATGGAAGGTGCGCCCATTGAGGCATGTTTTCCAATCCAAATAAATATTTCCAGAGCAATACATGCACTGGTGCCGATGGCAACCACTCCTCCCCACGGAAGGCGTGTGTTATCTGCATTTTATAATCATCCACCACTACTGCCAAATGATATGTAGGCATCCCATCGGCTTTTAATAGCACTTTGTCATCCACCTGTGTCGTATTAAAAACAACCTCGCCCCTAATCAAATCCGTAAACTTCACCTCCTCATTTTCGGTCAACAATATCCTAATCACATAAGGTGTCCCTGATGCTAGAAGCTCTTCTGTTTCTTTCGCAGAAAGCGTCAAAGAGTTCTTCATTGCGCCCCTTGTGGTATGACTGTATTGAAAATTATTTATCTCTTTCCTCTTGGCATCCAACTCTTCTGCCGTATCAAAAGCATAATATGCCTTGCCTTCTGCAATCAGTTTATCAGCAAATTCTTTGTATAAAGGCTTGCGCTCACTTTGTCTGTAAGGAGCAAAAGGACCGCCATGCAATGGACTTTCGTCAGGCACAAGCCCGCACCACGCAAGGGTTTCGAATATATAATCCTCCGCACCCTCCACAAACCTTGTCTGGTCTGTGTCCTCTATCCTCACTATAAAATCGCCGCCATGCTGCTTGGCAAATAGATAATTAAACAACACCGTCCGCACACCCCCAAGGTGCAAACCACCCGTTGGCGACGGTGCAAAACGTACCCGCACTTTTTTGTTGATTGCATTTTCTGTCATAGCCGCAAATATAGTTATTAGTAGTTAGGGGTTAGTTGTAAGAGATGTGCCTATCTAACAACTAACCTCTATCCTTTACAGGTATTACTAGTTTTAGCCCCGACCAAACCTCATCTACTGCACATACTTTTATGTCCACTAGTCCGTTTGACAGAGCGAGGTTTCGGATAAAATCTTCTGTAACGTCACTCGACATTTTGGATGACTTCTTGTACCAAGATACCCAGATGATACCGTCTTGTTCAATCTCATCTTTCAGTGATGCTATCTCGTTCTTTAAGTCCTTTGCTCTTGTGGCGAAGTAGTGGATGAAGTTCTTTCTTGTTTCTATATCAGTGACAATGTTGATGCTTTCGGGCATATCAGTAAACAAATCAAAGTAATAGGCAGGTGGGTTTACCACACTTATCTTAAAGCCTTCCTTGATACCCAGTTTCTTGGCAAGTGGCGTACCCGAATATCCTGCGTTGTGCATTAGATGATTATTTCTTTATAAAAACATTGCATCAATTACTCATACCCAATCAAACAACATTCCTTTATTTCCTTCCACAAATCCCTGTAGCATTTAGCAGCAAAACTGCTCTTGGCAAATGTTTCCAATGGTGCTTCATTCATCCCCATCTTTTCAATATCACTCAAGTAAGGAATAAAGTTTTTGAAGAACAAGGTGTCCTGAAAAAAGAAACCCATCGTTTCGTGGTGGAGGTTCTTGCGGCTATCTACCATATTAAAGAAACACCTTAGTTTCTCCTTATCAAACTCCTGTTCAGTAAAATAGTTAGCTACCGTATCATAACTACGGATGGACAAGGTAGTAGGTATATTGGGCAATAAAATCCAATCGGCGGCATTAAATATATTGTCGTGCAATAATGAAATACCCGGTGGGGAATCTATGATAACAAGGTCGAAAGACTTCTTTAAAGATGATAACAATCCCCCCAAACGCTTCTTGCTTTGCTTGCCCTCGCTCAACAAAACATCTGCATGGCGGGCAGATAAATCCGCAGGGATAACAAACAAATTGGTATAAATTGAAGGCTGAATAGTCTCCAATAGATCTATATCATTCTTCAAAACCTTCTTCGATTCATTCTTCACGGCAGTACTCACCCCCAAGTAAAAAGATGAGGATCCCTGAGGATCTAAATCCCATAGCAAAGTTTTAAGTCCCTCTTGTGCCGACAAGTATGCAAGGTTGATGGCAGAGGTCGTTTTGCCCACACCACCCTTTAAATTGTAAAAAGCTATCGTTACCATAAAGATAAAAATACAACATAAATTAAGAATGAGACAATTGTGTTTCATAATTTCTATAAAACCCTGTGGATAACCACGATTCCAGCACGAGTTTCTACAATCGTTTTCGTCTAAAACCTAACAACAACCTTCCTTTGCTATGACGCAAGTCAGCTTCTGCCATCATGCCGCTATCTACTTTTACCCCCTCTTAAAGTATTTACTTAAATAGGCTTTTATGACTAATAAGGATATGACAAAACCAGTCGATTTGCAACAACATGCCAAAGGAACTGGGTCATTACGCACACAACGTCCTGTTTATATGGACTTTTTGCCTCCCTGTAATAATGCTTGCCCCGCAGGAGAAAACATTCAGGCATGGCTGGGTTTGGCACAAGAAGAAAGGTATGAAGAAGCTTGGCAAAAACTAGTAGAAGAGAACCCATTGCCTGCGGTTCATGGTCGGGTTTGCTATCATCCTTGCGAGTCTGCTTGCAACAGAACTGCCACTGATAGCCCCGTTAGTATCCACGCAATCGAGCGTTATTTAGGAGATACAGCATTGGAAAACAAGTGGAAGATTAAGTTCAATCAATATAGATCTGGTAAAAAGGTTTTGATAATAGGTGGTGGGCCTAGTGGTTTGTCTGCTGCATATCATCTCAGACGTTCGGGTCATGAAGTAACCATTTATGAAGCAGGACCAATGCTTGGTGGTATGCTCCATTTTGGTATCCCTGCCTATCGTTTGCCAAGACATATACTTGATGCCGAAATTCAACGCATTGTCGACATGGGTATTAAAGTAAAACTGAACTATAAGGTTGATGATATTGCTAAAGAAAAAGTAGATGGCAGTTTTGATGCCGTGTTTATTGCTATCGGTGCAGGACTTGCCAAGAAGATTGACATTCCCGGACAAGCGGCGGTGAAGATGATGGATGCTGTAAGCTTTCTGCGCGATGTAGAAACAGGCAATGCACCTAAACTAGGAAGAAAAGTGGCGATTTATGGAGGGGGTAATACGGCTATGGATGCTGCCCGTACCGCCAAAAGGTTAGGTGCCGAGGCTTTTATTATTTATAGAAGAGATAGGGAAAACATGCCTGCCCACGACTTTGAAGCAGAAGAAGCATTGACAGAAGGTGTAAAAATTAATTGGTTGCGTACCATCAAAACGGTAGAAGAAAATACCTTTCAGGTAGAAATAATGGAGATTGTGGATGGCAAACTTACTGCCACAGGTAAATATGAAACCTTGGAAGCAGATGCCTTGATAATGGCACTAGGGCAAGACACAGATACCAGCTTTGTACGCAAACTAGAAGGAATACAATTTAAAAATGATGGAACTGTAGAGATTGACCACACCATGATGACAGGGCATAAAGGTGTTTTTGCCGGTGGCGATATGGTGCCTAGCGAAAGAACAGTAACTATTGCGGTGGGTCATGGCAAGAAAGCAGCCAGATATATAGATGGTTATCTGAAAGCAGTTGATTATGTGAAACCTGCCAAACATCCTATTATTGGGGATGATAAACTACATGTTTGGTACAAGACCATTGCACCACAAAGAGAGCAGGAAATGTTGGCAGCAGAAGAGCGGGCTAAGAACTTTGAAGAAGTTTTAGGGGGATTGTCCACCGAACAAGCTTTGTACGAAGCACAACGTTGCCTAAGCTGTGGCAATTGCTTTGAATGCGATGGGTGTTATGGTTCTTGCCCCGAAGATGCAGTTATTAAATTAGGAAAGGGCAACCGATATGAGTACGATTATAACAAATGCACAGGTTGTGCAGTCTGCTTTGAACAATGCCCTTGCCATGCAATAGAAATGGTTCCGGAAGTTATGAGTTATGAAATATAAGTTATGAGTTAAAAAATAGAGACAGAATGATGACTAATAATCTAGTTTTAAAATAGCTAGGTATTAAATCATTCTTTTCATTCAAATCATTAAATCACAATTATGAAATTAATAAAAACAATTGACGGTAACGAAGCGGCGGCATCTATTGCCTATCGTGTAAACGAGGTTTGTGCCATCTATCCTATCACGCCTTCTTCTACAATGGCTGAATTATGTGATGAATGGAATGCGTTGGGACTGAAAAATATATGGGGAAATGTACCCGATGTGATACAAATGCAGAGTGAAGGTGGTGCTGCAGGTACTGTTCACGGTGCATTGCAAGCGGGTACTATGACTACTACTTTCACGGCTTCTCAAGGGCTGATGTTGATGTTGCCAAATATGTATAAGATTGCGGGCGAGTTAACATCTACTGTTTTCCATGTGGCTGCCCGTTCATTAGCAGCACAAGGCCTTTCTATTTTTGGAGACCATAGCGATGTGATGGCAGCAAGAATGACAGGTTTCGCCCTGTTATCTTCCAACAATGTACAAGAAGCACACGATTTAGCATTGATATTACAGGCTTCAACTTTAGAAGCAAGACTTCCATTTATTCATTTCTTTGATGGTTTCCGTACTTCTCATGAAGTAAGTAAGATAAATATGTTGAGTGATGATGATGTTCGGTTTATGATTGACGATGAACTGATATTCGCACATCGTCGTAGGGCTTTAAACCCCGATCATCCTTTTATTCGTGGTACAGCACAGAACCCTGATGTTTATTTCCAAGCGAGAGAAACAGTGAATTTATTTTACGATAAGATTCCTGCTATCGTACAAACGCAGATGGATAAATTTGCAGGATTAGCGGGTCGCCAATATAAACTGGTAGAATATACGGGTGCAAAAGATGCTGATCGAGCTATTGTTATTATGGGTTCCGGTGCTGAAACAGCCAATGAAACAGCCCTTGTATTAGCAGCAGCTGGTGAGAAAGTTGCCGTTATCAATATAAGATTGTATCGCCCTTTTCCATCCGAACAATTGTTGGCAGCTTTGCCTTCTTCCATCAATAAGATTGCCGTTTTGGATAGAACCAAAGAACCCGGTGCCGATGGAGAACCATTGTACAAGGATGTAATGACCACCCTTACCGAAGCGTACAGTGCGGGCAACTTAGATGTGTTACCTAAGATTACGGGTGGCAGATATGGCCTATCTTCCAAAGAGTTTACCCCTGCAATGGTGAAGGCTGTGTTTGATGAATTGAAGAAGGACAAGGCTAAGAACCATTTTACAATAGGTATTAATGATGATGTAAGCTTTACAAGCTTGGATTATGATCCAGAATATGAACTGGAACAAGAGGGTATGACGACCGCTTTGTTCTATGGCTTAGGTGCAGATGGTACTGTGTCTGCCAACAAGAATAGTATCAAGATTATTGGTGAGAACACAGATTTGTATGCCCAAGGATACTTTGTTTACGATTCTAAAAAGTCTGGTTCACAAACGGTATCCCATCTTCGCTTTGGTAAATTGCCTGTAAAAGCACCTTATCTCATCAGCAAAGCAAACTTTATTGCTTGCCACGTTTTCACCTTCGTTCAAAAGATTAGTATTCTCGATAAGGCAAAAGAAGGGGGTGTATTCTTATTAAATAGTCCTTACAGCAAGGAAGAGGTTTGGAATTACCTGCCTGCTCCCGTTCAAAAAGACCTGATAGAAAAGAAACTGAAGTTCTATGTAATTGATGCTTCTGCTGTTGCGGCAGAGACTGGTATGGGCAACCGTACCAACACCATTATGCAGACTTGTTTCTTCGCACTTTCTGGTGTTTTACCTCAAAAGGAAGCGATTGAACAGATTAAATATGCCATCAAAAAGACGTACTCTAAGAAAGGTCAGGCCGTTATTGACCTTAACTTTAATGCGGTTGACCAAGCATTAAATCATTTGCATGAAGTAGTTGTTCCTGCAACAGTTAGTACAAAGGCCGATTTCCCATTGACTGTTTCTTTAGATGCACCTGAGTTTGTTCAGCTGGTTACTGCCGAAATGATGAAAGGCAATGGCGACAATCTTCCTGTGAGTAAGATGCCTATTGATGGTACGTACCCTAGTGGCACCACCCAATGGGAAAAGAGGAATGTATCGGACACCGTTCCTATCTGGGATGCCGAAACATGTATCCAATGTGGCAATTGTAGTTTCGTTTGTCCACATAGTGTTATCCGTGCTAAATTTTATAACCAGGATAAATTGGTAAATGCACCCGCAGGATTTCCTTCTGCCAAGATTAGTGCACGTGGCTTTCCCGAAACAAGATATACCCTTCAGATTTATGCCGAAGACTGCACCGGTTGTACCCTTTGCGTAGATGCTTGTCCAGCCTTTAGTCTCACAGATAATACCAAGAAGGCAATTAATATGGGGGATAAAGAACCAATCCTCGAAAGTGAAAAAGAGAACATCAAGTTCTTCGAGACCATCTCTTTCAATGATCGTTCTAAGGTCGATTTCTCTTCTGTTCGTGGTACGCAGTTCCTAGAACCTTTGTTTGAGTTCTCTGGTGCTTGTGCGGGTTGCGGCGAAACACCTTATATCAAACTACTCACACAGTTATTTGGTGATCGTTTGATGGTGGCAAACGCAACAGGTTGTTCTTCTATTTATGGTGGCAACCTTCCTACCACCCCTTGGACAAAAAACAAGGATGGAAAGGGCCCAGCTTGGTCTAACTCTTTGTTTGAAGATAATGCCGAGTTTGGTTTGGGTATGCGTGTAGCTGCCGATAAACATCTTGCTGTAGCCAAAGATTTCTTAGAGCAAATTAAATCAGAGGTAGGCGAAGAATTGGTGAATGATATACTCCATGCCCCTCAATTAACCGAGTCTCAACTGATGCTCCAAAGGTTGCGTGTAGAGAAACTAACCCATCGTTTACAGGAAATTAATACCCCTTTGGCCAAACAGTTACTATCTGTAGCTGAGCATTTAGTTCGCCGTACCGTTTGGTTGATTGGTGGTGATGGATGGGCTTATGATATTGGTTCTTCTGGTTTAGATCATGTTTTGGCAAGCGGTAGAAACGTAAATATATTGGTATTAGATACCGAAGTTTATAGTAATACGGGCGGACAGTCTTCAAAGGCAACGCCAACTGCTGCCACTGCTAAGTTTGCTTCAGCTGGTAAACGTGTAGGTAAGAAAGATTTGGCTTTGCAGGCTATTTCCTATGGCAATGTATACGTTGCGCAGGTGTCAATGGGTGCCAATCCGCAGCAGACTTTGTTGGCAATGCGTGAGGCTGAGGCCTACAATGGCCCTTCATTGATACTCGCTTATAGTCATTGCATCGCACACGGAATTGATATGACGAAGGGGCTGCATCAGCAAAATCTAGCTGTAAAGAGTGCCTACTGGCCATTGCTTCGCTACAATCCAGGACTAAGGAAAGCCAATAGCAATCCTTTTGTATTAGATTCTCCTCGTCCTACAATTACCTTGAAGGACTATGCATACAATGAATTAAGGTACAAGAATCTGGAGAAAGCCAATCCGAAAGAGGCGGCTTATCTAATGGAAAAGGCACAGGAACTGGTAGACCTCAGGTGGCAGACGTATGAGAATATGAATGGCTGGAAGGCAGAGGCTTTTGCACCGGTAATGTAGGAGATTAGGCGTAAGGAATAAGGCACAAGTGATAAGGTAAAAGAAACATCCCGTAAGTTGCAACTTACGGGATGTTTCTTTTAGTAACGGCTACGAACAGGATGGGAGTCCTGTTCGAGTTCCCGATTTTCGAACACTCCTGCCTAGTTGTGTTTATTTATCATGCTTCAAATTATACTTTTCATTCCAATTATATTCTCTCTTTAACACCGAATCATATTGAGTATATGTAAATACAATCCTCGTTAAATAATTAGAGTCCACTTTTTTTTGTAATTCAATAAACGGAGTTCCTCTTGTTGGTATAGAATCGTGGTCTATCAGCTTTCCCTGCCTATCATAATAATTAGCTACTAATTTATTTGAAGTATGTGGCGGGTTTGATTGTAGTATAAATATCTTATAGAGATTAGATTTATTAGGAAGTTTTACCACTTTTATCGAATCAAAGAAAATCGTTTGCCTATCATTATTTGTAATCTTACCATTATTGTCATAGTCTATCTCCGTTGCAAGCTCTTCGTCAAAATCAAAAAACATATATCCAACTACTTTATTATTTTCAAAAATATACTTGTCTCCCACTTTTTTATCATTGAAAAAATAAGTTTTCGAGAGTAAATTACCCAAAGAATCATAGTTCATTCTATCCCCTTCTGCAATCCCTTTTACGTAATTAATACTAGACTCGAGGATTCCATTGTCATAATAACTTTCAGATAGCCCAGTCATTGCACCAGACGAATCGTGAGGTATTTTTGTATCAATTTTCCCGTCCTTATAATATTGGTATATAGTATCAATAATTTTATTATTCAATGTTTTATACTCCGTCTTAATCTCTCCCGTAGGAAAATATTCCTTTATTGTTTTTACTTTAGTATTCGCATTATTACATGAGAAAATTAGAAATACAAAAGAAAAATAACTTATTTTTTTCATGAATTTATTCTTTTATTTAAATTGAATTGAAGGATTTTGATTGTCCTTGTTGTTCCCCCATCGCAGTTATTCTGTCTCTTAACCATCAACAATCAATAGAACGGTTATTTAATCAATTATACAAATAAACACCATCCCCATCACCCCTCAAAAACTATTTAAAATATAACTAGGTTATTTAAAACTTTTGGTTGAATATTCTCCAGTCGGAAACAAAAGATACTATGCGATTGCCAAAAAGACGTTGCGATTACCAAATAGACGTTACGATTGCCAAAATAAACTCTGCGATTGTCAAAACAGACGTTGCGATTGACCAGATAGGTTCTGCGATTGCACAAATAGACGTTGCGATTGCTAAATAGACGCTAAGATTCACCAAAGATGCTCTGCGATTGCGAAATAGACTCTGCGATTGCCCAAAAAGACGTTGCGATTGTCAAATAGACGTTGCGATTGACCAAAGACATTGATGTATTACCTAATGACTTAAGCCTTACTACTTATGCCTTACGCCTACTGCCTTATATTTGCCGTCTTTTATAAAATTATTCAGTAGATGGTGCATTATAATAGGTTTGTTTTGGAGAATGGATTGCGGGTGTTGGTACACGAAGACAGCAGTACCCCAATGGCAGTAGTTAACGTAATGTATGATGTAGGAGCAAAAGACGAAGACCCCAACAAGACTGGCTTTGCCCACCTTTTTGAGCACCTTATGTTCGGCGGCAGCATCCATATTCCCGACTACGATGAACCCTTGCAACGGGCAGGCGGCGAGAACAATGCCTACACCACCAACGACCTCACCAACTACTATTGCAGCCTTCCTGCCGAAAACATAGAGACTGCCTTTTGGCTGGAAAGTGATAGAATGCTGAGCCTTGCCTTTAGCAAAAAGAGCCTGGAAGTACAACGCAAAGTGGTGTGCGAAGAGTTTAAGGAGCATTATATAAATAAACCCTACGGCGATGTATGGTTCAAGATGCGTGAACTTGCTTTTACCACCCACCCCTATAAATGGATGACCATTGGCAAGGAATTGAGCCATGTAGAAAACGTTAAAATAGATGATGTAAAAGCATTTTTCCATAAGCATTACAATCCTGCAAACGCTATTTTGGTAGTGGCAGGAAACGTAACGACCGAACAAGTAAAGGGCTTGGCAGAAAAGTGGTTTGGGCCAATACCGATGGGCGAAAAGTATAATCGTAACCTACCTGAAGAACCCAAGCAAACTGCACCTAAGTTCTTGGAAGTAACTGCCGATGTACCGCTAGATTCCCTCATAAAAACTTGGCATATAGATGCCCGTTTGGACAAAGGATATTATGTAGCAGATTTGATAACAGAGATATTGGGAGGAGGAGGTTCTTCACGGATGTTTCAGGCATTGGTGAAGGAAAAGCAATTGTTTTCCAGCTTGGATTGTTATCATTTTGGGAGCATAGACAAAGGTTTGTTGGCAATAGAAGGCAAGCTGGTGAAGGGTATAAAAATTGAAGATGCCGATAAAGCCGTTGGCGAACAACTGCAAAAGATTCAGTCAGATTTGATTGAAGACAACGAATTGCAGAAGGTGAAAAACAAAACCGAAAGTATCATTGCCTTTGAAGATATGAGTATCATGAGCCGCGCAAGTAGCCTTGCCAACTACGAACTATTGGGCGATGCCAACCTTATGAATACTGAGTTGGATAGGTATCAGTCCATCACCACCGAAGACATCAGGGAATATAGCAAGATAATTTTTGATGAGGATAATAGTAACACGCTTTATTACAGGAGTAAAAATTAATGCGTAGATTTGAAAAAAATAAATTATGTCGAATATTAATCTAGAAACATTGAAGTTGGAAAAAGTAAGTGCGAAAATGGCATTGGAACATTTGCCAGAAAGTTTTTCCGCAGCCGATTTGTTGGAGCAAGTATTACTTCACGAAGATATTAAGCAAGGCATAATTGATATCAAACAAGGTAATACATATAGTCACGATGAGATGTTTAAAATGATTAAATCGTGGTCAGCATAATATGGACGGCAAGGTCAGTTCAACGCATGAAAGAGATATATGATTTCATTGCAATTGACTCTGCCTATTATGCTGAAAAACTAATCAATAACATATATAATTCAACTGAGAAACTAAGAGAGTACCCTGAAATTGGATCTATTCTCTATGATTATCCAGAGTTTAATACACGAAGAATTTTATTTAAGAACTATAAGGTAATATATGTTTTCCAAGAAGAGACAATTTATATAATTACCGTTCTCCACCAAGCACAATTAGTCAGACTAACTACACTAGAAATACGAAATTCATTAGATGAATAAACAGATGCTAAATAGAAAGAAGAGTCCCGCAATAGTAGATGCAGTTGAGTTGAACCTGCAATTGAAACCTTATACTAAGTTCACTTTGGATAATGGTGTGGAAGTGTACAGTATCCACGCTGGAGCACAAGAGGTAGTGATGGTGGAGATGGTATTTTTTGCAGGAAATTGGTATGAGGAAAAGAACATTGTTGCCGCCACTACCAACTTTATGCTTAAAAATGGCACAAAAGAAAAGAAAGCTTTTGCTATTAATGAACACTTTGACTTCTATGGGGCTTACTTAAACAGGGGCTGCCAGAATGAGACTGCAACAATGACCCTTCATACATTGAGTAAGCATCTTCCAAAGTTGTTGCCAGTTATGTCGGAATTGTTGACAGATAGTATTTTCCCAGAAGATGAATTGGCTATCTACAAACAGAACCAAAAGCAACGTTTGGCTATCAACTTGAAGAAATGTGATTTTGTTGCGAATAGATTGATTGATAAATATCTTTTTGGGGAACAACATCCTTATGGCAAGTTCTCTTCGGCAGCAGATTATGATGCAATCAATCAAGCAGACCTAATTGAATATTATAAACAGTTTTATACCAACGGAAAGTGTATCATCTTCACAGCGGGGATACTGCCAGCAGATATTCAGGAGCAATTGAACAATGCGTTTGGTCATCTCCCGCTAAACAAGCAGCCGTTGCCAGAGGTTGTTCATCCAACAATACAGGCTGTAGAAAAGAAATACAATATCAGCAATGATGAGAATGGGGTGCAAGGAGCTATTCGTTTGGCACGACCTTTTCCTAATAGGCACCACCCTGATTTCTCAAAGGTTCAGGTGTTGAATAATATCTTAGGGGGGTTCTTTGGGTCGAGGTTGATGAGCAATATCAGGGAAGACAAAGGCTATACGTATGGCATTCATTCTTACCTGCAAAATATGATAGAGCAATCTGCCTGGATGGTAAGAACCGAAGCCGGCAAGGATGTATGTGCTGCAACAATCTCAGAAGTTTATAAAGAAATGGCAAGGTTGAGAGACGAAAAGATAGAAGAGACAGAATTGCATTTGGTAAGGAATTTCATGATGGGTAGTTTGTTGTCTGATTTGGATGGGCCTTTTCAAACCATTTCGCGTTGGAAGAGTTATATTTTGAATGGATTGGATGAGAACTATTTTAATAAGGCGATCAATACGATCAAAACTGTATCTGCTGATGAGTTGCAGGAGTTGGCAAAGAAGTATTTGAATGAAGAGGAATTTTATGAACTAGTAGTGATTTAGTAGCATGACGATTATCATAAATTTTTAGACAACCACCCTAGTACATTCGCCTCTAAATTATTTGTTATGAGTATTGCAGACATCCGCAAAGAATATAAGCTGAAAAGCTTGGGCGAAGAAGACGTTGATATTGATGCCATCAAACAGTTCACCATCTGGTGGAATGATGCCTTGGATAGCGAGATTACTGAAGTAAATGCTATGACATTGGCAACTGTATCAAAAGAAGGAATCCCATCCGCAAGAATTGTTTTACTGAAAGGATATGACGAAAATGGGTTTGTTTTTTACACCAACTACAATAGCAAGAAAGGACACGAACTTAAAAATAATAAACATGCAACTATTCTTTTCTTTTGGAAAGAATTAGAACGGCAAGTAAACATTACTGGAACAGTAGAAAAAGTGTCTGAAAAAGAAAGTGATGATTACTTTTTTATACGTCCTGCTGCAAGTAGGATAGGGGCTTGGTCATCTCCACAGAGTACTGTAATAAGCAGCAGGAAGGTTTTGGAGGAAAATGAAATAAAATTCAGGGAGCAATATGGCAACGATGCTCCACGCCCACCTCATTGGGGTGGCTATAGGTTAAAACCACAAACAATAGAGTTCTGGCAAGGTAGAGCAAGCAGATTGCACGACAGGTTGTTGTATTCTTTACAAGAAAATGGTAGTTGGAAGATAGAAAGATTGGCTCCTTAGCTATAAAAACCTAGTTTTTTATAGCTGAATTAAAAATAAATCATTAATCTTGCCCGTAAATTGAGAATACTAACAATTACAAATTATATTGCCGTCTCAAATTCAAACTTTATATCTTCCTTATGGCTTTTAAAATATCAGCATTTATTATTTTGTTTAGCATTTCTTTCTATGCCAATGCACAACTTCAAGAAACATATTCGCATCGTGGTGAGTATGGTATTTCTGTAGGGCTAGATCATTATTTTGGTGATTTAGATGCAAATAATTCCCTCGGTCATCCAAAATTTTCCGCTGGTGTTTTTTATCAATGGCAGTTGAATAACTATATAGGTATTAAACTAAATGGCAACTACTCATTCTTGGGTTATTCCGATTCATATAACAGCGCAAAAGACTACCCCTATCACTATAAACAAAACCTAAGTTTTAATACAGATGTATGGGAACTAAGCGTTGCTGGCAACTTCAATTTCTTTAAATTTTTCCCCGAGCTTCCTGAATATCGTTTCACACCTTATCTAAGTGCAGGTGTTGGTGTCATCAACTTCAACCCTTATACATACTTAGGGGGCAACAAATATTATTTGAGGCCACTTGAAACAGAAGGGGAGTCAAAACCGTATAGTCCCTACACTTGGGTTGTGCCTGTTGGTTTTGGTTTTAAATATAATGTAAGTGATAAAATAAACCTTTTCACAGAATTTATATATCGGTTTACTGGTACTGGCTATTTGGATGATGTAAATGGCACTTATGCACCCACTACTGATTTTGCCCCCAACAGTGCCGCTTATAAATTACAAAACAGGAGCTATGTTTATGGAAGTAATCTTTTTCCAGAGGGTAAAGAACGCGGCAATGGCAAAAATGATTCGTATGCTACTTTTCAAATAGGCATTTCCTTTAACTTGGCAGAAGGCTACAATTGCCCTAGTTACTAAGAATATTTATATAAAAAAAAAGAAGCCACCGAACTTAAATTGTTGCGGTGGCTTCTTTTTTAACAAGATATCTATACTAACTATTCTTCTTCAGTATCTTTTATTCCCAAACCAGCAGTTTGTGATTCGAATATCTTAGCCCTTATTTTTCCTTCTATTTCATTTGCTAAATCTGGGTTGTCTCTAAATAGACCTTTAACCGCATCCCTTCCCTGACCAAGTTTAGCAGTTTCATAACTAAACCAACTGCCGCTTTTATTAATAAACCCAAGTTCTACACCCATATCTATTATTTCTCCCAATTTGCTAATCCCTTCCCCAAACATAATATCAAACTCTGCCGATCTAAATGGTGGTGCTACTTTGTTCTTCACCACTTTTACTTTCACATGGTTACCAACTGCTTCATCGCCATCTTTTATCTGTGCAGACCTACGAATATCCAATCTAATAGAGGCATAGAATTTCAAAGCATTACCACCCGTAGTTGTTTCAGGGTTACCAAACATCACCCCTATCTTTTCCCTCAATTGATTGATGAAAATGCAGATAGTATTTGTTTTATTGATGGTAGCCGTCAATTTCCTCAAAGCCTGACTCATCAACCTTGCTTGCAAGCCCATTTTACTATCCCCCATTTCTCCTTCCAATTCACTCTTTGGCACCAATGCCGCAACAGAATCTATCACCACCACATCCAAAGCACCCGACAATATCAATCTGTCAGCAATTTCAAGAGCTTGCTCACCATAGTCAGGCTGGGAGATTAAAAGATTGTCCACGTCCACACCCAACTTTTGGGCATACGAACTATCAAAAGCGTGTTCCGCATCTATTATGGCACACATCCCACCTTTCTTTTGCGCCTCAGCAATTATATGAATTGCCAAAGTGGTCTTCCCACTACTTTCCGGTCCATATATTTCTACCACCCTTCCCCTCGGTATCCCGCCAACGCCCAATGCGGCATCCAAACCGATGGAACCCGTGGAAATAACCTCGATAGGGTCTTTGCTTTTTTCATTCATCAGCATTACGCTGCCTTTACCATAGTCCTTGTCTATTTTGTCCATGGTAAGTTTCAGTGCCTTCATTTTTTCTGCATTCAACATAGCTGTCATATTTATTATTCAAAGTTAACGATGCTGCAAAGGTAGAAACATTTACTTATTAACACTAATTCATTTAGCATGAAAACTAAATATATTATTAAATTTATTTTGTTTGCACCTTTACAACTTTCTCTGATACTCCTTCTAAAAGTGTTGAGGCTTTTGCTTTTATATTAATCAGGAAAGTATTTAGTAACGGTTACGAACAGGACGGGAGTCCTGCTCGAGTTCCCGATTTTCGAACAGACCTGAACTAGATGGGCCACTAAATAACCATCCCAACCCATCAACATCCATCTTTTTCACGTTTATACACTTTTGATTAAGGAAGGCTTCCCTCAAAGCGAAGCCTTCCTTAAAGTCCTGTTGATTTTTGACGGAATAGGGTGGTTATCAAAAGCCTTTTTTTCTTAAATACCCATTCAAAACCTTCAACCGTACGGTTCAGCCTTCCAAACGTACGGTTAAACAGTTTGGATGCCCATTTGAAACCTTTAACCGTACGGTTCAGCCTCTCAACCGTACGGTTCAACC
>Ga0164297_10001221_pt1 | contig 27803 bp, 27 predicted proteins | sample GEODES058metaG_FD_113539 | JGI IMG/M metagenome (GOLD analysis project Ga0164297, IMG submission 113539) | Dystrophic lake water microbial communities from Trout Bog Lake, Wisconsin, USA - GEODES058 metaG | ecosystem: Environmental > Aquatic > Freshwater > Lake | place: USA: Trout Bog Lake... | reverse complement strand
TCTGTTGACTCGAGTCCTAACGCAATCTCACTTGACCTGTCCCTCGGCCAATACTCGCATACGCTCAAACACGGTGTGGCCTCGGATCAGACAGGTCAAAGCTCCATACCGGACTCAGGCCAACAGAAAGCAATGGGATTTATCAAGGGGAATCAGATTTATCGATGTCGCCGCATACAGGGCTGACATACATCGCGCCTTCAGCGCTCCATTGATTGAGTTGACACAACCATTTAAAGTGCCTTCTCGCATTCAGCACCGTATTTCCTGGAATTAGAGCCTAATTGCGAATCGGCGGATATGCCTTGGAGGTTTTCGACAACACGATTTGGTGGATACCAAAGAAGCTGCCAGTCGAGGCATCGGACTTACCTTGGCAGATGAACTTCAATTCGTGGAGCCCTTTCTTAAGATCAAAGCGACCCAGTGGATACCCCTGCGGCATAAGTACGTCATTTGCGTAAAGGTTCATCGAGCCACCAACGGGCTTGCCGTCCAACTCTGCGGTATAGACTCCGTAGTCGTAACTACTAATAAGCGTCGGCATCACCTCATACCGATCCTCTTGTTTCACTTCAAACGGAATCGTTAACGTGGATCCTTTCTTTGTCTGGCTAAAAAACAGGATGTTTTGCTCCCAGAACACACCACGTTGCACTTCAACGTTTCCGTCTTTGACTGAGGTTTTGGGGAACAGGAATTCGGTGTCAATTACTTCTGCATTTCCGTAGGGGATTCGAGCCTGACCAACTGGCAACTCAGGCAGATCGGTTCGGAATGGAGTCTGATACCAAAAGGCGACTGAGCTAAAGTCATCGGGTCGTTCTTCAAATCCAGAGTGGACTTTTCCGCTTGGAGTATTTGTCCACCCGGCATGCTCAATTTCCACATGAAGACTTTTCGTGAATGGAACTGGATCAGCGACTTGCCAGCGATAAGCGCTCGCTCGATCACCCATGGAAAAGCCACCCGCCGCAGTGGTTCCGTAATATGGACCCTGCTGGTCATGCAGACCCCAGGCATCGCTAAAAAAATCCTCAGTTCCTGTTCCTGCCAGACTAGCCTGCTTCTCACCATCGACATAGAAGTAGTCGTCCCCTTCGCCGAACCAGTTGTCCTCGTTGTTGATCACGCTCATCACCGTGCCGACATACTGGCCCCGACCCTTTGTATCCAATAGTGTGTAGTTCTTACCCATCACGGCTGGAAGTTCCTGACGGTAAAGGGCGTGAAAATACAGGATGTCCTTGGGTAGCGACTTATAAAGTCGATAATCCACCTGCCAATAGGTAAGAGCAGCTGGACGCTTCCCTTCATTGGTTAGGGTCATCTTCATGTGCTTTAAGAAAGGCATCTGCCAATAACAGTTCTTCGCTCTGCCTTGACTTGTGCAACGCACCATCAGCGAGTTCACATCCTTTTCCTTGCCATGTCCGGTGGCAAAGAAATCACCTACCGGGACATCTACGCTGGGTGATTTGGCACCATCGTAATAAACACGCAGTCGAAGTAATCGAGGCCATGCGTATTCACTGTCGGCAATCGTCATCCAAACATGAGTTGCCATTCCCGGACCGTCGGTTTCCATCAAAGTCAAACTCTCTGAAGCATTCAAACGACGCTCATCGGCATTGCTCTTGGGATCTGGGTTGTGAGAGCCCTGGCGCATAGCGCGAAATTGAGCTGGGAGAACCAAAGAATCTGGACCTGTAAGGCGAACCTGCGAGGCAAAAAGCAGTGCGACGATGGACAGCATATCGGTCCATATTAGTCCATCTGACTGGGTCGTACTATCCCGGAGTATGATGACTTACTATGAAGCGATCAGTTTGGTGGTTGAGTTGTGCGTTCATGGGAATTGCCGCAACAGGCTGGTGTGGATCTCAGAAAACTCGCCTCTCACCCGAAGGCCAATTCCAAGAGCTTTACAATCAGTACACCAAGGCTTACTTGGGCAAGGATGCCACCTCATTACAGCGTCTTTTGGCCCCAGACTTTCACACTGGTAGCCTGAGTCATCCAGTCGATAAGAAAATGCTCATTGATGGTGCTATGCATCCGTCAAACTCGCTCCGAACCAATTACAGGAAAGTTCTTCAAGTGGTGATCAACAAAGACAAGGCGAGTGTGATGGTTCATCAAATCTCGATCGGCCTCTCGACCGATCCCAAGACCCATAAGAATCACGAATTTCGATTGGAGTTGGACTGTGCAGACAGTTGGGTCAAAAATAGCGGTCAGTGGCAAATCCACCGAATGAAAACTCTGAGAGCAAAAGCCACCCAGGATGGCAAGCCGTTTAAGGGTCGGATTATCACTTAGAGATGCCTGCTGGCTGTCTTTTTAAGTAGACACATGCTAACATAATTCAATGATTGGTCGCCTGCGCGGTGAGTTATTGGAGATTGAAAACGGCATGGCCGTTGTCGATGCAGGTGGAGTTGGCTACGAGGTGCTTGTGCCCGATGCTGTTCTGATTCAGCTCCCTTTACCGGGTGAAAGAGTTGATCTGCTGATCCGTCAAATCTTTCGAGAAGATGGTGTCTCCCTCTATGGCTTCTTGGTTCCATTCCAGCGTCGGCTATTTGATCTCTTGCTAAGTGTCAAGGGTTGTGGTCCCAAGGTTGGTTTAGCCCTGATCGGTCAGGTTGGGGAAGATTCAGTTGCCAGCGCAATTCTTGCTCAGGATGCCCGAACATTGACCCGAGCGACTGGAGTGGGAGCCAGACTTGCAGAGCGAATTATCTTGGAGTTGAAAGACAAGATCCAGGAAGAGAGCTTCCTGAGAAAGGTCACGCCAACTGCACCAGCTCCGAAGAAGGCCGTTCCCGCCGATGAATTGGTGGAAGCGTTGCTCGCACTTGGCTATCGAAGAAACGAAGCAGAGACGGCAGCAAGTACGGCGCGTGACCAGGCAGATGATGTGCAAGATCAGATCAGGGTCGCATTGCGGCTCCTCAGTCGATAAGAACTTAAGCGATGCGAAACAACGAAATTGATCCTGATCCGCGTCCTGATGATTTCTCTATGGACCTTTCGCTGCGGCCCAAGTGGCTGGGCGAGTTCATTGGTCAAGACCAACTCAAGCAAAACTTGAGCATTTTCTTAAAGGCGGCCCAGCAACGTAGTGAGCCGTTAGATCACGTTTTGCTTTACGGACCGCCTGGCCTTGGCAAGACGACGCTTGCCAATATCATTGCCAACGAGATGGGTAGCACCATCCATGTCACCTCTGGTCCGGCCATTGATCGGCCTGGTGACTTGGTGGGAATCCTTACCAACCTTGATCCGGGAGCAGTGCTGTTCATCGACGAAATTCACCGCCTAAGCCGTCCTGTAGAGGAGATCCTTTATCCAGCGATGGAGGATTCCAAAGTCGATATCATGATTGGCAAGGGTCCGGCCGCACGCTCTATCCGGTTAGATGTTCCCCGCTTTACCGTTGTTGGGGCAACGACAAGGCAGGGATTACTTACCGGTCCACTACGAGACCGATTTGGGATCATTTCGCATTTTCAGTTCTACAACCACCGCGACCTATTCGAGATTATCAGTCGATCCGCAAACATCCTGGGATACAAGATCGAGAAAACAGGAGCGGATGAGATTGCCAGAAGATCTCGAGGCACTCCACGAATCGCTAACCGCCTTTTGCGTCGGGTTCGAGACTTCGCCCAAGTTGAGGACCTTCCCGCTATCGACCGAGCGATTACGGAAAAGGCCTGCGCCGCACTCCAGATCGATCTACTCGGCCTGGACCGAATCGACCTTACCCTCTTAAGAATGATGATCGAAAGATACAAGGGTGGCCCAGTTGGTCTGGATACGTTGGCTGCAACGACTGGTGAAGACGCGACGACAATTGAAGATGTTTACGAGCCGTATCTTCTTCAAATTGGAATGCTTCAACGGACTCCCCGGGGCCGAATGGCAACGGATTTGGCTTACAAGCATCTTGGGATCAAGTTGCCCAAGCGCGACGACTCGCCCCCTCTGGAATTTGAGGATTAACTCTTTTTTGAGAGGGTTTCCAAAACCTACCGCCCCGATGAACCGTTAACTCAGTGCGATGAAGCGGAAGAAATACTCCGATAAGCTGCCGTTCCTCACCGAATACATTCAGTGGGCCGTTGATTGGCGTCGAGGCATGGCCAATGGCATTATGCCGACCACAGTCGTTACCGGCCTCGGGATCAGCACAGTTGTTGGACTTGCGGTGTCCTCTGTTGTCGGCAGCATAGGTACGCCAGTTGGACCCATCACTGGTGCAACACTCTTTTTCGGCTACATTTTGGGGTCGTACGCGATGGCGGCCAAACGCAGTCGACTTGAGCCTTCGCAAGCTCAACTTCGTCGAGAAGCTCGGCAAATCGCCGAACGACTGGAAGCGATTTTAGATAAAAAGAGACTCCACCGCGATCTCAGTATCGAGGTTTCTTCGCTCTTAGAAGAAGCCGCGTGCAGCTGGCACCGTGCGAGAGCGGCTCTGGAATCTCCCTATTGGAGACGGGCTGACCTTCCGCAGCACCTAAGATCGGCACGTGAGCAATCGGTCTTGGCGATTGATCAAGGGATGCAGGAAATGCTGGTGATGTTCGCTACATCAATCCCAGCCAAGCCAAACAAGTGGCATTGGACCGAGCTGGTGGATGAGGTTGTTGGGCAGGATATGCTGGCGTCGCGCGGCAGGCTCGACCACATTTCGCCCTTCTTTGATGAAGCGCATGCGGTTGCAGAAAAGCTCACTCAGATGGCCGATCAAGTTGAACAAGTTGCGCGTCGATTGGCAGGTGAAGAGTTGATTTCTGGGGCGCCGAAGCCAGGGAGTGGGTTGGAAGCTACACTGGCAGAGCTCCGGCAACTTAAGGAAGCAGAAGACGAGCTCCGACAAGATTTGCACGGCTAGCGTCTTTCGGTGTGCACATTTCCTGCGTTACGAATGGGCAGCTACAACCTTATGCGGCCTGAAGGCCGCGGACCTTATGCGGCGTGAACGCCGCGCTCCAAGTCGCTAAAATTCACATTTCCTGGGTTACGAATGGGCAGCTACAACCTTATGCGGCCTGAAGGCCGCATAAGGTTGCTTGAGGAATAAACACCCTAACGTGGCTTGAGCGAGACCTTCAAGGTGGCGTAACCATCGATCTGGAAATGATCCACATGAATCGTATGCCGATCACCTTCTAGAGTCAATGGAGCGGTGTACAGGGTCGGCCCCTGGTATTTCCAAGCGTTGGTTATGACCTGTTTTCCATCAACCCAAACTCGGGCACCATCATCCGTAGTCACTTCCAAGGTGTAGTTGCCGGCTGGCACCTGGAAATTGCCATCACAGATGGTGGCCCAGTGGTCGTTTCCTACTATTGGATCAAAGGAGAAGCCTGCGAAATCCAAGCGATTTTGATGCATTTCCTTAAGGGGTTGTCCTTGGATCAGAGCATTAAAGGCGGCTAGTTCAGTTCGAGGGTCAGTTTTGGCGTTCCACTTGAAGAATTTAACGGACCAATCGATCGGCATGAAGAACTGACTGAATCCGAAGTGAACAGGCTTACCCGAAGGAGTAGAAATTCCTCGGTAATCCATGGTGACCGAACCTGTGTAGATAAGGTCAATCTTGGTAAGTCCAGAAAGGTTTGCGGGCATGATCGCATCGACAAAACCCGGAACGGATCCTTTTGAGGCGGACAGGGTGATCCCGCTGGAGACAGTTCCAACTTTCCAGGTGCCAACTGGGCCAAGAATTTCGAATCGACGCCTTACGGTTGTCGCTTCCTTGGAGGCACCGATTAGTTGACGTGGCCAGAGTTTGGGTGACTTGAAGTCATAGGGCCCCCATTGATCCACCAGGATGTATTTCTGCCCTCTTAGTGAGCCCGGCCTCAGAAACATATCCGGATCGTTCGGGTCGCGGGCGACAGTTAATCCGCCATCCAGTACCCTCTCTTCGGCTACGGATAGTGTCCGATTAAAGGTCCTCAGAAGCTGAGCGGAGGCATATGGTTCCCAAGCAAGATCGAATCTATGACGGTATTCCGCCTCGTTGTCTGATGTACCAGCAACCGGTTGGCCCCCAGTTGAGATCGTCTTAGCCGGTACCTTTCCAGTTACGACTCCGGAAAGCTCAATTCGGGACCCTGCATTTTCTCCGGCTTCTTTGACGGCGCTTCCACAGTTCAGAAAAGCGTTGTCAACAACGTTTGCTCGATGTGTGTTTCGAATTTGGACAGCGCTGGTCGTGACCCCATCAAATCGGTTTCCAAGCACTTGGTAGTCTCTACTATCGGAGTCATGGTACTTGGGATAGCCCCAATTCTTGTCTGTGATTGGGTCTTGCCAAAGATTGATGCCGGAGTTATCGCGATAGAACAGGTTGTGATTGATCTGGATATCTTGACCGTGCTCGATGGCAATTGCTTCACCGTTGTAGGCGAATAGGTTTCCAACAATCTTGGTATCGTAGCTGAATCCACCCCAAACACCATGCCAGCACTCGACCAATTTGTTATTTACGAACACATTGGAGCTGAAGGTGGCCTCAATCGCATTGCACGGAGAATGGCTGAAATCGTTTGCATACAGGATATTTCCGTTACAACCGCCCTTGCCAGTATCCATGGTCTGCTGCCCAGCCCAAAGGAAGAAGCCATCTCCACCATGGGTCACCGAGTTATAAGCAAAGAGGTTGCCACTGCTTTGCTCGAAGATCAGGATTCCTGCCGAGTCTTGGCCTCGGTTGTAAACCCCATAGGAAAAGCCTCGAACACACCAATCCAATTTGTTGTTCAGGACCTTGTTAGAGCTGGACCGATACAGTCCCAGTCCCAAACCACTGTTAAAGCTGAAGTCGTTTGCGTGGATGCGACCTTTGTTGCTCCGTACAAGTTGGAGGGCACATTGGCCACCCACTGACTTGGTACGAGCAACTTCAAAATTGGAACACCCTTCCAAGTACATCGCCGCCCCATAGCGGAGCCATTCGTTGTGCTCGTTGTGGTGATAACTCTGCCAATCGGAGAGATCTTCTTTGTCGAGAGTAGATTGAAGATGCTGTTTCCAGTTGTACGAGAGATCACTGTCGACGACCTTCAGGCCATCTACATTCTTTGCCCAGAGACCAACTTTGTATCCGTGAAGATTTAGGTGCTTTAGGGTGATGTTCTTGCCTTGAACAACGATTCCAAGCCCCTTTCGTTGGTCTGGCTCAGCATTTTGGGCTGTGCCGCGCAAGGTTGCTCCGGCAAAATCGATGACCAGATTGTTGCCTTTAATAACAATCGCAGGTGTCAGAGAGGGAATCTCTTCATCGCCCGCTCTCGCGGTGCCTTGAGGTGTGGGAATGAGATATTCCCGAGTCGCAATCGTACAACTCTTGGTAATTACCAGCCCTTTTTGGAGCGTTAGTGTCGGCGCAGGTTTATTGGAACCCAGCAAAACCGCCAGCGAGAACAGCATGGCTCAGTTTACTGATTCTCACTCGATGATGGAGGAACGGGCGAAAAGGGTATGAGAACCAGAAAGCAAGACATGAAGCTGGACCCGTTCTATTTACAGCACAACCAGATGCTTGTCAGTAGCATTTCGAACGGTAGATACTGAAATGGAACGATCCAAAGCCACAAATTGGCCGTCGTGATTCACCGCGAGACCTAGCAAATAAATGTCCGTAAGCTGTCGTGCCCCATGTACTTTTGTGAAGTCGAACAACTGCTCCGAAAGCAGGCTGATATCGTCTGCCCAAAACTCGTGTCGATCATTACTGCACGCATGAGCCAACAAAGATCGTGCCTCCAAAAGTGAGATGGACCCTGGATATGCAGGTTGCGTGATGATCCGAATAAATCCATTCTGGGTAAGCGGACAAGAGGCCCAACGAAAATCGGACTGAGCCAATACCCATTCCTTCGCCCGCGAATGGTGCACATGTGATTGATCCAGAAGGGCTAGTAGGACATTGATATCGAGTAAGGACGTCAAATCGCTTCCTCTTCTCTTAACTGCTCGATCAACTCATTTGTGACGATGACACCCCTTGATGCCAGGGGCCGAAACCCCAGAAACTCTTCGGTCTGTTTCGGTTCGGCGACTTGATTGGGCATGTTCAAACCCATCCTCGCAAGTTCCGACAACACTTGTCCAGCGGTTTTATGCTGCTTCTTCCCCAATGCCTTGGCTGCAAAGAGAACATCGTCGGCAATATCTAAGGTGGTGCGCATGCATCTGATGATACTGCATCTTTCATTGAACACGATGCATAGAATCGGGTGACAAGAAGGAACGAGCAGCCGCTACTATGCAGCGATAATCCAGCCCCAGTAACTTAGCGTCACCGAAGCAGGCTAACTCTTGTTTCGAATATGAATCAGGTCTCCGTCACGAATGACGTATTCCTTGCCTTCGAGTGACATCTTGCCTGCTGAGTAAGCAGCGTCGAGTGAGCCAGCCGCCAAGTAGTCCTCGTAATGGACGATTTCCGCGCGGATGAACCCTTTCGCAATGTCGTTGTGGATCGTTCCAGCCGCTTTGAGCGCACTGCTACCCTTCCGGAGCGGCCAAGCTCGCGTGTCATTCTCGCCAGCGGTAAAGAATGTGATTAACCCAAGCGCCGAGTAGACAGCTCTTATCACTTTGGCGCTTGCGGGTTCTGTGAGCCCAAGGGAGTCCAAGAACTCAGGTTGGTCCGGAGGGTCCAATTGGGCTATTTCTTCTTCGATCGTTGCACAAACAGGAAATGCCGGTGTTCCTCTTTTTGCCAACTCTTCGATCCTATTCGTTAGCTTTTCTGATGGAGTTGCTGCCTCGTTTTCACCAACGTTGAATGCCACTACCATCGGCTTGGAACTTAAAAATTGATAGTTCTTGACGATTGTTTGGTCGTCCTCACTCAACTCCATGGCTCTCATTGGGAGACCAGCTTCCAAGGGTTCTCTGATCCGCAAGAATAGATCGTTTTCCATGTAATCGGGTGATCCGGGAGTCTTAAGGCTCAGCGACTTTTTCAGGCGTTCCAGTCTGTTCTCTACAATTTGAAGATCTGAAAGCACCAATTCGACATCCACCGCCTCTTGGTCTCTCAGTGGGTCGATCGACTCGTGATAGGCAACGATTGGTGAATCAAAACCTCGAACAACATGTAACAAGAGGTCCGCCTTCTTGGCGCTATCGATAAATTTTAGTGAAAAGGCTTTTCCAGAACCCGATATCGCCTCCAAATCATCGTGAAGAATGACTGATGCTGGAGTTTGTTTCTTGGGTTTCACTTGAGCAACGATCGTGTCAAAGCGTTGATCGGGAACAGGAACGGCCGTTACGTCTCCCTTTGCCAACCCTCTTGCAGCTGCTCGATACAAAGAACTGCGACCACTTGCCGAATAGCCAATCAGTGCAACTTTCATGGGAAACCTAAAGACTTAGCGTGACTTGAGCTTTGAAAACTCGACTTTCACGGGACGGGGGCCGAGTTGAAGGGGAAGAATCCAGAACAGATAGGTGGTCAGTGCCAGCACGACAAGCAAGATCCAGGGGAACTTTTCTTTGCGCTTTGATGAGAACTGTTGGGGCCGACCCACGATGGAAAAGGATACCTCTGTTTAGTTCACCACCCCTACTATCCGTGGAATGGCGGCTATCATAGAGGAGATGGCGGCTAAGCCCACAACTTTACTGGATTCTGCCTTAGAACCGGTGATTGCATTTCTGACCTTCGTGGGTGAGGTCGGAATCATCTTTGCGGATGCAATCAAGAGGTGTTGGCGTCGCCCATTTGAAGTTGCAGAAACGATCAACCAGATGGCTTTCATTGGAGTTTCCTCGGTGCCGATCGTGGCACTCACTGGATTCTTTTCTGGAGCGGTTCTTTCGCTTTACTTATCCCAGTTCTTGACTCAATACCATGCTTCGGCTTTTGTTGGAGCTACGGTTGGTCTGACGCTAACGCGCGAAGTTGGGCCGGTTATCGCCGGAATCATGGTAGCGGGTCGATGTGGTTCTGCCATGGCGGCTCAGATCGGTTCGATGGCGGTTACTGAACAAATTGATGCGTTGAAGATGCTCAGCGTCCATCCGACCAACTATCTGGTCATTCCGCGGGTCATTGCTGGGCTCACGATGTTGCCAGTGCTTGCACTTGTTTGTATGTGGTCCGGCATCTTTGGGGGCCTTTTGGTTGCGACCACGGAACATGTCACGGCTTTCACGTTCATGCATTCTCTTTCCCAGTACGTGAAGCCAGAGGACATCTTTAAGGGGATGATCAAAACCCCCGTTTTCGGGTTGGTCATCGCGCTGGTTGCATGTCAACAAGGTCTAAGGACCAAAGATGGCGCGGTCGGAGTTGGAAAAGCCACAACCAACACCGTTGTCATCTCAATGGTGCTGGTTTACATTGCGAACTTCTTGCTTGCTCGAATCATGTACTGATTCTTTGCAGTCGTAAGCTATGCGGTTGGCTTTGATTTCGGCTTAGTAGCCGGCTTACTAGACGGCTTCGAAGTTGCCTTTGCAGAAGGCGATGCCTTCGGTTGTGCTTTAGACTGGCCCTTGGATTTCGGTGCGGGCTTGCCATCAATATCCTTACCATGACTCGACTTCACCTTGATTCGGACTGGAGTTCCAGCGAGCGGGAACGCCTCTCGAATCTTGTTCATCAAGTACCGTTCATAGCTAAAGTGCAACAAGTCAGGATTGTTGACAAACAGCATGAAGGTCGGGGGTCGGGTAGAGACTTGAGTCGCGTAATAAATCTTGAGCGGTCGTCCCTTCGTAGTGTAGGGTCTCGCAAACGTAGCGTCTTGGATTAGGCGATTCAGCTGACCGGTGGAGACTCGGAAACTGTATGCCTCTTGAGCCTTGAGGATTTCATCCAAGACAGGTTCCAAACCAGCGCTCTCCTTGGCAGAGGTAAAAGCGGCAGTTGCATAGATCAACTCTGGAATCTCGTTCTGGATGATCTTGAGGAAGTCCTTTTTCAATTCAGTCAACTTTCGGGGTTGACCATCTGGTGGCTCTTTCGTATCCCATTTGTTGACAGCGAAGACGACGGCACGTCCTGCGTCGTGTGCCAACTTCATGATTCGCTTATCACCGTCAGTTAGACCTTCGCTTCCGTCCACCACGATCAGGGCACAATCCGCTCGTTCGACAGCCTTTTGGGCTCGGTCGACCATGTAGTACTCAACGGACCCTTGGATTTTTCCTCGCCGTCGGATACCCGCGGTATCAATCAGTCGGAATTTCTCTCCGCCATATTCCAGCTCGGTATCGATAGCGTCTCGAGTGGTCCCGGCGATGTTAGAAACGATCATTCGTTGCTGGCCTGTGAACGCATTCACCAAGGAGCTCTTGCCAACGTTCGGTCGACCGACGATAGCAACCCGAACTTCTTCTCGCTCATCCCGCTTTTCTGAGCTGGGTGGGAGAAGTTCCACAACAACGTCGAGGAGGTCCGCAACGCCGCGACCGTGTAGACCCGAGATCGGATAGACCTCACCAAGCCCCAGTCGATAAAACTCATTTGCGAAATCGTCTCGTTGAGGGTTGTCTGCCTTGTTGACGACCATGAGAACCGGCTTTTCGATCGGCCTCAGCTGGTTTGCCAAGTCCATATCGTCCGGGTTCACACCTGCGGTGGAGTCGGTAACGAAGAGCACGACATCAGCCTCTTCAAGCGCCACGTTGGCTTGAACTCGAATCTGGTCGGAGAGTGGATCGTCATCTTGGAAGACGATTCCTCCGGTATCGACAACATGAAACTTGCGCCCGTTCCAATCTGTTTCGGCATAAAGTCGATCGCGGGTGATACCTGGGGTATCTTCAACCACCGCGACACGACGACGGATAATACGGTTAAAAACCGTACTCTTTCCGACGTTAGGTCGGCCAACGATCACCACAACGGGAAGCGTAGAACGCATGGGGGAGCCAAACTGTACCCGATCTTTCAACAACTAAGTTCGGTTGGCTCGCACTCAGACTTGATAGTTTCATGAAGGTTTTCGGCTTTTTCTTACTTATTTTGGGTTCCTGCTCATCGGTTTTAGCCCAATCTGCAGATTCTTTGACCTCACCATCTCACTACTACTCAGCCTCGCTTATACGGGGTCAAATTATGTTGGGAAGTGAAGATGTTCGAGGCGGATACGCCTTGAGCTATGGCTACGGGAGACCCGAACCCAAGTTCCGTGCGGGTCAGATTCCGGCTCAGTTGGTCTATGAAGGGTACGTTAACCACACCCAATCAGCCGGCGTTGATCCAATCCGAGGGGACGATACATTTGCCTATGGAGCTTTGGCTTATAGTCGCTGGCGGTGGCCATTGGACAAAAACGGCAACGGCATCTATTTCGATCTGGGTTGGGGACTTCAATATGCGAGCCATCCAACTATTGATTTGGATACTCATATCAACTCAACCCCGATTGCAGGGATCGGTGGAGCGTTCAAATCTGGGAATCGGGAATACCTTATTGGATTGCGGCTGATGCACATTTCCAATGGCGGTACAGATCGGCCCAATTTCGGTGACAATCAGCTAATGCTCACTTTTAGCATCCGAATCTAAGCCTGTTTAGACTGGAATTACCACTACATCGCCTGGTCCGTGGACCCCACGGACCAAAATTCCTTCAATGTCTGCTGTGCGGCTGGGTCCGGTGATCATAGCGGTACTGCGATCGCTCAACTGGCTAAATGCCTCGGTCAGCGTCGCCACGATTCGATCTTTCGGAACAAGCGCCACGTGGACTACCGGGGTTAGGCTGGCCAATCTTGGTCTTCCAGGACCGGTAGCAATGAGGATGGAACCCGTTTCTGCGATTGCCAAATCTGCCATCGTAATCCCGACTTCAACGGCCCAGATCGGGTCTCCGCCTGGAGTCACTCCAAAAATGGCTGCTGATTCGTGATCGATATAGTGGGGGCGGGACAGAAAAATCTGAACATCTTCCATCGATCCCAACCGGCCACCCAGAGCTTCCAGCCTTTTTGAGAAGACTTCCCATAGGACTTCGTTGGGAAGTTTTGGCAATGGAACCGCAGGTTGAGAGACTCGTACTTTCTTTCCCGACGGCCCGAGGCCCGTTAAGATTAGTTCACGATCTTCCATTCCACCACTTCCTAAAATCTTTCCCTTCTTTTTTAGGCATGTCTTTGAATTCTTCCCAACCCGATTTGGCTGAATGTCGAGCCAATGGGGCCATGGGTAGCAGCTTCAATCCCATTCGCCATCGGAACCCACTCGTTGATCCGACTGAAAACATCGACCAAGGGATGTTATCTTTGAGGACGCCTTTACGAATCGCTTCTTCTCTCAGCTGGAGAAGCATCTTTGGTATCGGAATTTTAACCGGACAGACCTCTTCACAAGCGCCGCACAAAGTCGATGCCTTCGCTATATCGGGCAGTTTTTCGACCCCTTCCAAAGCTGGACCCAAAACTGCTCCCAAAGGACCTGAATAGACATGCTTGTAGGCATGACCGCTAACTTGACGGTAAACCGGACAGACATTCAAACATGCGCCGCAACGAATGCATTTCAGAATGTCTCGATAAGGTCCATTGAGAACTTTGGACCGACCATTATCCAGAATAACCAGATGGATTTCCTTGGGTCCGTCCATTTCGTCACGACGACGAGGACCCGAAATCATATGGACATAAGTAGTCATCTTCTGCCCAGTAGCCGATCCGGCAAGGAGCTTTAGGAACAAGGGAAGGTCTGCCTCGTTGGGTAAGACCTTTTCCAATCCCATCACTGCAATGTGAACATCGGGTGCTGTGGTCGAAAGGCGGTTGTTGCCTTCGTTCTCAACCAACACGATCCGACCACTTTCAGCAATGGCGAAATTGACCCCACTGATCCCAATTCTGGCGTTTCTAAACTTCTCCCGAAGATGGTTTCGAGCTTGCATCGCCAACTCCGTCGGCACTTCGGTGTAAGGGCCCAATCCTTCGCGCGTGAAGCTTTCGGCGACTTGCTTCCGATTCTTATGAATGATAGGAGTAACGATGTGACTTGGTGTATCGTGGTCAATCTGAACCACGAATTCACCCAGATCGGTCTCGACGACGTCGTAACCGGCTTTGATCAGCTTCTTGTTGAGATGGATCTCTTCAGTCGCCATCGACTTGGCTTTTACGATGGTTCCACCATCTGGCGAAGACTGTTTACACAGATCCAAGATGATTTGGTTTGCTGTCGCAGCGTCCTTAGCCCAATGAACATCGATGCCATTGAGTCGACATTTCAGCTCAAGCTGGGGTAGTAACGTGGACAAATTGTCCAGAACGTACTCCTTGACTTGAGCGGCCTGAGTACGGGCTACTTCGACATCTTCGAATGCTTCATTTAGGGCGGCTACACGAGCATCAACCTTGGCGACGGATGCACTCCGCACACTCGAAGTCGTGTCTTCAGAAAGCTTGCGGGCGAACTTTTCGACCGTTGGTCGGCTCATTCTCCGATCGCCTCCGCTAACAGTTGGGAAAAATGTCGTGTCTTCAGTTTGATTCCGTTGCGTTGCATCAATCCATTGAGCTGCATTAGGCAACCCATATCCCCGGCGACAATTTCTTCGGCACCGGACTTTAGGATGTTATTGATTTTCTCCATCCCAATCCCCGCCGAAACGGCTGGATGATTCGCAGCGAATGCTCCACCAAATCCACAGCACTGTTCGGTTTGCTCAAACGGTACCAATTCCACCCACGGTAGGGATGAAACGAGTTGAAGCTGTTCTCCTCGCAAGTGAATCCCTCGACCGTGACAGGAAGTGTGATAGGCAACTTTCACTCTTGTGGGGAGCTTCTTCGTGGTGACAGGCCATTTGGCATAGCCAAGTTCGTGAACCAAAAATTCTCCGAGTTCGAAAATCTGAGGATGAGCCATTCCTTCGTAGAGCACTGGATAGTACTCTCGAACCATCGAGGCACATGAGGCACTCGGGGTAACCACGGGATCGCCATGGTTGAGTACCGTGCGCATCATGTGTCCAGCAGCCAATCTTGCCGCCGTCCAATCTCCGGAGTTAAATGGGGGTTGTCCGCAACAGGTCTGATCTTTATCGAAAATCACTTCGCAACCTGCGTGCTCAAGAATCTTGACGGTGGCAATGCCAACATCGCCAAAAAACGCGTCACAAAGACAGGTCAGCATCAGGCGCACACGCCTCTTGGGCGCGGCGTTTGCAGTGGAACTATGCTCCTTCATTGGAGACGTTGCCGATTGGGCCACTCAACCATCGTACCATTAAACCAAAGGGCCCTCTGGGGCCGTTAGCCCCAATGACCCTCTGATTCTTGCGAGCTTCTCAGATTATCATTCCGAATGATAAACGTAGCTATCAGCCAAAGCCGGTGACGCCGTTCCGGGAAGCTGAACCAAAAGCTTCACCGAGAGTGCCTCCCTTTGCTGGAAGTAGTTCACCTCAATCTTGTGAATGCCTTTGGGTAGCCAGACGGTTCCCTCTTTGGGAATCGCCCCGTGGAGACCGTCATTGTCGATTACGAGCATGTCGCCAATTTTAAGATTGGATCCATCGTCGCTCGCCAGGGTGAAACGATAGACACCCTCTGATTCAGCCTTGAAATAGCCCTTGAAGACCATACCGAAATCGTTCTCTTGATCTCGGCCCTCAACTCCGATGTGATCCACCGTCAGAGATTTCTTGGGTGTCAACTTGGTGAAGTCGGGAAGTGCAGTCCACTGCCCTTCGTAGTAATTCATCTTCCAGCCTGGAGCCAAGTTAGCCGGTTCTTCGGCGCCAGCAGGTGCACACGAGACTTGAACAGGCGTACCAGTAATGCCACTCTTGGTGACATAAGCTAACGTCACACGGGTCTGTTTGTTGACACTGAATGCTCCGGTGTACTCAGGTGAACTAGCCGTCGGGAGTTTGCCATCCAGTGTGTACCGCAAGGTGCCCGGTGTCCCCCTTTCTTGGACGGCAGCGATGCGGGCACTCCCCTTGAAGATTAGGGCATTCATCTCGACTCGTGGCGCAGGAATATAGAAGTTCGCACCCATCCGATCCAATCGATCAAACATGGTGGGGACTCGATTCATGAAGTCGTGAATATCCTTACCATCCTTTGATGACCAGAGAGCTTCTGACATCGCAGCGATGCGTGGGAAGATCATGTACTCAACTTTCTGTGTTGTGGGAATCCACTCCGTCCAAACATTTGCTTGGCCACCAAGAACGTGCTTAGCCTCTTCCTCGTTCAGGGCAGGAGGCACTGGGTCAAACGTGTAGACATGCTCAATCGGCTGATTGGTGTTGCTCGAATCGAAATAAGCGTGGGAATAAGGGGACATGACAACGTCGTGACCGGCTCGGGCAGCGGCGATTCCGCCATCAATTCCCCGCCAAGACATGACGGTGGCTCCTTGGGCAAGTCCACCTTCCAAGATCTCATCCCATCCAATTAGGCGACGACCTTTGCTGGCCAGATACTTATCGATTTGCCGAACAAAGTAGCTCTGGAGTTCCTCTTCATTCTTTAAGCCCTCCTTGCGTATCTTGTCTTGGCAGACAGGGCAAGCTTTCCAGTAGACCTTGTCCACCTCATCGCCACCTATATGAATCCACTTGGATGGGAAAAGCTCCATCACTTCATCCAGCACGTTGTGGATGAACTCATAGGACTTCTCGTTACCAGCACAGTACACGTTGCTATCGGGCTGTCCGGTCAAAGCAGCCGGTTTTTGGTTCTTGCACATCAGCTCGGGATAAGCCGCCAAGACTGGCATGGTATGCCCAGGCATCTCAATTTCTGGAACGATCGTAATGTTCCGATCCGCCGCATATTTGACGATATCCCGAACCTCTTTCTTGGTATAGAACCCACCATATTTGGGCAAATTACTTGCCGGGTCGAATCGAAGTTTGCTCTGATCCCAACCGGTGGTGATTCCATATCGCCACGCACCAACGGTGGTCAGCTTCGGATATTTATCCAGTTGGAGTCTCCAGCCGCCATCGTCCACCAAGTGCCAATGGAAGACGTTCATCTTCATGAATGCCAGGTAGTCGATGTACTTTTTGATGAATGGAGCCGGGAAAAAGTGTCGTGAAACGTCCAGATGCATTCCTCTCCAAGGGAACCTGGGATAGTCGGTGATATCCACTCCAGGGATTACCCACTTGGTTTGTGGGCTCGCTTTTGGACCTTCTACTGCTGTCGGCAATAGTTGTCGAAGAGTTTCTACGCCATAGAGTGCTCCTGCTGAATCGGCATAAGTGACGGTTACTCCGCCAGGGCCAACATGCAATTCGTACCCTTCGGCCTTGACCGATCCGTTGGTGATTTTCTCAAATCGAATCGCACCAGAGGTTGTGCTTTGAGAGCCGGACTTCAGCTGGAACCCCGCGCCTTTGGCAATCAGATGGTTGAGGATGCTCGAAGCCTTGGTATGGGCCTCATCAATCAAAACAGTTTCGGGTGTGATTTCAAAACCACTGGCTCCGACGCGGATCGATTGGGGCTTGGGCAGAATCGCAGGTGTATCCGATTGCGGCGCTGCAAAAGTGGGATGGAAAGCAAGGAGAATCGTAGTGATCAACACGGCGTAAACAGCCTAGCGGATATCGGACTCAGACTACAACCGAGCGCAAATTTCTCCCACATTTTAGGTGCTCTCTATGGTCGATGGGCAACTGGATTGAATCTTTCGCTTGTTCGGTACTCCCATTTGAGTTCCAAGAATTTCGACAGGAACTTTCGGGCGATCACGGGATGGATTCCCGTAGACTGGAAGATGCTTTGAACATCTTGGAGACAGATTCACTATCCCGGAAATTCGCCGATTTCACCGCGGTGGACAAAGTCTCTTTCGCTGTCAAATCCCAAGAGGTATTCGGCTTGGTTGGTCCGAATGGGGCTGGCAAGAGCACGATGATCAAGATGCTCACGACCCTCTTGCCCCCGTCGGAAGGTACAGCAAGGATTTGTGGTTTCGATATCATTCGCCAATCCTCGGACGTTCGGCGACAAATTGGCTACGTTCCTCAAATGGTCTCAGCTGACGGAGACCTTACCGCCAAAGAGAACCTCATTCTCTATTCCAAGCTGTACGATGTTCCCAGCTCAGAGAGAATCCCACGGGTGATGGAGGCTTTGGAATTCATGAACCTCACCGATGTTGCCGAGAAGCGGGTGAGGCAATTCTCAGGGGGAATGGTTCGTCGACTGGAGATTGCCCAATCGATGCTCCATCGGCCCAAGATGCTCTTTTTGGATGAGCCTACAGTAGGGCTGGATCCCGTTGCCCGGGCTTCAGTATGGGAGCATATTCTGGAGCTGCGCGATCAGTATAAAACCACCATTCTGCTCACCACACACTTGATGGAAGAGGTTGAAAGCCTTTGTGATCGGTTGGGGATTATGAATGAGGGGAAAATGGTTGCATTGGGCACTCCAGATGAGCTCAAAGCCCAAATCGGCAATCCCGAGGCGACATTAGATGATGTATTCATCAGCTTCGCGGGCAAACATATTCGGGAGAGCGAATCTGGATTCAGAGATATTTCCCGGACTCGAAGAGCGGCCCGGAGGTTGGGATGAGCTCGGTTGGACCTTTTATCACCAAAGCGCTTGCAATGGTAGAAGTCGAGACCACGAAGCTCAGGCGTGACCCCACAGAAGTCCTTTCGCGAGCCATTCAGCCTGCCTTGTGGATGTTGGTCTTTGGCCAAGTAATGGCTCGTACCCGAGCGATCCACACTGGAAATCTGCCGTACTTGGACTTCATGGCACCTGGAATTCTTGCCCAGAGTGTCCTGTTTACTTCGATCTTCTACGGTCTTTCCGCGATATGGGAGAAGGATTTGGGGATCCTGCAGAAGTATCTGGTGAGTCCAGTTCCTCGAGCCGCTCTGGTTACAGGCAAGGCGCTTTCTGCGGGTGTTCGAGGGATGATTCAGGCGGTTTTCGTGTACGCACTTTCACTCGCTCTTGGTGTTCATCTGAATTTCAATCCGATTCAGTTCATCGGTGCTTTACTGGCCATTCTGCTCGGTGCAGCCTTCTTTTCGACGTTCTCCTTAATCATTGCGTGCATTGTCAAATCCCGTGAGCGATTCATGGGCATCGGACAGGTCTTGACGATGCCTCTGTTCTTTGCCAGCAATGCGATTTATCCCATCAACATGATGCCAGGTTGGCTCCAAGTTGTTTCTCACATGAACCCGCTGAGTTACCAAGTGGACTTACTCCGATCCACCATGATCGTAGGCGGGATTCAAACCTTTTCAGTAGGGGCAGACTTGCTCGTTTTATTCGGTTCGACGGTTGTAGCGATCCTTATTGCAGCCAAGCTTTATCCGTCGCTTGCACAGTAGATAGTCGGTTTCTAACTGCCGCACGCTGCGATTGGCATAATCTTCGCAGTTGAGTAGGATAGCTAGAGTCCAGCATGAAAAATGCCATTCCGAACCGCTTGTCGAACCTTGCAATCTTGCTATTGATCGCGATGATTACGTGTGTCGCCGTGTGGGTAGGAGTGCTTCATAAGCCTATTGAGCCAAAAGGCTTTGGCGGAATTATCTTCATCGCGATGCTTGGGATTCTCTTGATTTCTGGGCTTGAATCCAGAACGGATCCGTCCAAATCAAGATTGATTTGGACAGTTACCAACAACGAGGAAAAGCAAAGACATTGGCGAAAAGTTGGAATCCTGGCTCTGTTAGGAGTCCTTTTCTATTGTTCGATTTACTTAGTCGGAAACAGCCTTGAACTGCCACCTTTCACCCTACCTTTGCTCTTCTTTCTTCGAGAAGCGATTATCGTGCGTGACAAGAGAGATTCATGATTCATTACCCATGACTGGCTTGCTGCATCAAATCGATGAACCGGAACCTAAGGCTATTCGCTACACAATTCCCGATCAATGTCTCCAAAGACCTGTGCAAAAACTAACCCATCACGGATGGATGACATTAGGCGCGTTAACCTTCGTTGGATGCGCAAGGGCATCCAACCGGGCTTTCTCAACCGCAGCCTGAAAGCTTGCCGGCAAGGTTTGGACAACGCCATTTTCGGGTGGAAAGAGCGTTTCCAAATATTCAAGCGTTAAGGGCACAGAGCCGGGTTGAAGTGTGATACCCAAGGAATACGCGTGACAGACGCCTATTCGAAATCGATCGTATTGGCGAAAGACGGATGGGGGATTCGCATTCAAGTTCACGTCACCCTCGGCAAGAAGCCTACCAAAAGATTCAGCATCAAGGGGACGTTTAGTGACGGTGGATCCCGTTACCGATGACCATCCTATGAGCAAGGGCTTTTCGGTCACTGACAATTTCATCTCACCGTCGAACCTTCCAGTTGGCCAGATGTCAGTAGGCTCTATTCTTGAATTGCCCAGCCTAGATTGCCAAAACACCATCCTCGCCAATTGCTGTCGAGCAGGTTCAGGAAGCAGGGTTAGCCGAAGTGTTTCCCCTCTTCTTAGCGCCGCATGGGATTGCGAACCCAATCGAGCCCAAAAGAGTAAATCGATGTCATTCATGATTCCAGCGAAGGTGCCATACGGCCCTGAGTTCGTGAGTAACTCGCCCAGGTAATTGCCAACCCAGGTCAAGAACGGGAATCGGTAGGCAGCATGGCTCGTCCATTCTGCTGCCGCGTCTACTGTAACTCCACCAGCGACCAGACTCTGCTGGATCAAATCCCTAGCTTTGAAGCGTGAAGGTCGGTCCGAATGGAGATTGCCACGTAAAACGAGCCAGCCATCTGAAGTCTTGACGAACTGGTCTTCCTCTTGCTGTAGGACTTGACTTGCTCTCAGGGGTTCTATGCTCCAAAAGTGGCTGTCTGTGAAATCGTTAATGGTTCCGATGAGTTGTTTGTTTTTTTCTTCAGCGGCCAAGACAAGGTCCAGTCCGTGATGCCATTGGAGAGGTTCATATTTGACTGGATTGACAAATCGATTCCGCCATTTCTCAAAGAGCTGAGCTCGATCTTTGCCCGAATATGAACTGGACAATGCCTTGCGGATCTCCAGCGCATCCGGTGGGATTTGTAGAAATGGATCGCCTTCAGGCGGACTAGAAACTTGGGCACTGGTCGGCGGTAGATTTGATGAGGTTATGTCTTGTAACCAAACTGAAGTGAACTCAAACGAGTTTCCATTGGCAAAATATGCAGTTAGAGTTGTATTGATCGCCAAGGGAATAAGTTTGTGGAGTTCAAACTTGATCCTCCGAATGGTTTGGTTGGGTGCTACCAATTCGACTTCGTGTCGAAGGGTTTGGAGTACTTGTTTCGAATACGATGAGAATTGACGCTGAATCGCTGTTGGTTCTTCTGCCCAAACTTGTCGCTCACCCTCGGGCATATCGACCAGCTCCTTGGGATCCAATTGGGAGTCAATCAGGACCAAAGCGCGCCATAGCGGCGACTCTTTGGGTTCCATTCTTATCATGTCATCCGTGTCGGTGTACTTCAGCTTCCATTCGGATTCCTCTTTTGTTTTTAACTCCCTATAGGTATTGATTCTCTTCTGATCCCAATCAGGGGGTTGCTTTGCAAGTTCGCTCAGAAGCTGCTGTTGTGCATTTACATAATGGTTTTTTTCGACTAGGGCCTTCTCTTCTTCGACTTTGTGAAGGAGCTTCGGGTCCGGTTCAAGCCATCGTATACCCTCATCTCGACTTACCCACTTGGCGCAGAGTGATTCCGCCAAATGCTGGAGAGTCGCTTCAACGGGAGCATCTTTGAGGCGAGCCAATATCACCTCGTCTGTGAGCGCGGGAGCCACGGCTAGTCTGATGTCCGTCGTCTTCGATAGTAAATCGACCGCTTTGGCAACCGGCGTCGGCGGAAATGTCACCGTGATGGTTTTGCCCTGCCCAGTTAGTAGGGCTAATGCGACGGAAAGGATCATGGAATTAGGACGCCGACTGTAGAGCGGCGGATTCTAAGCAGAACTTTGAACATCCAATATGTCGGGTTATCCTTGTCCCCATAGAACTCAGAACGAACAAGGTTGGGCGATCCATTATCGAGTAAATCTAAGTAGAAACCTCTTCAACTCCAAAATCAAGAAGTGTGTTTGGAAACTAGAATTCCTCGTTGCGCATGGCCCATTTGAGACCATGGGGGAAGTCAATTACTGATTTGACACCATAGGAGCCACGGCGGATCCGCTGTACCAAAACCCCTTTTGCTTTCCAGCCCTTTGCGCTAAAAGGAGCGTAGTCTTCGTTGAAACTGTAAAGCATCGAACTGTCTCCGGTTCCCCGAATCGCTTTGACACAGTCCTCGCCATCTTTGTAGGCGTGAATCACATCACCTACCTCAAATCTGCGATCCTCAAATACGGCAATATCGTTGGGCAATAGAAGTTTGGCCATGCTGTAACCGTTGATAATCCGGCCCCATCGCTCAAAGTTATTCCCCCAATCCAAAACCTCTTCGTAGTCAAGGTCCATGTTGTGGGACGTCGGATTTCCCGCTGGTATGCCAGCATAAACCGGAATAACGCGCACTCCTGCCCTTTTCAGTTCCACATTTCGCTCCTTTGGGCCAAATGTATTCAGCAGATCAATCATCTGGTCATACACGGACACGTCTCGAGGGCGACTTCCATCGACAGACAGCCAGCTGTTCACGCTGGTGTGATTGACTCCCAGGCGTTTAGCCAGCCATCGATTGGAGAGGCCGTATTTGATCAACAAGGACTCTATGGAGTGAATTCGTGGATCGGGTTTCTGAGGCATAACTGACTTCCTGTCTTTCCTTCCATATTGTACACAAATTCTTTCCAACTGGAAAGATTCATGCTATGATGACGATGTAATAGATGGAAATATTCGCCACAGGAATGGCAGAAAAGGAGAACAGAATGCCGATTAAACAGACCGATTGGACACCGCAGAATTTGCTTGAGGCATGGGGACTTCGTGCCTTTGGTGCTTTGACCAACCCTTACAAACTTTCAACGGGAAACCGTGCTCTCACCGACGATGAATCTCAGGCAGCTTGGTATGTCGAAAACACAGATGGGTTTGAACGTGCTAAAGAAGTACTCATTTGGCGCTATCGACGCGGGGAAGCTTTGGCGGATTTCCCAATTCGTCAACCCGGCGAAACGCTTGCGCGGGGGCTCTTGCGTCGATGCTGGGGAGATATGCTCGGACGGACTCCGTACCGCATTGCGCAGACGATCCATGACGAGTTTTTTGTCCTGTTATCTGACCGCGTGGTTAGGGAGCCGTTCCGTACGGTTCGAGTGGTGGATGAGGAATTGGTTGCGTGATTGGTGGTTAGGGAATGGGCTAGGAATTCCCGGATCCTCATCCCTTGTTCCCTTCTCCACCAACTCTTCGAGATTGGCAGAGAAGGGAGACGCACCTGCAACTTTTCTGCCTATGCGCCTGGTTTTGGACCACTCTAGATCGTGGAGCCCTTATCCCCGCATTTCCCCATTTTCGACTGTCTTCGTAGTCAAAAATATGGCAAGGAGCTAGGAATTCCCGGATCCTCATCCCTTGTTCCCTTCTCCACCAACTCTTCGAGATTGGCAGAGAAGGGAAACGCACCTGCAAATTTTCTGCCTATAGGCTTGGATTTGGCCCGCTCTAGATCGCGGAGCCCCTATCCCCGCCTTTCCCCATTTTTGACTTCTTTACTACTCCGGCTTGATACCGATGCGAGTGCTAGCAAGACTCCATGCAACAGGATCAAATCGCCAACCACCCTATCTGGCTTAAATGCCGAAGGAGTTCTAGGTTGAGTTGGTGCCTTGGCCCACATCGCACGCTAATGATAGCGCGATCTCGGAATCACAAGACGTAAGTAGCCACGCTCGATGACGGATTAGTTTTGACTTTTTTATGCTTTGCGATTGACAATAAATAGTAGACAAATATATACTATTATTGATCCCGGGATTCTTGCGTTAGAAGCACCCGATCGAATGAAGCGACCTTGCTGAAGCAGGGTCGCTTTTTTGTTTATTCCCAATTTCGAGGTCCGGCACCATGCCTATCCCAACTGATCGTCCCTTTGTCGCGTCAGACGCGACCCTTTGTGAAGAAATCGAACGTTGGCTCGACCGACAGGGATACCTGATCGCCTATGGGCCGAACTCTGCTCGCGCCGACCGAGGTGACAGCCTCATTGTTCCGAGCATCAACGACCGCCAATCTGGAATCCGATCCCAACTTGAGGCGGCTTAACCAAATCAATTTCCCATGACAACAACCGAATGGATCGCAACCGCCGCGTTCCTAACCCCAGTGATCGTCGCCTTTGGAGTGGTTCAAGTGCGCTTGCACTCCACCCAACAAAGTTACGGTGAGCGACTCACGCGTTTAGAACGAATGGAAGAGCAACAGAACGCCCGCCAAACCCACCTTGAAGATGCGATGCATAACCTGAACGCAGAAGTGAAGGCAGGTTTCTCGAGGTTGGAGGCAATGCTCACGATGCTGGTGCGCGATCGAAGCAGCTTATGAATTCCAATCACTCTCAAAACACTTTTGCGTACGTCGCGGCGTTTTTGACGGGTTACATTGGTGCAATTCTCCCGATCTTGGCGGATGGTTCGTTCCCCACGACCAAAGCCATGATTGCCGCGATTGCACCTGCCCTCATTGCCACCGGCCTCTTCCACACACCCAGTCCCAACCAGGACAAAGGAGCTCAATGACCCTCCAATTCTCGGGAACTCTAAAGTATCGGTTCCGCATTTCTTTGTTTGGCTACGACCTCTATGTAGGCCCGTGGCAGACCCAACCGGTGACGGTCAATCAACCCTTGCCGACGTCCTCGACCATGGTTCAACTGCCCGATGGGTTTTCTATCGGAATTGCTGAAGCTGGCACAGGAATCTCCCTCAATTTGGCTTGGGAGGGAGTCCCTGTTTTGTCTGACACCATTCCAATCGGTGGGTCACTCCCGGTTTCAGTGCAGCCTCTGAAAGGGGTGATCCTTTCGGGTGTGGCGAGCCTCGCCGGGTAAGCCCAAGTCGAGGGGCCTATCCCGGCGGTTCCTGGATGGAGTGTGCGTCTGTCGGTGCGGTCCTTCTGCCCTTCCGCCATTCCGCCCATTCTGCCCCTTCCCACCGTGCATTTTAAGGGTGTCCTCCGCGGACCGCGCATTGCCGTCTGTTGACTCGAGTCCTAACACAATCTCGCACGACCTGTCCCTCGCCCAATACTCACTTCGTTCGAACACGGTGTGGCCTCGGACAAGACAGGTCAGAGTTCGATACCGGACTCAGGCCAACAGAAAGCAATGGGATTATTCTAGGGGGAACGCAGATTTCATTGGTCCAAGCGCCGATGTTGTGTGCCACTGGTCAGTGAGGATCCTGGATCCGAGATGCCCAGTGAACGTTAGATTGATGTCGCCGCTTACAGGGCTCCAAGATTGATCGGCATCCTTACCCTGGGTTCCCTTCAGTCACCCAGGGCTGACTTAGGTCGCGCTTTCAGCGCTACATTGCCTTCCACCCTTTCTGTCCTTTCCTACCCTTCTGCCATTCACCAGGCACATCCTGTGCATGATTGCGAAACGTCCTGTTTCGCGGAGTTTATTTGTTGGGCAAAACGATCGGCATCATGCCGCTCGTTTTGCTTTTCTTTTTGAGCGCCCATCCGTGAGCGCTCAGACTTTCCGCCCTTCTGCCGTTCTCCCTTTCTGCCCTTTTCGCTTAACGGTGTCCTCCGCGGACGGCGCATTGCCTTCTGCTGACTCGAGTCCTAACACAATCTCACTTGACCTGTCCCTAGGCCAATACTCACTTCGTTCGAACACGCTGTGGCCTCGGAACAGACAGGTCAGAGCTCGATACCGGACTCAGGCCAACAGAAAGCAATGGGATTGTTCTCAAGGGAATGCAGATTTCATTCGTCCAAGCACCGATGTTGTGTGCCACTGGTCAGCGAGGATCTTGGATCCGAGATGCCCAGTGACATGACCTCACCTTGATGTCGCCGCTTACAGGGCTCAAAGGTTGGGCGGCATCCTTACCCTGGGTTCCCGTCAGTCACCCAGGGCTGACTTAGGTCGCGCTTTCAGCGCTACATTTCCTTCCACCCTTTCTATCCTTTCCCACCCTTCCGCCCATTCTCAGTGCACGTCCTGTGCGTGTTTGCGAAACATCCTGTTTCGCCAGGTTTATTTCGTTGGCAAAAGGATCGGCATCATGCCGCTCTTTTGCCTTCTCCTTTGAGCGCCCATTCGTGGGCGCTCAAGCTCCCCGCTTGTCAGCATTCCCCATTCCAACCGTTCCTCTATGAAACAAGCCCCTGCACCAGCTACGACGGATTTCGGACAGTTTCTCCGAGAGGTAAGTCCGACCTTCAAGTGGCATTGGAAGCACCTGGTCCATATTCGGGAACATTTGGAGGCACACGCCCGAGGAGAGATCTTGAATTTGATGGTTCTTTGTCCGCCCCAACACGGAAAATCGGAGTTGGTCACCGTCCGATATCCGGTATGGAGGCTAGAGATGAACCCTCAGCTGCGCGTGGTGGTCTCTGCATACAACCAATCCTATGTGGACAAGCTTGCACGGAAAGTCCGCCGCATCGCAGTTTCCCGAGGGACTTTGCAGTTCTCAACCGACCGAAATGCGGCGAGCGAATGGGAGCTTGCAGCGGGTGGTGGTTTGCTGGCAGTGGGGATTGGAGGTGGGCTCACGGGCAACCCGGCAGAGCTTGCGATAATCGACGACCCAATCAAGGGACGAGAAGACGCAGAAAGTGAGATCCATCGAGAGAAAGTGTGGGAATGGTATGTGGATGAGCTCAGTACTCGCATCCAACAGAATGGGCAAAAGCTGCTCGTGCTCACCCCATGGCACGAAGATGATTTGCGAGGACGGATCCTGAATTCGGCAGAAGCGAAACGCTGGACGGTAGTGAAACTCCCAGCGATTTGTGAGTCAAATTCAGATCCGCTTGGCCGAGAGATTGGAGAACCACTTTGTCCGGAGCGACGCAATCTTGAGTGGCTTTTGGAGCAGAAGATGCTGGGAGAACGATCGTTCCAAGCCCTATACCAGTGTGATCCAACTCCAAGAGAGGGGTCGTTTTTTCAGGTCGGGCGATTGATCGAGAATATCCGCTCGGACGTGCCACGCATGGTGCGTTGGTGTCGAGCATGGGATTTGGCCTCGTCACGAGGAAACGGCGACTTTACCGCGGGAGTGCTCATGGGAATCGACGCACTCGGCCGGTTTTGGATCGTCGATGTCGTGCGGGGCCAATGGAGTCCGGACGAACGGAATGAGCGGATGCGCCAAGCAGCAACCTTGGATGGCACCCTTGTTCCGGTCCGACTCCCACAAGACCCCGGTCAAGCAGGGAAAGAGCAGGCACAGGCCCTCACCCGGATGCTAGCCGGGTTCTCAGTTCGAGCGATTCCAGTATCGGGAGATAAGCAGGTTCGAGCGGACCCATTTGCCGCTCAAGTCAACGCAGGAAATGTGTTTATCCAACGAGCCGGGTGGACTGGATCGTTTATCGAAGAGCTCCGCCAATTTCCCTCTGGACGCCACGACGACATGGTCGATGCAGTAGCAGACGCCTTCAACGACTTGACCGCCGGGGTTTCAGTAGGGATGCCGACCTATAGGCCACCGCAATCTCAAGCTACAGATTATCGACCCGGATTTTAGGCTCAAGGAGGCCGTAAACCATGAAAAGAAACCGAAAACCTGGTCGGCGCGAACCGCCGGTGCAGACTCCCATGGTGGGGAGTTATATCGGCTCATCTGCCGAATATGGCTTCCTACAAGCTGATCGCGCCCTGCCCAGAACCATCGATGATGCAGAACGAGATTTTGGCTCAGATAT
>Ga0164297_10001220_pt1 | contig 27806 bp, 27 predicted proteins | sample GEODES058metaG_FD_113539 | JGI IMG/M metagenome (GOLD analysis project Ga0164297, IMG submission 113539) | Dystrophic lake water microbial communities from Trout Bog Lake, Wisconsin, USA - GEODES058 metaG | ecosystem: Environmental > Aquatic > Freshwater > Lake | place: USA: Trout Bog Lake... | reverse complement strand
TCTACCTCTACATCAAGGAGTGCGAGTGGCGCTTCAACTACCGACCTGTTAGCAAACTCCTCCAGTGCCTCAGGGCATGGACGAAGGCGGAATGAACACCGCTTAGCTATCTCAGCCCCAAAGTTTTTTGGTTCTTTTTTTCAAAAAAGAACGTTACTTAAACGGGCATCGGCCCAAAGTTATCGGCGACCGTGAAGTCGGCCTCGGTGATCGCCCGGATGTCCTCCACCGCAAGACCAGGATACGCCTCACGCAGCACGAGACCGCCGGGGGTCACATCGAAAACGGCCTTGTCGGTGACTATGACTTTCACGCAGCGGCGGCCCGTCGGCGGCAATTCGGTGCGTTTGCGCACTTTGCTGTGGCCGTGCTTGTCGATGTGTTGCAGGGCGGCGATGACGCGGGGGACGCCGTAGCAGAGGTCCATGGCGCCGCCGATGCCGGGCCACCATCTGCCGTTACGGCGGGAGGCCCAGTTGGCGAGCGTGCCTTCCTGGTCGACCTCGAGACCGCCGAGGACAGTGGTGGAGATGTAGCCGTTGCGGGCGGCGCCCAGCGAGGTGGCGAGGTCCATGATGGCGGCGCCGGGGGGCATGGTGATGGGTTCGCCGGAGGCGTTGGACATGTCGCTGTCGGCGCCCAGCGTGCTGGGTTTGGGGCCGTAGCCGAAGGCGCCGTTTTCGGTGTGCAAGATCACCGAGAGGCCGGGCGGCAGGTAGTTGCCGGCCAAGGTCGGGATGCCGATGCCGAGGTTGACGACTTCGCCGTCGCGCAGTTCGAGGGCGCAGCGGCGGGCGATGATGTGGCGCGCGTCCATCAGGAATCCTCCTCGTCGGACAGCGGGGGAAGTCGGCCGAGCTTGATCATCAGCTCGCGGCCGCGGGCGTGCTGTTCGGCCAGGCTGTAGCCCTGGACGACGGCGTTGACGAAGGGGCCGGGGCAGCCGACGCGCTCGGGCGGGATGTCGCCGACTTCGACGATCTCGTTGACCTCGGCGATGGTGTAGCGGCCGGCCATGGCGAGGTCGCGCTGGTTCTGGGTGCTGGTGTAGCGGAATTCGATGTTGCCCAGGCGATCGGCGCGCCAGCCCTTGATGATGGAGACCTCGGCGCGCAGGGCTTCCTCGACGAAGTAGGACTGGCCGTTGAGCTCGATGGTGCGCTTGGGGGTGCCGAGGTCGGGGAAGAGGCCCTCGGCATCGAGAATGCCGACGCCGACGGGGACGAGGACGCCGCCGAGGCCGACGCCGCCGGCGCGGACCTTCTCGGCCCAGGTGCCCATGGGGAAGAACTGGGCGATCTTCATCTTGCCGGAAAGGTAGGCGTCGGACGCCTCGGCGGAGGTGCCGCCGTGGGTGCCGATCAGCTCGCGGACCAGGCCGGCGCCGAACAGGCCGACCATGGGGGAGGCGCCGCGCAGGCCGGGGGTGTTGGTGATGAGGGTGAGGTCGCCGACGTTATGGGCGATCAGCCACTCGATGCAGGCGGCGGGTTCGCCGTGGCCGACGAACTCGCCCATCATCAGGCGGGTGCCAGGCGTGACGCGCGCCATCGCATCGTCGAGCGACATCACCTTGTTGATGCTCATCGAAACTCTCCAGGTGCAGTCAGGCGATCTTGGGAATGGTGACGCCGATCATGTCGCCCTCGCGGACGATGGCGGCGAGCTGCTCGACGGTCCAGCCCTCGGTGCCGGCGGGGCGGCGGGGCAGGACCATCCAGCGATAATCCGCCGTGCTGTCGACGACGCGCAGGCGGATGGCGGCGGGCAGGTCGGTGCCCCAGTCCTTCAGCATGGCGCGGGGGTCGCGCACGGCGCGGGCGCGGTAGGCGGCGGACTTGAACCAGAAGGGCGGGTAGCCGAGCACGGCGCGGGGGTAGCAGGAGCAGAGCGTGCAGACGACGAGGTGATGCACCTCCTCGGTGTTCTCCAGCACGCCCAAAGGAGGCAGGCCACGCATGGGAATGCTCATGGCCTCGGCCGCGGCAGTGCCGTCGGACAGCATGAGGGCGCGATACTCCGGGTCGGTCCAGGCGCGGGCGACCATGCGGGCGCCCTGGGCGGGGCTGCCACCGTCGGTGATGCGGATCCGCTCGGTGATCTCGGGCGGGGTGGCGATGCCCTTGGCGGCGAGCAGGCCGCGGACGGCGACGAGGAGGCGGTCGCTTTCGGTCTCGAGGATGTTCATGCGGCCTCCAGCCAATGGGCGAATAACTCGACGATCAGCTCGTCGCCGGCCTTGCCCTGCTGCCAGATGGCGGGCTGGTCGAAACGGACGTGATACAGGGCGAGCTTCTCAGCCGGGCGGGCAAAAGCCAGATCCTCGGGGTTCGGAAAATCGCCGAGATGACGCACGACCGTGCCCGTCTCGCCGCGCAGATAATGCGGCGTGCGGATGTGGCAGGGGCCGCGCAGCTCCGGCCAGTCGTTCTTCACGCGAACCTTGGTGCCAGGCGCCAGCATCAGCCGGCATCCAAGGCGGCGCGCAACTCGGCCTCGGTGATGACGCCCTTCACCAGCAGATTGTCGGTGATGGAACGGATCCAGCGCTGATAATAGCTGAGACGATGATAGTCGGCCTCGGGAATGGCCTCGATACCGCGGCGCAACTCGTCGACCGACATGACCTTCTTCATGCCGAGCAACTGCCTGATGGCATCGACCTCCTTGTCGAAGTCGGTCAGAGCATGCGGCTCAGTGTCGACGGTCTCGCACATGAACTGCGACACACCGCCGAGATCGTGCATGGCACGGGGGACATCTTTCTCCATGGGGTCGAGATTATCAGGGGAGACCGGCGGGGGGAAGGAAGAGAAGGGGCTCCGCCGGCCGGGGGTGCCGAGCACCCCCGGCCGGCGGAGCCTCTTGCTGATCTAGGCTCCGAGTTTCTCGATCAGCTTCGCCCAGCGATCGAGTTCCGGGAGGATGACGTCTTCCTTGGCGCTTTCCAGGCTGACGATGAGGCGCACCACGCCGAGGGAGCGGTCGCGTTCGAGGAGGGTCATGTCTTCGGGGGCGCCCCAGATGGAGAGGGGGACGTCGGCGGGATTGCGGCCGGCGTCGGTGACCATGGTTTTGAACTGGTCGGCGTAGATGGCGACGTCGGGGTAGGCGGGGCGGGCGCGGTGGGGCATCCAGCCGTTGCCATAGGCGATGGCGCGGCGGGCGCCGTAGGGGAAGGCGCCGCCGACGTGGATGGGGGGGTGGGGTTTCCGGACGGGTTTGGGCCAGGTCATGATCGGGTCGAAGTTGACGAGGTCGCCGTGGTATTCGGCCTTGGATTTGGTCCAGATGGCTTTCATGGCCTCGATGTTTTCGCGGGCGCGCTTGTGGCGGGTGGCGAAATCGATGCCGTGGTTGGCCATTTCGCCAGCGTTCCAGCCGTTGCCGACGCCGAAGAGGAAGCGGCCGCCGCTGACCTGGTCGAGGGAGGCGACGAGCTTGGCAGTCTGGATGGGGTCGCGCTGAGGGACGAGGCAAACGCCGGTGCCGACCTCCAGGGTGGTGGTGACAGCGGCGGCGGCGGTGAGGGCCACGAAGGGGTCCATGACATCGTAGTATTTCTTCGGGATCTCGCAGCCGGAGGGGAAGGCGGAGGCGCCCTGGACGGGGATGTGGGAATGCTCAGGAGCCCAGAGACTGTCGAAGCCGCGGTCTTCGAGGGCGCGGGCGAGGGCGCCAGGGGTCATCGAATAGTCGGTGAAGAACATGGCAGCGCCGATTTTCATGGCGGAGGCTCCGGTCAGGGCAAAGGTCGATCATGTTGACGCCCGCGGAGCCGGTCAACGGAGGGGAGGAAGCAAGGCTCCGCCGGCTCAGGGCCACAGGCCCTGAGAACCCATCAACTTAACGCGGCCGGACGGTTGTTCTTCAGTTGATAACTGCTTTCTTTGCGCCGCAGGCAATCGAACCTTGCGACCACTCGTATCTTCGTGCGGTCGCATGGAATTTTGATGGCTTCGCCAGTCTCCACGTCGAGATCGTGGGATCGCGACCGAAGACCGTTGATCCAGCCGAGAGATGGGGTGGGTTCCAAGGGCCTCTCGGCCCTTGGCCGCCGGAGGCGCGCTTGCCTTGCGCCTTAGCTGGACGGCTATCCGAACGTCGCCGGATCGATGCCGACGATGAACAGGCCAGCGGTGTCGGCGGCGGCGACGAGGGAGTCGCGTTCGGCGAGGAGGGCGTTGCGGGCTTCGAAGGCGATGCCTCGGAGGCCGGCGGCTTGGGCGTTGGTGATGGTGGTGGGGCCGATGGTGGGGAGGTCGGCGCGGCGTTCCTGGCCGGGTTTGGCGAGTTTGACGAGGACGCCGCCGGTGCCGCCGCGGCGGTGGTTGCCGGCGCGGGCGAGCATGGCGTCGGTGCCTTCGATGGCTTCGACGGCGAGGACCAGGCCTTGCTGGACGACGCAGCCTTGGCCGACGTCGACGGTGCCGAGGGCGCGGCAGACGGCGACGCCGCGGGCGATGTCGCTCATGGCTTCGGCGTCGGGGGCGTGGCGGCCGAGTTGGCCTGCGGGGGCGAGGGCTTCGGCGAGGATGTCGTGGGTGCCGAGGACGGAGAAGCCTTCTTCGCCGAGGACTTTGACGACGGCGGCGAGGAGGCTGTCGTCACCGCCGAAGGCGACGCGGCCTATGCGGGCGAGGAGTTTGGCGCCGGTGCCGTCGGGGCGGAGGTCAAAGAGCGAGGGGCGGCGGACGCGGCCGATCATGACGACGTCCTGGCAGGAATGGGCGCGCAGGAGGTCGAGGATGCGGCCGGCGGCGCCCATGCGGACGATGGCGTGGGGGTAGGCGCCGATGACGGCGGGCTCGGCGAAGCCTTCGAGGGCGACGATGAAGACGGGGCGGCCGGCGGCCTGGGCGGCGGCGGCGACCTGTCCGGGCAGGGCGCCGCCGCCGGCGAGGATGCCGAGGGCCCGGGGGGCGGTCACGTTATGTCAGGAATCGGAGTCATCGGCCGCGGCGTGGCCGACGCGGACCAGGCCGCGCTTGGATTTGACGTCGATGAAGGCGAGGAGTTCGTCGATCAGCGGGTGGCCGGCGTGCTGGGCGCGGACGGCGGCGAGGCGGGTGGCGAAGACGCCGGGGCCCCAGAAGAGTTCGCGGAAGGCGGCGCGGATTTCGTGCACCTGGGCACGGTCGTAGCCGCGGCGGCGCAGGCCGATGACGTTGAGGCCGGAGAGGCGGGCGCGGTTGCCGACGACGACGCCGAAGGGGACGACGTCGGCTTCGAGACCGGAGACGCCGCCGATCATGGCGGCGCGGCCGACGCGGACGAACTGGTGGATGGCCGCGCCGCCGCCGATCACCGCGTTGTCGGCGATCTGCACGTGGCCGCCCATGACGACGTTGTTCGCGATGATGACGCCGTTGCCGAGCATGCAGTCGTGAGCGATGTGGACGCCGACCATGAGCATGCAGTCGTCGCCGATGCGGGTGAGGCCGCCGCCCTGGGGGGTGGCGCGGTGGATGGTGACGTGTTCGCGGATGAGGGTGCGGGCGCCGATTTCGACGCGGGTGGGTTCGCCGCGATATTTGAGGTCCTGCGGCGGCAGGCCGACGGAGGAGAAGGGCGAGAGGGTGCTGCCGGGGCCGATGCTGGTGTGGCCGTCGACGACGGCGTGGCTGACCAGGCGGACGCCCGCGGCGAGGGTGACGTCGGGGCCGACGGTGCAGAAGGGGCCGATCTCGACATCGTCGGCCAGCTGGGCGCCGGGGGCGACGATGGCGGTGGGGTGAATGATGGTCACGCCCGGGATGCCTGGGCGGTGGTGTCCGTCTTGGCCTTGCTCTTGCGGATCACCATGGCGGTGAACGTCGCCTCTGCCACTTTCACGTTGTCGACCTTTCCTATGCAGCTGAAGCGCCAGACGTCGCCGCGCTGGCGGTCCTTGGTGACGTGCATCCGGAGCTGGTCTCCGGGCACGACGGGGCGGCGGAACTTGGCGCTTTCGATCGACATGAAGAACACGCTTACGCCGTAGCCCTCGTCGGGGCCGAGGGTTTCGCAGACAACGACGCCGGCGGTCTGGCACATCGCCTCGACGATGAGGACGCCGGGCATGACGTAGTTGCCGGGGAAATGGCCCTGGAAGAACGGCTCGTTGAAGGAGACGTTCTTGATGCCGATGGCGCCTTCGTCGGCGACGAAATCGACGACGCGGTCGACCAGCAGGAAGGGGTAGCGGTGCGGCAGCCCCTTCATGATGCGGTTGATGTCGATGGTGTCGACGCGGACCGGCGGGGTGGCCGGCGGGGTGTCGGTGTCGCTCATGGGGTGTCTGCCATCCCTTTCATTGTTCGTCAGCCGGCCGGGAAGCGCGGGCGGCCAGGCGCTTGAGGGTTGCGATCTGGCGGAAGAAGGTGCGTGCCGGCATGGCGGGGCTGCCGACCCAGTCCTGGCCGGGGGGAACGTCGCCGATGACGCCGGCCTGGGCGCCGAGGCGGGCGCCCTTGCCGACGCGGAGGTGGCCGCCGATGCCGACCTGGCCGCCGATGACGACGAAATCCTCGAGCTCGGCGGAGCCTGCGATGCCCGCCAGCGCGACGATGACGCAGCAGCGGCCGATGCGGACGTTGTGGCCGATCTGTACGAGGTTATCGATGCGGCAGCCTGCGCCGATGATGGTGTCCTGGGCGGAGCCGCGGTCGACGCAGGAATTGGCGCCGATCTCGACGTCGTCGCCGATGATGACGCGGCCGAGTTGGGGGACGCTGACGTGGCCGGCGGGGCCGGAGGCGAAGCCGAAGCCGTCCTGGCCGATGCGCGCGCCGGGGTAGAGCGCGACACGGGCACCGAGCTCGGCGTGGCTGATGCTCACGTTGGCGCCGATGCGGCAGTCGGCGCCGAGGACGACGCCCTCGCCGATGCTGGCGGAGGCGCCGATGCGGCAGCGCGGGCCGATCTCGGCGCGGGCGCCGATGGTGACGTGCGGGCCGATTTCGCAGCCGGCCCCGAGCGTCACCTCGGGGCCGATGACGGCGGTGGGGTGGATGCCCGGCACCGGGGCGGGGACGGGGAAGAACAGCGCGGCCGCCTTTGCCCAGCCCATGTAGGGCTGGCGGGTGGCGAGCGCGACGCAGCCTTCGGGCACGCTGGCGGCGAGGTCGGGGTGCACGATCACGGCGCCGGCGCGGGTGGTGCGCAGCGCGGGGAGATAGCGGCGGTTATCGAGGAAGCTGAGCTCGCCCGGCCCCGCGGTCTGCAGCGGCGCGATGCCGCTCAGCAGCAGGTCTGACTGCGCGCGGTCGCCGTCCGCCGGCTCGGCGCCCGCCGCGGCCGCGATGGCGGCCAGGGCGTGCGGTCCGGTGCGGGCGAAGAAGCGCGGATCACCCGCCAATGCGACCTCAGGGCTTCGCCGGCTGCGCGGCCACGCCTGGCGCGTTGGGCGAAACGCCCTCGGGCGGAATATTGACGGTGGGCAGCAGCTTGTTGAGCTGGGTCGCGACCTCGTCGGTGATGTCGAAGTCGTTCACGTTGAGCGCGACCTGCTGGCGATGCAGCACCAGGTTCATGCCATGGCTCTCGGCCACCTGGCGGATGACGCCGATGAGCGAGACCTGGATCTGGTTGAGCCCGTACTGCGCCGCTTCCTGGATGATGCGGGCGCGGTTCTGGAACTGGCGCTGAGTGGTGGTGATGCGGTCCTGCAGTTCGCGCTCCTTGGTGCGGATCTGCTCGGGCGACATGGTGGCGCGCTGCTTGGTGAGGGCCTGCTGCAGGTCGCGCCAGACCTGTTGTTCCTTCTGGACGTCGGCATTCAGCTTGTCGCGCCATTCGCCGATGACGCGATCGACCTGCTTGGCCGCGGTGGCGACGCGCATCACTTCGGGCACGCCGATCACGCCGGTGACCGCCGCCGGCGGGGTGGAGCCGCGCGGCAGCGGCGGTAATTCCGGCACCGGCGGCATCGGTGCCTGGATCGGCGCCTGCTGCTCGGCTTCCTGGCCCTGCGGGGCGATTGGCGGAGCTGGCTGCGGCGCGATGGGCGGGCGGGCGGCCGGGCGCGGCTGAGCGCCCTGCTGCTGGGCGGGTTTGGGGACGAAGAAATCCTGCGCGAGGGCCACGCCCGGAACGAGGGCGCTGACGAAAGCGACCGCCAGGAAACGGGCGGGGAGCGAATGACGGATCATATGTCTTAAAACCTTGTACCGAAGCCAAGCCGGAACAGCTGAGTCTGGTCGTATTTCTTCTTTACCACCGGCTCAGCGACATCGATGTTGATCAGGCCGACGGGGGTCTTCCAGGAAATGCCGACACCGGCGCCAACGCGCGGCGCGGAGTCATCGGAGAAGGTCACAGGTGCGCCGGACGTGTCGAGCAACTGCTTGACCTGCGAGAGCGAGCCGACGTCGACGAAGGTGCGTCCGATGATCCCGAGATCGGCCGGCAGCGGCAGCGGGAAGCGCAATTCGGTCGACTGGGTCCAGATGAATCGGCCGCCGATGCTGTCGTTGGTGCCGGTGGTCACGTGCGGTCCGACGCCGCCGGTCTGGAAGCCGCGCAGATTGTCGCCGCCGAGGAAGAACCGGTCGATGATCTGCTCGTTGCGGCCGAGGTTGAACAGCTCGCCAACGCCGCCGCTGATGGCCAGCACCCATTCGGGATCGCCGAAGAAGCGCTCGAGCGGGATATAGTAATTGGTGTCGAATTTCGCCCGCACGTAGTTCGGGTCGCCGCCAAGGCCGGCATAGTCGGTGGCGAGGCGGGCCACCCAGCCCTTGTGCGGATCGATCAGGCTGTCGCGGAAATCAAGTGTGAGGGACTGGCCGACCTGGGAGAGCAGGGTGGTGCCCTTGGCGTTCGAGACGTAGATCGAGGCGAGCGAGCCGACGTCGTAGACGTTCCGTTCGACAACGGAGTAGCTGAGCTGCTGGCGCAGATGCTCGCTGAAGGCATAGCCCATGCGTAGCGTAAGGCCAGTCCGATCCTCGCGATAATCGTAGAGGATCGAGTTGTTCTGGACGATGTGATAGACATCGAAGCCGGCGGCGATGTTGCGATCGAGAAAATACGGATCGGTGACTGAGAGGCTGACCGTAGTCTGCTTCTGGGCAAGCACCGTATTGAAGCTGGCGTCGATGCCGGTGCCGACCAGGTTCTTCTCGCGCAGGCCGAAGCTGACGAGGGCGCCGATATCGGTGGAGTAGCCGCCGCCGATCGAAAGCGATCCGGTGGCCTTTTCCTCAAGATGGGTGGTCAGCAGCATCTTGTCGGCCGATGCGCCGGTCTGCGCCTGCACGTCGACCTTGGCGAAATACTGCAGATCGTCGATGCGCTGGCGGGACAGGCGGATCAGTGCCGGGTTGAAAGGATCGCCCTCGGCGAGGCGGAACTCGCGGCGGATGACATTGTCCTTGGTGCGCTGGTTGCCCAGGATGTCGATCCGTTCGACATAGACATGCGGCCCTTCGGCGACATCGATCACCACGTCGATGGTGTGGTCCTCGGGGTGGCGCTGCACGCGCGGCTTGACCTCGACGAAGGGGAAGCCACGGCCCTGGAGGTCCTCGCTGACCGCCTGGATGGTGCGGTCGAGCGCCTCGCCGTCATACCAGTCGCCGGTGTCGAATGGCACGAAGGATTTGAGCGACTCGGCGGTCAGCCCCTTGAGCGTGACGTTGAACTCGCTCTTGGCCACCGAGTAGCGGCCACCCTCGTCGATGGTGAAGGTGATGAAGAACGACGAACGGTCGGGCGCGAGCTCGGCGGTGGCGCCTGTGACCTGGATGTCGGCATAGCCCTTGGACAGGTAGAACTTGCGCAGCTGTTCCTTGTCGAAGTTCATCCGGTCCGGGTCATAGCCGTCGGAGACGGACAGGAAACGCCACCACGCGGCTTCGCGCGAGGAGATGACCTCGCCGAGCTTGCTCTCGCTGAACGCCTTGTTGCCGACGAAGGCGATCCGGCTTGTCAGCGTGTTGGCACCTTCCTCGATCTCAAAGACGACGTCGACGCGGTTCTGCCCGAGCTCGATGATCTTTGGCTCGACCCGCGCGGAGAAACGGCCATGCCTGGCGTAGAGGTTGAGCAGACGCTGCCGGTCGGCCTGGGCGGTGGCAGGGGTGAAGACGGCACGGGCGCGCAACTGCAGCTCGGGGCGCAGCGCGTCATCGGTCAGCTGCTTGTTGCCCTCGAAGGCGATGCGATTGACGATCGGGTTCTCGGCGACCTTGACGACGAGCAGATTGCCTTCGCGGCGCAACGCGACGTCGGAGAACAGGCCGGTGGCGTAGAGCGTCTTCAGCGAGCGGTCGAGCTGCTCGGGGTCGAAGGGATCGCCCGGACGCACCAGCATGTACGAGCGGATGGTGCTTTCCTCGATTCGCTGGTTGCCCTCCACGCGGATCGAGCCGACGGCCCCACCCTGCAGCGCGACCACCTGAGGGTCGAGCGGCTGAGCGAAGGCGGCGAGCGGGGAAGCCAAGGAAATCAAGCCGACTAAGGCAAGCAGCGCTGCGCGGATGCGAGACAAAAGCGATACCCCTGATTGCAGCGCCGCCTTACATCAAGGCGGCTGTCCATGTGGGGCCGGGACAATAGCCCCTGCCCCCGCGTCGCGCTACCCGCGGCACGTGGGCGCTTGGCTAGCGCCACACCTGCGCGGACGCAAGCGCTACCCGATCAGGGCGGCCACCCATCGGAACAGACCGATATGGCTAAGGTCGTTCCAGGTGGCGAAGACGAACAGCCCGATCAGCAGGGCGAAGCCGGCGCGGAAGCCATATTCCTGCGCCCGCGGCGGCAGCGGCTTGCCGCGCATCGCCTCCGCCAGGAAGAACATCAGGTGCCCGCCGTCGAGCACGGGAATTGGGAACAGGTTGATCAACCCAAGGTTCACCGACAGCAGCGCGATGAACGACACCAGGCTGGCGAAGCCGAGCGAGGCGACCTCGCCCGACATCTGGGCGATCCGCAGCGGCCCGCCGAGGTCGTCGCCGGAGCGGCGGTGACTGATCATGCCCCAGACGCCATCGAGAGTCTGCGCCGTGATGTCCCAGGTCTGGGTGACGCCCGCGAGCATGGCGGCCGGGATGGACATCGGTTCGAAGATCAAGCCGCCGCCGCGAATGCCCAGGCGACCGGCGGGCTTACCTTTGGAATCCGCAATCTGTTCCGGCGTCACCGGCACGTCGCGTGGCGAGTCCTCGCGGAGGATGTGCAGCACCAGCGGCTTGCCGGGGCTGGCCAGGACAATGCGCTGCAGTTCCTCGAAATGCTTGATCGGCGTGCTGTCGATCGCGGTGATACGGTCGCCGGCGATCAGGCCGGCATGGGCGGCGGGTGACTCGGCCACAACCTCGCCGACGATCGGCTGCGTGACCGGGCGGCCAAAGCTGGCGTAGAGCGCAAAAAACAGCACGATCGCCAGGGCGAAATTCGCCAGCGGACCGGCGGCGACGATGATGGCGCGCGAGCCGACCGATTTCTCGTGGAAGGTCAGGCCCGGCAGCCAGGAAGCGCGCACCTCGTCTGACACATCCTCCGGCCGCTCTTGGCCATGCAGCTTCACGTAGCCGCCGAGCGGCACCCAGCAGAGCTTCCAGGCCGTGCCGCGGCCATCGACCCAGGAGAACAGCGCCTTGCCGAAACCGATCGAGAAGGTCTCGACATGCACCTTGCGCCAGCGCGCGGCCAGATAGTGGCCGAATTCATGGACGAACACGAGAATGCCGAGGACGATGACGAAGGCGACGATCGATCGCGGCAGGGCCGGCAGGAATTCAAGCACCGTATTTTCCTCGTGCGTCAAACCGTGAGACGGTTTGCGTAATTCTATTCACTGGTAAGACAACCTACCGCAACCCTCTACCACCGGTAAACTTAAATTCTCGCAAAGCTTTGAGATTACAAACTTTGCCTTACGCAGCAGGGCGCGCGCAGAGGGCGCAGAGCCGCTCGGCCTCCCGCCTGGCGGCGGCATCATGGGCCAGCACATCGTCGAGCGTATCCGCCGGCGGCGCGCCAAGCGTGTCGAGCACCCGGCCGGCGATGTCGGCGATGTCGAGGAAGCCGATGCGCCGGTCGAGAAAGGCATCGACCGCCACTTCGTTGGCGGCACTCAGGATCGCCGGCGCGGCATGGCCGGCCACCAGGGCGGCGCGGGCAAGCGCGAGGGCCGGGAAGCGCACCGGATCGGGCGCACTGAACTCGAGCCGGCCGAGGGCGGCGAGATCGAGACGCGTCGCCGGCGTCGCCATGCGCTCCGGCCAGGCCAGCGTGTGGGAGATCGGCACCCGCATATCCGGCGAGCCGAGCTGCGCCAGCACGCTGCCGTCGCGGTAGCAGACCATGCCGTGGATGACGGATTGCGGATGCACGAGCACGTCGATGCGCTCATTGGGCAGGTCGAACAGCCGCGCTGCCTCGATCAGTTCCAGGCCCTTGTTCATCATCGTCGCGCTGTCGATCGAGATCTTGGCGCCCATCGACCACACCGGATGCTTCAGCGCCGCCTCCGGCTGCACCCGGCGCATCTCCTCGGTCGAGAAGGTGCGGAAGGGCCCGCCCGAGGCGGTCAGCACGATCTTCTCGACGGCGTCGCGGTTGCCGTCCGCCATGGCCTGGAAGATGGCGTTGTGCTCCGAATCGCATGGCAGCAGCGTCGCCCCATGCGCCCGCACGGCGTGCAGGAACACCTCGCCGGCGCAGACCAGCGCCTCCTTGTTGGCCAGCGCCACCGCCTTGCCGCCGCGCACCGCCGCCAGCGTGGGCTCAAGCCCGGCCGCCCCGGTGATCGCCGCCATCGTCCAGTCCACCGGCAGGGCCGCGGCCTCGATCACCGCCGCCCGCCCCGCGGCGTGGCGCACGGGGCTTCCGGCAAGCGCCGCCTTGAGTTCGGGATAGGCCGCCTCGTCGCTGATCACCGCCCATTCGGCGCCAAGCGCGATCGCCTGCGCCGCCAGCAGCCCGGCCTGACGGCCACCGACGAGGGCGCGCACCCTGAAGCGGGCGGGATCCGCCTCGAGCAGTTCCACCGTCTGGGTGCCGATGCTGCCGGTCGAGCCCAGCACGGTGACCGTCTTCATCGCCACAGCTCCACGCCCCGCCAGATCGCCACGATCGCCGCCACCGGGGCCGCGAACAGCACGGCGTCGAGCCGGTCCAGTAGGCCGCCATGGCCGGGAATCGTGTTCCCCGAATCCTTCACGCCGAAATGCCGCTTCATGCCGGATTCAAACAAATCTCCCGCCTGCGCGACGATGCCGAGGAGCACCGCCGACGCCGCCGACGCCCCGTAGCGCCCGCCGCCGATCCAGGCCGCCAGCAGGCCGACCACGATCACCGCCAGCACGCCGCCGACCGCGCCCGAGCGCGTCTTGCCCGGCGAAATCGCCGGCGCCAGCTTCGGCCCGCCAACGATGCGGCCGACCATGTAGGCACCGATATCGGAAGCCCAGACCACGCAGAGCACGAACAGCACGTTCCCAAAGCTCTCCGGCGGCGTGAAGCGCAGCCACAGCATCGCCGCCACCCCGGGGATCAGCCACACGGCCCCGACCAGGCCCCGCCGCCCCGCCGGCCACGCCTGTGCCATCGTCCGCCATTCATTGGCCATCAGCACGAAGGCCGCGCCCAGCAGCAGCGACCAGGCCCAGCCGCCCGCCCATAGGCAGCCCAGCGCCACCGGCAGCAGCACGGCCGCCGAGGCGCTGCGCACCCCAAGGTCGCGCCAGCGGCCATTGCCTGCTGCGGGTTCAGCCAGGGCGCGCACCAAAGCGCCGCTCACGCCGGGCGAATTCGGCCAAGGCATCGGCGAACTGCGCCGGCCCGAAATCCGGCCACAGCACGTCGAGAAACACCAGCTCGGCATAGGCGCATTGCCACAGCAGGAAGTTCGACAGCCGCTGCTCGCCGGAGGTGCGGATGATCAGGTCCGGGTCGGGAATGCCCTGGGTGGACAGGAAGGCCTCGAAACGCGCCTCGTCGATCTCCGCCGGATCGAGCGTGCCGGCCCGCACCGCCTCGGCCACGGCCCGGGCAGCCGAGGCGATCTCGGCCCGCGCGCCGTAGGACAGCGCGATCACCAGGTTGAGCCGCGTATTCCCCGCCGTGTCGCGCTCGGCCGCCCCGAGGTCGAACTGGATGTCGCGCTCGAAGCGGGCGCGGTCGCCGATGAAGCGCAGCCGCACCCCCTCGGCCTTCAGCTCGGCGATCTCACTCTTGAGGAAATGCCGCAGCAGACCGGTGAGATCCATCACCTCCGACAGCGGCCGCCGCCAGTTCTCCGAGGAAAACGCGTACAGCGTCAGCCACTGCACGCCGAGCTCGGCCGCCGTCTCGATGGCGCGCCGCACCGCCTGCACCCCGGCGCGATGCCCGGCCACCCGCGGCAACCCCTTGGCTGCCGCCCAGCGCCCGTTGCCGTCCATGATGATGGCGACGTGGCGCGGCACCACAGTCCCGGCAACCGCGCCCGCGGGATCCGCCTCGACCTGTGCTCCTGCCGCCACGATTGCCATGCTGTGGATCAGACCTGCTTGATTTCCTTGTCTTTTTCAGCGAGCGATTCGTCGATGCGCTTGATGTAGCTGTCGGTCAGCTTCTGGATCTCGTCGGTCCAGCGCTTCTCGTCGTCCTGGCTGATGACATGCTTCTTCTCCAGCGCCTTGGTCTGCTCCATGCCGTCGCGCCGCACGCCGCGCACCGCCACCTTGGCGCCCTCGGCATAGCGATGCGCCGCCTTGGCGAGCTCCGTGCGGCGCTCGCCGGTCAGCTGCGGGATCGGCACCCGCACCAGCTGCCCGTCGGCCGACGGGTTGAGGCCGAGCCCGCAGTCGCGGATCGCCTTGACCACGTTGTTGACCATCGAGCGGTCCCACACCTGCACGGTGATCATCCGCGCCTCCGGCACCGCGATGGTGCCGACCTGCGGCAGCGGCATCTCATTGCCATAGGCCTCCACGCGCACCGGCTCCAGCAGCGCCGGGCTCGCCCGCCCGGTGCGCAGGCCGGCGAACTCGCGCCGCAGGGTTTCCAGCGCGCCATCCATGCGGCGCGTGAGATCGGTTTTAAGAGCGTTCAGCTCGGTTGCCATGGCAACCCTCCCTTCTCCGGACGACGTCGCGCCGTCACTTCGGCTCGACGATCGTGGTAAACTTGCCTTCGCCGCGCATCACCTGCGCGAACGCGCCGGGTGCCCGGATGTTGAACAGGATGATCGGCAGCTTGTTCTCGCGGCACAGGCTGATCGCCGAGGCATCCATGAACTTGAGATCGAGCGACAGCACATCATGATAGGTGATCTGCTCGAACCGCTCGGCATCGGCGACCTTGCGCGGATCGGCGGAATAGACGCCGTCCACCTGAGTGCCCTTCAGCAGGCAATGGCACCCCATCTCCGCCGCCCGCAACGCCGCCGCCGTGTCGGTGGTGAAGAACGGATTGCCGGTGCCGGCGGCGAAAATCACCACCCTGCCCTTCTCCATGTGCCGGATCGCCCGGCGGCGGATATAGGGCTCGCACACCGAGGCCATCGGAATCGCCGACTGCACCCGCGTCGGCACCCCAAGCTTCTCCAGCGCCGCCTGCATCCCCAGCGCGTTCATCACCGTCGCCAGCATGCCCATATAGTCGGCCTGCGCCCGGTCCATGCCGCCGGCCGCCGCCGAAATTCCACGGAAAATATTACCGCCGCCGATCACCAGGCTGACCTCGACGCCGGTGGCGACGACATTGCCGACATCGGCCGCGATGGCGGCCACGGTATCGGTATCGAGCCCGAACTCGCGCTTGCCCATCAGGGCCTCGCCGGACACTTTCAGCAGCACGCGCTTATAGGTGGAGGTCATCGAATCCTGGACGTAGAAGGGGCGGGCGGCACCGTACAGGTCCCGCCCGCCCCTCACAAGAGAGCCCGGCCATCAGCCGCCGATCAGGCGGATTTGACGCCCGCGGCCGCGGCCACTTCGGCGGCGAAGTCGCCGGCCGACTTCTCGATGCCCTCGCCGAGATGGAAACGGCAGAATCCGGCCAGCTTCGCGCCCGCCTTCTTCACCACCGCCTTCACCCGGCTCTCGCCGTCATGCACCCACACCTGCTCCAGCAGCACCACTTCCTCGTAGTACTTGCGGATACGGCCCTCGACCATCTTCTCGATGATCGCCTCGGGCTTGCCGGACGCACGCGCCTGCTCGGACAGCACGGCCTTCTCACGCTCCAGCGCCGCCGGATCGACCGCGTCGGTGTCCAGCGCCTCGGGCCGCGTCGCCGCGACATGCATGCCAACCTGCTTGCCGAGCGTCTCGAGCGCGCCAACCTCGCTGGCACCCTCGACCGCCACCAGCACGCCGATCTTGCCGAGACCCGGCTTGACCGACTGGTGGATGTAGCTCGCCACCGCACCCTGCGGCACGGACAGCACGCGGGCGCGGCGGATGTTCATGTTCTCGCCGATCGTGGCCACGAGATGCACCAGCTCCTCAGCCACCGTGCGGCCGGTGCCGGGATACGGCGCCGCCTTGATCGCCTCAAGATCCTCGCCAACATGCAGCGCCACCTTGGCGACTTCCTGCACGAACGCCTGGAAGGCATCGTTGCGCGCCACGAAATCGGTCTCCGAGTTTACCTCGACCATGGCGGCCTTGGCCGGCACGGAGGCGACACCCACGAGACCCTCGGCGGCCACGCGGCCGGACTTCTTGGCCGCGGCCGAGAGACCCTTCTTGCGCAGCCAGTCGATCGCCTCCTCGATGTTGCCATCGTTCTCGGTGAGCGCCTTCTTGCAGTCCATCATCCCGGCGCCGGTCCGCTCGCGCAGATCCTTCACCAGGGCAGCGGTGATTTCAGCCATCAGATTTCTCCTCGATCAGTCAGCCGCGGGGGCGGCAGGCTCGGCCTCGGGCAGCACCTCGGGGGGCAGCTCCTCGGCCGCACCGATGTCACGGCCCGACGCCATCATCTCGGCGCTGATGCCATCGAGCACCGAACCCGCGATCAGGTCGCAATACATGGTGATGGCACGGATCGCGTCGTCATTGCCCGGGATCGGGAAGGTGACGCCCTTGGGGTCCGAATTGCTGTCGAGCACGGCCACGACGGGAATGCCAAGCTTGTTGGCCTCCTCGACGGCGAGCTTTTCCTTGTTGGTGTCGATGATGAACAGGATGTCCGGCAGGCCGCCCATCTCCTTGATTCCACCGAGCGCCCGCTCCAGCTTCTCGCGGTCGCGGGTGATGTCCAGGATCTCCTTCTTGGTCAGGCCCTGGGTGTCGCCGGCGAGCATTTCGTCGATCTGACGCAGACGCTTGATCGAGCCGGTGATCGTCTTCCAGTTCGTCAGCATGCCGCCGAGCCAGCGATGGTTTACGTAATACTGGCCGCAACGCTTCGCCGCATCGGCCACATAATCCGCCGCCGCACGCTTGGTGCCGACGAACAACACACGACCGCCAGCCGCGGTGACATCACGAACGGCGCGCAGCGCACGATCGAGCATCGGCACGGTCTGCTGCAGGTCGATGATGTGAACCTGGTTGCGCACGCCGAACAGATACGGCGCCATCGCGGGATTCCAGCGACGGGTGTGATGGCCAAAATGAACGCCGGCCTCAAGCAGCTGACGCAGAGTGAATTCGGGCATCGCCATGAGCGTGCTCCCTTCCTCGTTCCGGTTGAACCTCCGCGGGGCCTGGCCCTGCGGCACCGGATTCAGACCCAGAAACCTGGATCGGAAAGGCGCCCCGCGTGCGAATTACCGGCAACACCATGCCACCGGCGCGGGCGATATGACCGATCGACGCCCGGAAGGCAAGCGAAACTGCCATGACAAAGGCAAGCAAGGCTCCGCCGGCTTAGGGCCGAGAGGCCCTAAGAACCCATCACCTCTCTTGGCTGGACGCTCTTCCATCGGCTGAAATCCGCCGATCTCGACGCGGAGACCGGCGAAGCCCATCAACCCTCGGGACCACTCGGACGACCGTGCGGCCCCGCGGATCGAATGCCTGCGGCGCTCAGAAAGCAGTTCGCAGCTGAAGAACGAACTTCCAGCCGCGTAAACGGATCGGGTTCTCAGGGCCCGTGGCCCTGAGCCGGCGGAGCCTTGCTAAACCCGCCGCACATTCCAAAACTTCGGCACCCCCGGCAGCACCCCCGTCAGATCCGCCCGCCACGCCGCCGGCTGCAGCGTCACCCCGCAGGGCGCCAGCGGCACGCTATCGAGGCATTCGAGCTGCAACTGCTCCGCGAACCGATGCCGCACCGCCGCGTCGTCCGACTGCAGCGACTGCGCCCGCAGCGATTCATAGCGCTCGCTCGTGTACCATCCGGACTCCTCGGCCGTGACCCCACGGATGCGCGAATTCACCAGCGGCGAGGCCACCGACAGCGACGGCACGTTCAGCATATGCAGATGGAATCCCCCCTGCTCCGGTGGGTCCTTTTTGATCACCCGCTGGGTCATCGTCGCCCAGTCCATATAGATATTGTCGAGATTGACCCCGATCGTCTTGAGCAGATCGGCCAACACCTCGCTCGCCGCCTTCAGGTTCGGATAGTCGCCCGGCGAGATCATGATGATCTTCTCGCCCCTGTAGCCCGCCGCCGCCAGCGCCGCCCGCGCCTGCGCCGCGGTGAACGGCGGACGGATCGAGGCCAGTCCGGCATCCGACGCATCCGGCAGACCAGGCGGGTAGAACCCCACCCCGGACCGCTGCAACTCGTCCACCCCGCCACCGACCGCGTTGACGAAATCGTCCTGGTTGATCGCCCGCATGATCACGCGGCGCATCTCCGGCCGGTTGAACGGCGCCTGCAAATGGTTGAAGCGGACGAACATGTAGTTCCCCTCCGTCTCCAACACGCCCCCCTTCAAATTCGGGTCCTTCCGAATCAGCGGCAACAGATCCTGCGAGGCATACTCCCACCAATCCTGCTCGCCCTTCTGCAGCGCCGCGAACGCCGTCCCCTGGTCCGGCATCGTCGTCCACACCACGCGCTCGAAATGCACGATCTTCGGCCCAGCCCCCCGATCCGGCGTGCCCGACGGCCGCGGCACATAGCCGTCGAACCGCTCATACACATTGCGCACGCCCTGCAACCGCTCCTTGGCAACATATCGGAACGGCCCGCTGCCAATCACCTCCGGGATCTGCTTGAACGGATCCGTCGCCGCCAACCGCTCCGGCATCATCGCCGGCATATACGCGCCAGGCTTGCCCAACGCCTCCGGCAACAACGGAAACCGATGCTTCAGCCGAAACTCGATCGTGCGATCATCCACCGCACTGATCTCGTCGCTGATCGCAACCACCTCCTTGCCCAACACATCCCGCTTGCCCCACCGGTTGATGCTGGCCACACAATCCCGCGCCAACACCGGCGGCCCATCATGCCAACGCAACCCCTCACGCAACCGAATCCGCCACCGCTTGCCGTCATCCTCGACCGTATGCCCCTCCGCCATCTGCGGATGCGCCTTCGACGCCGAATCCGTCCCATACAACTGATCGAACACCAGCCCGCCATGGTTCCGGCTGATGTTCGTCATGCTGTAGTGCGGATCAAGAAACACCAGGTCGATCTGCGGCATAAACCGCAACACCCGCTCCTTCTCACCCGCCGCCAACGCCGGCGCCGGCAACGAAACCAAACCCGCCACACCCTGGCCCAGCCGGCGGCGCGTAATCCGCGTCATGACGCTTCTCCATTCCCGATCGGCCGCTCCTGATAACCGGGCAGCCCTGGCGGGCAGTCTCGGCAATGCGCATGGCTATGTCCACTCACGAGTGGAAGAAAGGCTCCGCCGGCCAAGGGCCCCGAGGCCCTTGGAACCCATCATTGCTCGCGGCTGGATCAACAATCTTCAGTCGCAATCCCAGACGCCCGTCTTCGCGCGGCGACGAAAGCGACAGCGGTTTGCCTTCAAACCGCGATAGCGCTCCACTTCACAACCGCACCCTTCGACGCGGAGAGTGGCGAAGCCAATAAATCTCATGCGACCACGCGTCTGTCCCTGCACGTCCATGGCTCGATTGCCTGCGGCGCAAAGGATGCGGTTATCAACTGAAGAAAGATCATCCAGCCGCGTCAGGGGATGGGGTTCTTAGGGCCTCCAGGCCCTAAGCCGGCGGAGCCTTGCTTACCTAACGCCTATCGTCAGCGCCGCAGATGACACGCCACCAGATGCCCATCCGCCCCACCCTCGAGTGCCGGCACGTCCGTCCGGCAGCGTGCTTCCGCGAGTGGGCAGCGCGTATGGAAATGGCAGCCAGGCGGCGGCCGCACCGGGTTCGGCACGTCGCCTTGCAGCACGATCCGTCGGCGTTTCACTTTGGGATCGGGGATCGGCACGGCTGAGAGCAATGCTTCAGTGTAGGGGTGTTTCGGGTTGTCGTAGAGTGCGCGGGCCGAGGCAATTTCGACGACGCGGCCGAGGTACATCACGGCCACGCGGTCGGAGATATGTTCCACCACCGAGAGATCGTGGGCGATGAACAGGTAGGTGAGGCTGAATTTCTCCTGCAGGTCTTCGAGCAGGTTGATCACCTGCGCCTGCACGGAGACGTCGAGGGCCGAGACCGGCTCGTCGCAGACGATGAGCTTGGGCTCGACGGCCAGCGCGCGGGCGATGCCGATGCGCTGCCGCTGTCCCCCGGAGAACTCGTGCGGATAGCGCCGCATGTGATCGGCGCGCAGGCCCACGGTTTCCAGCAGATGGACGACGCGTTGTTGCATATCGGCGCGGTTTTTCGCCAGGCCGTGGATGATCAGCGCCTCGGCGATGATGGTGCCGACGGTGTGGCGCGGGTTGAGCGAGGCGTAGGGGTCCTGGAAGATGATCTGCATGTCGCGCCGCATGGCGCGCAGCCCTTCGCCTTCGAGGCGCGTGACGTCGCGTCCCTGGAACCAGATTTCGCCAGAGCTGGGCTCGATCAATCGCATGATGCAGCGCCCGGTGGTCGATTTTCCGCAGCCGGATTCACCGACCAGCCCGAGGGTTTCCCCGGCGGCGATATCGAAGCTGACGCCATCGACGGCATGCACCCGATCGACCTCGCGCCCAAGCAGTCCGCCCTTGATCGGAAAGTGTTTCTTGACGCCGCGGACGGAGAGAAGGGGGTTCGTTTCGCTCATAGGATGCAGGCCACTTTGTGATCGGCCGCCACTTCGCGCAGCGGCGGTTCGGCGGCGGTGCAGGCGTCGGAGGCGAACTTGCAGCGCGCGGCAAAGCGGCATCCGGCGGGCGGATTGAGCAGGTTCGGCACCGTGCCGGGGATCTGCTCGAGGCGCTGGCGCCCCTCGGCGCGCGCATCGACGCGCGGGATCGAGCGGATCAATCCTTGCGTGTAGGGATGCCGCGGATTGCCGAACAGTTCGTCGACCGGCGCCTCCTCGACCACCTTGCCGGCATACATGACGACCACGCGCTGGGCGTTTTCAGCGACCACGCCCATGGCATGGGTGATCAGCATGATCGCCATCCCAAAGCGTTCCTGCATGGAGGCCATGAGTTCCAGGATCTGCGCCTGGATCGTAACGTCGAGCGCCGTCGTCGGCTCGTCGGCGATGAGCAGCCGCGGCTTGCAGGCCAGCGCCATGGCGATCATCGCCCGCTGCCGCATGCCGCCGGAGAACTGATGCGGATAGTCATGCACGCGCTTTTCGGCGTTCGGTATCTGCACCAGGCGCAGCATCTCGACCGCGGCATCGATCGCCGCCTTGCGCGAAAGTCCCTCATGCGTGCGCAGCGATTCCGCGATCTGCTCGCCGATCGTGTAGACCGGATTGAGCGACGTCATCGGCTCCTGGAACACCATAGCGATTTCGCGCGCCCGGATCTTGTCCATCTCCGCCGGCGGCAGGGGGATCAGGTCGCGCCCGCGCCACAGGATCTGCCCCGCCTCGAACCGCCCCGGCGGCATGTCGAGCAGCTTCAGCACGCTGCGCGCCGTCACCGTCTTGCCGCAGCCGCTCTCCCCCACCACCGCCAGCGTCTCGCCGGCGTCGATCGATAGGCTCACGCCATCGACCGCCCGCACCATGCCGTCATCGGTCTTGAACCAGGTCTTCAGCCCGCGAATGTCGAGGATCGGATCGGCCATGGGGCTACATCACCCGGCGCGGATCGAGCGCATCGCGCAGCCCATCGCCGACAAAGTTGATGGACAGGACTGCAAGAAAGATCGCCGAGCCCGGGAACAGCGCCCAATAGGCCGCCACATCGAGATAGTCCTTCGCATCGAACAGCACCCGCCCCCAGGTCGGAATATCCGGCGGAAAGCCAAGCCCGAGGAACGACAGGGTGGACTCCGCGATGATCGCATTGGCGACATCGATGGTCCCAGCCACGATCACCGGCCCCAGCGCATTCGGCAGAATGTGATGCACCACCATCCGCATCCGCGACGCCCCCAGCGCCCGCGCCGCCTCGACGAACTCCTTCTCCCGCAGCGAAAGAAACTGCGCCCGCACCAGCCGCGCCACCGGCATCCAGCGCAACCCGCCGATCACCGCCACGATCAGCACGAACACGCCGCCCTCAGGCCCCAGGATATTCTTCAGCCCGTCGCGAAACAGATAGATGATCAGCAGCAGCAGCGGCAATTGCGGCAACGAAAGAAACAGATCCGCCAGCCACATCAGCGTCGCATCCACTCGCCCGCGCGACATCCCCGCCGTCGCCCCCACAAGAATGCCGACGAACACCGCCACCAGCATCGCAGCCAACCCCACCGCCAGCGAAATCCGCCCGCCATAGATCAGCCGCGCCAGGATATCCTGCCCGAGATCATCGGTGCCGAACGGATGCGCCAGCGACGGCGGCTTCAACTGCGCCGAAAAGTCGATCTCATTGATCGCCAGCCGCCAAACGAATGGCCCCACCAGCACCGCCAGCACAATCACCGACAGCACGACAAGACTCGCCACCGCGAGCCGATGCCGCCGAAAGCGCCGCCACGCGTCCCGCCCAGGCGAGAAGCGTTCGGCGGAGGCCGCTGTGTCAGCGGAAAGCGATGCGGGGGTCGAGCCAGCCATACAACACATCTGCAATGAGGTTGAAGAAAACAACGAGGCACGAGAACACGAATGTGACGCCCATGATCACCGGCGTGTCGTTGGCCAGCATGGCGCTGATCAGCAACGATCCAATGCCAGGCACGCGAAAAATCTGCTCGGTCACGATCGCGCCACCAAACACGATCGGCATCTGCAGCGCCACCAGCGTCACCACCGGGATCAGCGCATTGCGCACCACATGCAGCACCAGCACCTTGCGCTCGCCAATGCCCTTGGACCGCGCCGTGGTGACAAAATCGAGCTTGATCACCTCAAGCACCGACGAGCGCACATAGCGCACCAGCGACGCCCCCTGGAACAACCCCAGCACCGTCACCGGCATGATCGACTGCCGGATATGCGCCCACACCGCGACCCACCCCGTGCCGCGAATCTCCGTGCTGTAAACAATGGGAAGCCAATCGAGCTGCACCGAAAACACCAGGATCAGCAGCAGCCCGGTAAAGAACGTCGGCAGCGAAAACCCGATGAAGGCGAACGTATTGGCGATCTGGTCGAACAGCGAATACGGCCGCGCCGCCGCCAGCACGCCCACGGGAATCGCGATCAAAATCGCCAACACCTGCGACGCCCCGATCACCCCGATCGTCGTCGGCAGCCGCTGCAGGATCAGCGTATCGACATTCATCCGGCTAACGAACGAAAATCCCCAATCCCCCTGCAGCATCGCCAGCAGCCAGCGGAAATAGCGGAGGTAGACGGGATCATCGAGCCCGAACTTCGCCCGCAGCGCCAGTCGAACCTCAGCCGGAACGTTCGGATTGGTCACCAGCTCGCCGAACGGATCGCCCGGCGCCAGCGCCAGCACCGTGAACAGTACGACGCTGATCCCCAACAGGCTCGGAATCGCAATCAGCAGCCGCCGCAGCAGAAAGTCTCGGGACAAGGCGCACTCCGGGCTATGGCAAAAGGCGGCGGCCGCACCCCGCAGGCACGGCCGCCTCCCCCACGACAATCTGGACTAGGCGTCCATGTACCAGCTGGACAGGTCCCAGAAGTTGCTGTCCCAGCCGCTCGGGTTGACGCTGAGCTTGTTGTTCACCGCCGACACGCCCGACCGCGCGATCACGCCGACAATCGCGCGATCACGCACAGCCATGTCGTTCAGCTCGATATACATCGCCGCCCGCTTCACCGGATCGAGCTCTTCCTCCGCCTTGAAGTAGAGATCGTCCCACGCCTTGTTGCGATAGCGCGTGATGTTGCGCCCCTGCCATTTGTTCTCCTTCTGGCAGACCTCGCGCGACAGATACGACTGCATCCACACGCCGGGATCGGGAAACGACGGCCCGGTCGTATACATCTGCAGGTCCGTATAGAAATGCGGATACGTATCGGGATTCGCCACGTCCGACGAGAAGAACACCGATGCCGTCACCGACTTGATCTCGATGTCGATGCCCGCCTTCTGGCATGCCTGCTTGACGATCGCCTGCGTCTTCTGCCGCGGCTGGTTGATCGAGGTCTGGAAGACGAACTTCAGCTTCTTGCCGCCCTTCTCGCGAATTCCATCGGCGCTCTTCTTCCAACCCGCCTTCTCCAGCAGGTCGATCGCCTTGTCGATGTTGAACTCGCCCTTGAGGTTCTTCGAGCGATAGCGCGGCGGATTGAACAGATAGTTCTCGGTCGCGATGCCGGTCCGGCCATAGATATACTTCTGCACCGAATCCCGATCGACCAGCAGCGCGACCGCATCGCGCACCGCGGGGTCCGACAGCGTCGGATGCACCGTCTTGATCGACGACCGCTCGCCATCCACCTCGGTCCACGGATCGGTCATGTTGAACTGGATATGCTCCATCGAGCCCGACTCGTTGATGACAACCTTGCCCTTGCCGCCCTTCTCGAGCCGCAGCAGCACCTCGTCCTCAACCTGCATGTTCCAGGCGAAATCATACTCGCCCGTCTGCAACACCGCCCGCGCCGCCGACACCGCATCGCCGCCGCCCTTCAGCTCGAAACTGTCGAAATACGGCCGGTTCGGCATGTGGTAGTCCGGATTGATCACGCCCGTCAGCAGATCGCCCGGCTTGAACTCCTTGAACAGATACGGCCCCGTGCCCACCGGCTTCAGGTTCGTCGGCGCCTCGCGCGATTTCGCGCCGGAGAAGTCCTTGAACAGATGCTTCGGAATGATCATCCCGTTCACGCCGATGAAAGCATCCGCCCAGAACGGCTTCGCCACCGGGAAGATCACCTTCACCGTGAACTGGTCGATCTTCTCGACCTGCACGTCCTTGTAGCTGCCCGACGTCACCGCCGCCGTCGCCGGATCGCGCGCATATTCCCAGTTGAACACCACGTCATCGGCGGTCAACGGTGCCCCGTCGTGGAACTTCACGTTCTGTTTGAGCTTCCATGTCACCGACTTGCCGTCGGCCGCCAGCCCGCCATTCTCCCGCGTCGGAATCTCGGCCGCCAGGATCGGCACCAGGTTCCCCTCCGGGTCCCAGGCCGCCAGCGGCTCATAGAACACCCGCGAGCCGTCCTGGTCTTTCGTTCCCGTCGCGAAATGCGGGTTCAGCAGCGTCGGCCCCTGCCACCACAACACCTTGATCGGCCCGCCGCCGCCGCGCTTGGTCGGCTTGTACGGCGTCTTCGGCTGCGCCACCGCAACCCCGCTGCTCATCAGCAGCTGCGTCGCCACCGGTGCGGCCAGGCCCACACCCATCAGCCGCTGCACGAAGTCGCGCCGCGACAAGCTGCCATCTTTGACGCGGCCGATTAGGCCGCGAAGATCACGTTCTTTCATCGTAAATTCCCTGTACTCGCATAAGCCCGCGCCCTCGTTGACCGATGGAACACGGCGTTTTTGTCGTCACCCAGCTGTCATCTGAAGCCGGAACCGGCGTGCCTGTCAAAGCATTCTTCGCGGCAGCCCGAGGCCGCAACGAACGCGGCTTGGCCCAATCCCCCGCCCCCCTGTAGGCTCCGCCCACCAGCCGAGGAATCCCGCCATGACCGCCCTGCCCCGCATCCTGCTCTGGACTGACACGCCGGCCGCCTACCAGCAGGCCATCGCCGACGCCGGCCTCAGCAGCCGCATCGCCGTCGAAACCCTCCCCCGCGGCGAAACCCCGTCCGACGACCAATGCGCCGAAGTCGAAGCCATCCTCGCCTGGGGCGCCCCCGCCGGTGTCCTCCCCCGCATGAAAAAACTCCGCTGGGCCCAGTCGCTCACCGCCGGCGTCGAAGGCTGGCTCGCGCTGCCCGACCTGCCCGCCACCCTCACCCTCACATGCGCCCGCGGCACCCACCGCGAGTCCATGGCCGAGAACATCCTCGGCGCCCTCTTCCACATCGCCAAACCCTACGCCGCCATCGCCGAGAGCCAGAAGACCTCCAGCTGGACCCGCCGCATGGCCACCCCCCTCTCCGGTAAGACCCTCGGCATCCTCGGCCTCGGCGCCATCGGCCAACAACTCGCCACCATGGCCAGCGCCATCGGCATGCGCGTCATCGGCACCCGCCGCGGCACCGCCCCCGTCCCCGGCGCCACCGTCTACCCGCCCGCGGAGACGAACACCGTCCTCGCCCAGTCCGACTTCCTCGTCCTCCTCCTCCCCGCCACCGCCGAGACCGACAACTTCATCAACGCCGCCCGCCTCGCCCACATGAAACCCACCGCCTGGCTGCTCAATTTCGGCCGCGGCCACCTCATCAACGACGCCGACCTCATCGCCGCCACCACTAACAAAACCATCGCCGGCGCCATCCTCGACGTCTTCCGCCAGGAACCCCTCCCCACCAGCCATACCTTCTGGACCACCCACGGCATCATGGTCCTCCCCCACATCGGCGGCGGCCACCCCCACCGCGACACCGTCGTCGCCCAACTCTTCACCGACAACCTCACCCGCTTCCTCGACGGCCAACCGCTACGAGAACTGGTGGATCGAGCGGCGGGGTACTGAGGAAGACGAGCAAGGTCTTCTTTTTCTGAAGAAAAAGAAGCAAAAAGACTTCAGACGCGCAGCGCAGCGAAGCGGCGACGAAAGCGACAGCGGTTCTCCTTAGAGCGCGATCGCTTGAGGCCAGCCGGTCAGAAAGCGTGAATCGCGCTCTTCTTCAACAGGTTGCTAGATCATGATTGGTTTGACCTAAACCAATCATGATCTAGAACCCCTCGCAGCGGCAGCGGTGCCCTTGCGCCGCGAAAGCGCGCGATAGCGCCCTTCTCCACCACCCCGATCAACGCCTCGCCGGATCCCTCCAGCGGGGCGTTCTCGTTTATGAACTCGCAGGGCGGGTGCAACCCGCCACTGTCCCCCGCCCTCAAAAATACCAACCCCCGCGAGTTTCCTCTTGCCCTTTTAACATGAGTTTGTTATTTATAAAGCCTATCCCCTGCTCCCCAAAGGACCCATGACCCCACCGCCGACACCCCCCAGCGCCCACCCAGGAGCATCGGCCTTCGCCGAAGCCCTGGCGCAGGCCGTCGGCACCGTCGTCATGTACATCTTCCACCGCCTCCACGCCCTCGCCCCCATCGGCATCAACGTCCTCCACCGCATCTCCCGCCCCCACACCCGCATCCAGCGCCTCCTCGCCAGCCTCGCCAACGGCACCTGGAAAGCCCCCCGCGAACGCGCCGCCCGCGCCAAAAAGCAGCCCGACCCCACCGCCGAACCGCGCCCGAAACCCCCTACATCTCCCAGGCCCACGGCTGGCTCGGCACCAAATACGGCTACTTCATCCGCGGCTACTTCGCCGTCGTCGAGCACACCCTCAACAAACCCGAAACCCAATCCCTCCTCGCCGAGCTCCCCCCCGAGGCCCTCAAATCCCTC
>Ga0164297_10001219_pt1 | contig 27827 bp, 27 predicted proteins | sample GEODES058metaG_FD_113539 | JGI IMG/M metagenome (GOLD analysis project Ga0164297, IMG submission 113539) | Dystrophic lake water microbial communities from Trout Bog Lake, Wisconsin, USA - GEODES058 metaG | ecosystem: Environmental > Aquatic > Freshwater > Lake | place: USA: Trout Bog Lake... | reverse complement strand
GGCTTCATCATCCAGCGACAGGCGGCTGACCGGCAGATTGGCCAGCGGACCGTCTTTCATGACCGCGAAGGTGGAGGGCGACTGGGTGTAGGGGCGGGAGAAGTTGATCACATCCATCCGCTTGGGGGTGATGCTCATCGCCGCCATGATGGCGTCAAACTTGCCGGCGTTCAGGCCGGGGATGATGCCATCCCAATCCTGCGCCACCACGTTGCAGGTGACTTTCATCCGTGCGCACAGATCGGCGGCGAGATCGATTTCGAACCCGACCAGCTTGCCGCTGGCGTCGTGCCCGTTATAGGGCATGAAGGCGCCTTCGGTGGCGATGGTGATGGTCTTCCAGTCCTTGGCCGAGGCTTGCGCGGCCAGAGCGAGCGGGGCAACGGCAATGGCGGCCAGCGCCAGCAGGCGGGGTAAGCGGATCATAGCGTCCTCCAGAAAATGCTGGCGGACGCTACGCGACCGAGGGCGATTTGCCTATGCGGTATTTGCGGGCCGCTACTTGTTCTGCCAGTTCGGCTTGCGCTTTTCGGCAAATGCCTTCGGGCCTTCGATGTAATCCGCGCTATCGGCATTGGCCTGTTGGGCCGGATACATGGTGCGCAAGGCAGCGGCGAGGTTTTCTTCTTCCAGCCCGCGATAGACGGCCTGCTTGGAGGCGCGCACCGCCATTGGCGAGCATTCCAGGATTTGCGCCGCCCAGCGTTTGGCGCCGGCTAAAGCCTGGCCGACGGGCACAACTTCATTCACGAAGCCGAGTTCCTTGCCTTCCGCCGCTGGCACACGGCGGCCGGTGAGAATCATGCCCATGGCCAGCTTTTGCGGGATCTGCCGTGGCAGCCGGTGCACGCCCCCTGCCCCGGCGATGAGGCCGACCCGGGGTTCCGGCAGCGCGAACAAGGCGTTTTCCGACGCGACGATAATGTCGCAGGCCAGAGCGATTTCAAAGCCGCCGCCCATCGCCCAGCCATTCACCGCCGCAATCAGCGGCTTGTTGAGGTCCATGCGGTGCGTGAGGCCAGCGAAGCCGCTGGGCTGCCAGGGTTTGCGCTTGCCCGCGGCCTGCACCTTGAGGTCGTTGCCGGCGCAAAAGGCGCGATCGCCGGCGCCGGTGATGATGCCGACCCAGAGATCGTCGCGGGCGGCGAATTCGTTCCAGATCGCGTCAAGCTCGACATGGCAATCGCCATGCAGGGCATTCATCACCTCGGGCCGGTTGAGCGTGACGATACGCAGCCGCCCTTCGTCCTCAACGGTACAGAATTCGTAGGCCATGGTGCGCTCCCCAGTTTTTATGCTGGCAGACTAGGCGGGAATTTCCGATCGGAAAAGGACGCCGTTGACCTGGACGGGGACGTATTCCGGCCTGACCGGAGCGGCAACGGCGGCACATTTCCACGGGCCGGCAGCGATGGGCGCCAATGCGCCGCCGGTGGTGCCGATTACCGGCAGCTAGCCGAATTTCAGCTTAGCTGCTCTGCGGCTTAGTTTTTTTCGGGCAGGCACGCCAAGCCGTCCGCCTTTGCTTTGGCGCAGAAAGCGGCGGCCTGGGCCGGGTCGGCAAAGCCGGCGGTGCGCAGGCGCCAGAAGGTTTTGCCGTCCCGCTCAAATTTGCTGATCGCGGGCTTGTGGCCGGCGAAGAGCGCCGGGGATTTTTTGGCGATCCGGTCCCATTCGGCCTGGGCCGCCGGCTCGGACACCAAAGCGGCGAGTTGAACCGAATGGCCGCCGGCAACGGGGGACGCGACCACCGGGGCGTTGACCGGGGTATTGATTGGGGCAATCACCGATTTGGGGGCGACTGGTTTGGGGGCGGTTGGCGCCACGGCGGCAACGTGCGCTGGGGCCGGCTTGGCGGGCGGTGCCGCGGCATGGGCAACCGGCGGTGGCGCAACCACGGGGGGCGCGGCTACTGGCGCTGCGACGACTGGCGCTGCGACGGCGGGTGCGGTTGCCACCGGGGCTGGCGGCTGGGCCGCGGCAAGGCGGGCGGCCTGGGCGGCGGCTGCCGCCTGAGCGGCTTCCAGCGCCTGCTTTTTCAACGCCGCCGGGGCCGGGGTTTCCGGCGCCGGGGCCAGGGTTTCGGTGCCCGGCTTTTCGTTCGCGCTCAGGGCTTCGTCGCCGCTTTCCATCGCCATGCCACCGGCTTTATCCGGCTTGACCCGCAGCGGACGGCTATCGGCTTCCACCACCGGCACGCCGCTGCCGTGGCGCGAGGTGCTGAAACTGGAGGCAGCGACGATGCCGACCAACACGACGGCGATGCCGCCGGCGACATAGGCCATCTTGCGCGGGTTGGAGGTGCTGGCATCGGTGCGGCGCGGCACCCGGAAGTTGGCATTGACCCCACCGATATCCATCGACGCGCCCGAGGTGGCGCTGGCGAAACGGCCTTGGCCAATATTCAGCTCTTCACGCACAGCATAGCTCCTGCTTTTAGCGCATCTCCTCCACCGGAGTTACGCCCATGACTGCCAGACCGGAGCGAATGACGATCGCTGTTGCTTCCACCAGCGCGACCTTGGCCAAGGTTTCCACCTTGTGATCGGCCTGAAGAAATCGCAGTGCAGCATCGTCGCGGCCCCGGTTCCACAGCATATGAAAGTCGGCCGCTAAATCATAGAGGAAAAACGCGATTCGATGCGGCTCGCGTGCCAGCGCCGCGCTCTCCAGCACCCGTGGCCAGCCGGCGAGGCGGCGGATGAGGGTCAATTCCGCCTCGTGTCCGAGGCTGTCGAGCGGGGTGGCGCGCAGGTTCGCGGCGGCGATCGTTTCTGCGCCGAACATTTCACTGGCCGCCCGCAGCACGCTGCGGCAGCGGGCATGGGCGTATTGCACGTAGAAAACTGGATTTTCCCGTGTTTGCGCAACGGCTTGGGCGATATCGAACTCCATCTGCGCGTCCGATTTCCGGGTTAGCATGGTGAAGCGCACCGCGTCGCGGCCGACCTCGTCGAGCAGGTCGCGCAAAGTAATGAAGGTGCCGGCGCGTTTGGACATGCGGACCGGCTCGCCATCCTTCAGCACATGGACGATCTGGCACAGCACGACATCGAGCCTGGCACCGTTGCCGAGCGCTTTGACCGCCGCCTGCATGCGGGCGACGTAGCCGCCGTGGTCGGCGCCCCAGATGTCGATCATCTCCTGCGCACCGCGGGCAACTTTGTCCGCGTGGTAGGCGATGTCATTGGCGAAATAGGTGTTACTGCCATCGGATTTGCGTAGCGGGCGATCAACGTCGTCGCCGAATTCGGTGGCGCGGAACAGGGTTTGCGGACGGGCTTCCCAGTCCTCCGGCAGTTTGCCTTTCGGCGGCTCCAGCGTGCCCTGGTAGATCAGGCCCTTGTCCTGCAACTGGGTAATGGTGGCTTCGGCCGCGCCGGCCAGAACGAGCGCGCGCTCGGAGCTGAACACATCGAAGACCACGCCGAGTTGGGCCAGATCCTCGCGGATTGAGGCCATCATCATCGTCAGCGCGGTTTCCTGCACCTTGGCGAACCACACGTCCGGGTCTGCGATACCGAGGCTGGCGGTGGCCAGGGTAGCGCCGTGGGCGGCGGCCAATGCTTCGCCAACCGGGATGAGATACTCGCCGCGATATTGCAGGCCGCCAGGGACCTGGGCCGAGAACGCCTCCTCTGTCAGCGGGGTGCCGATGGTTTGCAGGTAGCGCCAATAGGCCGCCCAGGCCAAGGCGGCGACCTGATTGCCGGCGTCGTTGATGTAATATTCCTTGGTGACGTCGTAGCCGGCGCGGGAGAGCAGATTGGCCAGCGCATCGCCCACCACGGCGCCACGGCAATGGCCGATATGCATCGGGCCGGTCGGGTTGGCGGAGACGTATTCGACGTTGACGCGGCGGTGCTGGCCGGCGGCGCTGTTCCCAAACGCCTCTCCGGCTTGCAGGATGGCGGGCAGTTCGGCGCGCCAGGTGGCGGGGTGCAGGCGCAGGTTGACGAAGCCAGGGCCAGCCGGGGTGGCTTCCGCCACCGCCGCGTTCGCCGCCAGCAAGGCGGAAAGTTCGCCGGCGATCTCCTGCGGTTTGCGACGGGCGTGTTTGGCGGCCAGCAAGGCGGCGTTGGTGGCCATGTCGCCATGGGCCGGGTCGCGCGTTGGGGTGACTTCCACCCGGGCGGCGATGTCGGCCGGCAGGTCTGCCACCACGGTTTGCAGAGCGGCGAGCACGTGCGTCCGCAGGTCAGCGAAGATGTTATGCGTCATATCGGTTGGGTACCTGTCAGCCTGAAACGGAGATATCGGTCAGCCGCAAATGTTCGTCCATCGCGTAGCGGTCGGTCATGCCGGCGATGTAGTCCACCACCACACCGGCGGTGTGCTTGGCATCCGCCCCGCCGCCGGCGCGCTTGCCCCAGTCATCCGGCAGCAACGCCGGGTTGGCGTGCAGGATGGCGAACATCTCGCCGGTGGTGCGGCGGGCCTTGTGGTGCATGCGGGCCTGGCGCCAGTGGCGATACATGCGGGCGTAGAGGAATTCCTTGATCACCCGATTGGCCTCGGCAAGCGGATCGCTGAAGGCGATGACCGGGGCGGAGTGGTGGCGGATCGCCGCGGCATCGCGCGGCGCCAAGGCTGCGATGCGGCGGCGGCTTTCGGCCACCACATCGGTGATCAGCGCGTTGATGACCCGGCGGTTCATTTCATGCCGCAGGCGCGGGATCGGCACGTCGAAGCTCGCATGGCGGGCGGCGGTCAGGGCATCGCCCACCACCGGCAGATGGCCGATATCGCCGAAGCCGAACAGGCCGGCGCGCAGGCCGTCATCGAGGTCGTGGCTGTGATAGGCGATATCGTCCGCCAGCGCCGCCACCTGCGCTTCCGCCGAGGCATGGGTGTGCAGTTCGAGCGGGTGGATGGCGTCGTATTCAATGAAATAGGCGCTTGGCCGGTGTAGCGGGCCGTTATGCTTGGCCAGCCCCTCCAGCGTTTCCCAGGTCAGGTTCAGCCCGTCGAACGCGGCGTAGCGGGCTTCCATATGGGTGACCACGCGCAGGCTCTGGGCGTTATGGTCGAAGCCGCCATAGGGTTTCATGGCAATCGCCAGCGCATCTTCCCCAGCATGGCCGAACGGCGGATGGCCGAGATCGTGCGCCAGCGCCAGCGCCTCGGTTAGGTCTTCATCGAGCTGCAATTCGCGGGCAATCGAGCGGGCGATCTGGGCGACTTCGATGCTGTGGGTCAGGCGGGTGCGGTAGAAATCGCCCTCGTGATTGACGAAGACCTGGGTTTTGTATTGCAGTTTGCGGAAGGCGGAGCTGTGGATAATCCGGTCCCGGTCGCGCTGCCAGGGGCTGCGCGTGGGGGATTCCGGCTCCGGATACAGCCTGCCGCGCGAGGTTTCCGCGCGGACAGCCCACGGCGCATGAAGGCTGGGTGCGTGTTGCATGACGTTGTTGGGATACACGCTGCACGCTCACCCTTCAATGTTTGCCGCAGCGCCCCTATATTGCATGCATGCCCCATGACATCGCCCCCCCCTTCCGCCTGACCGACCGTGCCGCCGCCCGTATCGCCGCGATTGTGGCGGCAGAGGGCGGCGATCAGGCCCTGCGCGTGGCCGTGCTGGCCGGCGGGTGCAGCGGGTTTCAGTATAAGTTCGAACTTGACCGCAATCGCGCCGAGGATGACGTGGTGATCGGCGATGCGGCGGCAAAGGTGTTTATCGACCCGGCGAGCCTGGACCTGCTCGCGGGCGCCGAACTGGATTACACCGATAGTTTGATGGGGGCGCATTTTGCGGTGAAGAACCCCAATGCCAGCTCGGCCTGCGGCTGCGGCACCAGTTTTTCGGTCGATTAACCCCGGTGCGCATCGCTACCTGGAACGTCAATTCCGTCCGTCAGCGCGCCGAGCATGTGCGGGACTGGCTCGGCCGGGTGCAGCCGGATGTGCTGCTGTTGCAGGAACTGAAATGCGAGGAGGCGGTCTTTCCGGCCGCCGCCTTCGCTGAGCTTGGGTATTCCTCCGTTGTGGTCGGGCAAAAGGCCTATAACGGGGTTGCCGCCTTGTGCCGGGTGCCGTTTGAGGTGGTGCATCGCAAGCTGCCCGGGCTGCCAGAGGATGACGCCCAGGCACGCTATATCGAGCTGCGCGTAGGCGCGCTGACGGTGATCGGGATTTACCTGCCGAACGGCAATTCCGGCGGCGATACGGGCTACGCCTATAAGCTGGCCTGGATGGACGCGCTGACCGCACGGGTACGGGCGCTGCTGGCTGACGATGCGGACGTGGTGCTGACCGGCGATTTCAACGTCGCCCCGACCGATGTGGATTACGCCAAGGGCGCGCTGTCGGCGGATGACGCGCTCGTGCGGCCGGAAACGCGGGCGCGGTTTCGCCAGTTGCTATGGTCGGGCATGACGGATGCGATCCGCGCGTTGGTGCCGGAGGGGCCGGTTTACACCTTCTGGGATTATCAATCCGCCGCCTGGCAGCGCGATAGCGGCTTGCGCATTGACCATTTTCTGCTCTCGCCGGCGGTGGCGGAGCGGCTGAAATCGTGCCGGCCGGACAAGGACGAGCGCGGCAAAATGCAGCCATCCGACCATGTGCCGGTGGTGCTGGATCTGGCGGGCTAGGCCAGCAGCGCCACTGCCTGATGCAGCGGCACTTTGCCGCCATCGAGCAGGGCCTCCGCCATCGCCTCCCCTGCCCCGCTCAGTGCGAACGGGTCCGGCGTTTGCAACCGGTGTTCGACCACCAGTTTAGACTGCAGCAAGCGCCGTGCGTCACCGCTGGTCGCGTGGATTTGCACCCCTTCCCAGGCCAGGGTGACGGCGCTGGCAACATGGTAAAGGGTGCTGGTGGCGCGGCGGGCATCGGCTTCATGCGCGGCATCGGCGGCAACCGCGCGGGCGAAGGCGACGGATTTGTCGACCAGGGCGCGCAGGCGGTCGGCCCACGGCTTGGGCACGTCGTCCAGTTTGGTGTGCAGTTCGGCCAGCAAAGCCGCTTCCGCCCCGTGGCGGCCGACGGCGCGGGTGAGCGCGTCCAGCGCCACGATGTTGCCGGTGCCTTCCCAGATCGAGCCGAGATGGGCATCGCGCAGCAGGCGGGCGTTGACGAACTCCTCGACATAGCCAATGCCGCCGCGAAATTCCAACGCATCCCCACACATCTTGCGGGCATCGCGGGTGGAGCGGAATTTCAGCACCGGGGTGAGGATGCGCAGCAGCGTGGCGGCATCCTGGCTGCCGGCCTCGGCGCGGTCCAACGCGGCGGCGGTGGCGAAGCAGAGCGACAGCGCCTGTTCGACCGGCAGCAGCAATTTCAGCAATTGCCGGCGCGCCAAGGGTAAATCGATGATGCGCTTGCCGAACACCACGCGGCCATGGGCCACCGTGAAGGCATCATGCAGCGCCCGGCGCATCAGGGCGGTGGATTTCACCCCGTTGGACAGGCGGGACCAGTTCACCATTTCCGCCATTTGCACGAAGCCGCGATCCAGCCGGCCGATCGGGTAGGCAATGGCGCCGTCGAACTTGATTTCGCCCGAGGCCATCGAGCGGGTGCCGAGTTTATCCTTCAGGCGGACAATGCGGTAATGGTTCGGGCTGCCATCATCGAGGAAGCGTGGCATCAGAAACAGGCCGACGCCGCGGGTGCCCGGCCCCGCCGCTTCCGGCCGGGCCAGTAACGTCACCACCGGGGCATCGGCGTTGGAGCAGAACCATTTTTCGCCGTAGAGGCGGAAATGCTCGCCCTCCGCCACCGCGCGGGTGGTGAGGCGGCCCACGTCGGAGCCGCCTTCCTTCTCGGTCATGAACTGCGCGCCTTGGGTGAGTTTACCCATGTCGGTTTGCGTCAGCCCGTCGAGATACTTCGCCTTCAGCGCCGCATCGCCATAGCGCGATAGCAGCATCGCCGCGCCATCGGTGACGTTGATCGGGCAGCCCAGGCCAAACTCGGCCTGGTTGAACAAATAGGTGAAGGCGTGTTTGGCCGCGGCGGGATAGGTGTCCGGCCAGCCCAGAATACCCTTGCGATGCGACATCGCATGGATGCCGAACGTGCCGAACGCGGCCTGTTCCAATTCCCGATATGCCGGGTGGTATTCGATACTCTGGATGTCGCGGCCGAACTTGTCGCGGTGGTGCAACACCGGCGTATGGCGGTCGCTGATGCGCGCGCATTCATCCAGTCGCCCGCCGGCCATCCCGCCAAGCCGGTCCAGATGCGGGTCGATATGCGCCACCAGATCAGCCGGCAGATAGAGCGCCAGCAGATCGCGCAGCGAAGGGTCGTTGCGATAGAAATTCTGGCCGGTGGTATCGGGGGCAATCGCGGTCATTGCGGGCGCTTTTTGATGAGGTAGCGTTGCTTGCCGTCCAGCACCAGCTCGCCCTTTTGGTTGTGCACCGTGCTGGCAAGCCCGATGACGCCGGTGCTGCGGTTTGGCGCGATTTCGGCTACTTCCAGCGCGCCATAAAGCGTATCGCCGACATAGACCGGGGCGAGAAAGCGGCTGGACTGGTCGAGGAAGCCGAGCAGGCTGTCTTCCACCATGAAGGGGAACATCCCGGCGCCGGCGGCGGTTTGGATCAGCACCTGATAGCCGTGCGCCAACATATGCGGCATGCCCCGGGCACGGCAGAACTCGACATCATAATGGATCGGGTGGTTATCGCCGCTCGCAGCCTGGAATGCGAGAAACAGCGCCTCTGTCATGGTGCGGCTGGGCAGCAGGAAACGCTCACCGAGGCTGAAATCCTCAAACCAGCGCTGGGCGGCCAGCCGGTGCTGGCTGGGATCAAAGGCCATGTTTTTGCGCCCGGCGGGCTGCGGCGCCGGCGAGGAAATGGCCGAGGGCCTGTTTGGGTTCATCGGTGTCGAAGGCGGAGGCGAAGCAGTCGATCCCGGCGGCAATCGCCTCGGCCAGCGGCAGCTTTTCCCAACGGCGGATCAGCGCCTTTTGCAGCCGCACCGCGCGCGGGGTGCTGGTGAGCAATTTGGCCAGCCAGTCTTCCAAGGCCGCCTCCAGTTCGGGTTGCGGCACCACTTTTTCCACCAGCCGGTATTCCAGCGCCCGTTGGGCGGAGAAGTTTTCGCCAAGCAGCAGCATTTCCCGCGTGTTGCCCCAGCCGACCAGACCGGGCAGCAAAGCGGCCTCCACCACGCTGGGAATGCCGAGTTTCACCTCCGGCATGCCAAACAATGCCGCGTCGCCAGCCAGTCGCAAATCGCAGGCCGCCGCCAGTTCCATCCCAGCGCCGAAGCAAAAGCCTTGCACCACGGCGATGACCGGCACCGGGCAGGTGCGCACGGCATCACAGCATTGGTGCACGCGGGTGATGAAGGCGCGCGCCTGGGCCGGGGTTTCAATCGCCCCCATCTCCCCGATATCCGCGCCGCCGACGAAGCTGCGCGGCCCGGCACCGGTCAGCACCACCGCGCGCAAGGCCTCATCCTGCGCGAGTGGGGCGAAGGTGGCGACGAACTGCGCCATCACAGCCGAGTTCATCGCGTTCAGCTTGTGCGGGTTGTTGATGGTCACGCGGGCGATGCGGCCATCCGGCCGGTCTTCCACGGCCAGCAATACCAGAGCGTCGTCGGTCATCGCGGAGGGTCCTAAGCCAGAATGAAATCGCGTAGTAGCGCGAACGCCCGTTGCCCGGCATCGGCGGTGACGCCATGGCCGCAATTGGCGAAGCGTTCAAAGCGCACCAGGGCCGGCGGCAGGCTGGCGGCGATCACCTCGGAAAACGCAATCGGGGTGATCGGGTCGGCATCGCCAGCCATGACCAGGGTTGGGCAGGCGATGCGGGCCAGATCGGCGCGGAAATCCATGGTGTCGGTTTTGAAGACCATCGCCACGGCATCGCGCTGCACGCTGCGCAGGCGGCTATCGGGGTCTGGGTTGGGCTGGGTGTTGTAGAGCGGATGGCAGACGCGGATGTATTCGCGGCGGATCTCCGGCGTTGGCCGCAGCCAGCGTGCCTCCGCCAGGGCGCGCGCATCCGGGCCACCGATGCGTTCAAAGGCTTCGAACACCGCCGGCAAATCCATACGGGCCGCCGTGCTGCTCAACACCAGTTTGCCGGGATGATCGGGGTGACGCGTGGCATAGGATTGCGCCACGAAGCCGCCGAAGGAGACGCCATAGACGATGGGTTTGACGATGCCGAGCGCATCGCAAAACCCGCGCACATCGTCGCCCCATTGCGCCAGGTTCCAATTGGCCGGATCGCCGTACTCGCTGCGGCCATTGCCGCGATGGTCGAGATAGATGATCTGACAAATATCGGCGAGGACGGAGAACGCCGGTTTGAAGGCGGAATGGTCGAAGCCCGGCCCGCCATGCAGCAGCACCAACGTTGGCTTTTGCCGCATGGTGGGGCCATCCGGCACCAGGCCGGCGCCCTCGACATCGAAATACAGGCTGGCGCCATTGACGGTGATGTGCACGTTATTTTTTCACTCCAAGGCCGCGCATGAACCGGTCGCGCAATTGCGGCGGGTCGCGCTCGGTCTGCCCGTACGGCTTCTGCTCATCGGTGCGCACGCCAACCAGAAAGGGGCCGGGCTCGGTCAGCGCCTGATCCATCAGCGCCTCGAAATGTGCCTCATCGGTGGCCCAGGCGGCGTTGGCCAGACCGGCGCCGCGGGCGATGGCGACGACATCGGTGCCCATGCCGGTGGCGGTCGGCTGGCCGCCGGTGATCTGATAGATGCCATTATCCATGATGATGATGGCGAGGTTGCGGACTTTTTGGTTTGCAACGGTGGCCAGACAGCCGAGTTGCATCAGAATGGAGCCATCGCCCTCCAAGGCGAACACTTTACGGTCTGGCTGCGCCAAGGCCACCCCCATGGCGATGGGTACGGCGAGGCCCATGCTGCCGAGCATGTAGAAATTCTGCGGCCGGCGCCCGGAGGCCCATAAATCCCAGTTGGTGTGGCCAATGCCGCCGATAACGGCTTCGTCGTGTTGCAGCTTGGCAACCAGACGCTTGGTGATATCGAACCGGCCCATCACTTTGGCCTGATCGCGGGTGGTGGCGGCGTTGTTCATGGCGCTTTCCCCCCGGTCAGCAAGGGCGATAAAATCAGGCAGGCAGGTTGCTGGGTGGTAACGGCCTGGCGGATGGTACGGTCGAGGATGAACTCCGCCTCATCGAGCCGGCTCATCGTGTGGTGCTCCATGCCCATCGCATCCAGCACCGGGCGCATGGTGCGGGCGACGGTAGCCTGGCCGACGTTGAATTCGCCCAGCGTGCCGCGTTCGGAGACCATCATCAGCACCGGGATTTGATAGGGCAGCGCCAGAGAGGCGATGGCGTTCGGCAGCGTGGCGAAGCCGGAGGTCTGCATCAGCACGATGCCGCGCATGCCGCCCATCCAGGCGCCGGCGACGATGCCCAATGCCTCCTCCTCCCGCGCGGTGACGAAGGCGTGGAAGTAGGGATCGGCGTGGATGGCTTTGATCAGCGGGTTGAGCACGTTGTCTGGCACGTAGGTGATCAGTTTCACCTCATTGCGCTTCAGCACATCGCGGACAATTTCCCACCAGGTGGTCATGGGCGCAGTTCCGGGATGACCCAGAGTGGATCCTGCCCGCGGGCGACGCGCTGGACGTTGTCGAAGGCGTTGCGGAAGCGTTTCGCGCGGTTTTCAAACGTCGGGCCGGCGAGATGCGGCGTGAGGATGACGTTTTCCATGCTGAACAGCGGATTGTCGGCCGGGGGTGGTTCCTTGTCGAACACATCAAGCCCGGCGCCGGCGATCTGGCCATCTTGCAGCGCCTGGATCAGTGCGGCTTCATCGACCACCGGGCCACGGCAGGTGTTGATGAGGTACGCGTGGTTTTGCATCAGCCCGAGTTCGCGGGTGCTGATCATGTGCCGGGTGGCAGGCAGCAGCGGCACGTGCAGGGAGACGAGGTCCGAGGTTGCCAGCACCTCATCCATCAGGCGGAAGCGGGCGCCGATGGCGTCCTCCCCATCTTCATTCAGGCGGGCGACATCGTAATACTGCACCCGCATACCAAAGGCCTGGGCGAGGCGGGCGACTTTTTTGCCGATGGTGCCGAGGCCGATAATGCCGAGCATTTTACCCTGCAATTCGAAGACGTGCTTCTCCTGCCAGTCATTGCCACGCCAGATGCCGCTTGCCACCGAGTTGTGCTGCCAGATCAGGCGGCGGCAGACGGCAAGCATCAGCATCAGCGCGTGTTCGGCCACCGCGACGGAATTTGCGCCGCCGTTATTGGCGATCGGCACGCCGGCGCGACGGGCGGCCTCGATGTCGCAGCGATCGTAGCCGGCGCTGAGCAGTTGGATGAGTTTCAGCTTCGGGGCGGCCTGGAAGAACGCGTCGTTCATCGCCGGGTCGCCGAAACCGACGAGGTATTCGGCATCGGCCAGGGCGGCGGTGGTTTCCGGGGTGCCGAGCTTGCCTTCGATCAGGTCGAAGCCGGCGGGCACCATCTCGGGCGCGATTTTTCGGTCGGCGTCGCCGAGGGGGGCGTAGATGATTTTGGGTGCCATGGTGGTCGTTCCTCCGAATTTGGTCGCAGAGTAGCCGTGTCCTACCGGCCCTGAAAGGCGGGCTTGCGTTTTTCCATGAAGGCGCGGCGGCCTTCGACATAATCGGCGCTGGCGAAGCAGGTTTCGACCACCTGATCGCAGAGCGCGCGATCCATCGCCGCCGGGCCTTTGACGATCTCGCCGACGCAGATTTTGACCGCTTTGACGGTGAGTGGGGCGTTTTCGGCGATCATGCCGGCCATGGCGCGGACGGTGGCTTCAAGCTCCGCATGCGGGACGACGCGGTTGACGAGGCCCATGCGGGCGGCTTCGTCGGCGGTGAACTGGCGGGCGGTGAAGAAGATTTCCTTGGCGAAGGAAGGGCCGACGAGGTCGATCAGTACCTGGATGCCGTCCGCACCATAGCCGAGGCCGAGTTTGGCGGCGGGAATGGCGAAGGTTGAGTTGGCGCTGGCGACGCGGAGATCGGTGCCGATGGCGATGCCCATGCCGCCGCCGATGCAAAAGCCATCGATCATGGCGATGGTGGGTTTGGTGGTTTGCTTCAGCCGGCGTTGCGCCTCGCCGGCCACGGCTTCATAGGCGGCGACTTGCTCTGGGGTGGCGCGCACCCGCTCAAACTCCGATATATCGGCGCCCGAGACGAACGCCTGCCCGCCGGTGCCGCGCAGCACGATCACGCGCACGGCGGGATCGGCTTCCAGCGCGTCCATGATGGTGGGGATGGCTTGCCACATGTCCAGGCTGACGGCGTTGCGGCGTTCGGGGTGGTTGAAAATGACCCAGCCAATGCCGGCTTCGATGCCGCCGATCATTTTGGGGGTGGCCAGCGGAATGGTTTGCATAAGCGGCGCTCCTGGCGGCGGGGTCAGATGGGGGCCGGCACCACACGGGTGACGAATTCGGCCGGGCTGGTGACTTCCAGCATTTCGACATCATCGCTGTGGCGGACTTCGCGGTGGCGGATTTGCGGTGGTTGGAAAACGCTGGAACCGGCTTCGAGGCGGACATGGCCGATGTCTTCATACTCGAATTCGACCCAGCCTTTCAGCACGTAGACGAACTGAAACTCCAGCTCGTGCAAGTGCCATTCCGGCTTTGCTCCCTCGCCGGCGACGCCGCGGATGACGTGGGCGCCCAATTTTCCGGCCGTTGCCTCCGGGATGCCCAAATGCCGATATTCGAAGAACGCGCGCAGGCCGCCATCGAAATGGTCGGTTGCGGCGTGATGCACCACGGTTTTGGGCATTGTTTCCCCCAAGTTGAGTTAGGCGGCGGTTTTCTCCGCCTTGAAGTCTTTGATGTCGCGGAAGGTCAGGGTTGGGTTGAGTTCCACCGTGCGTCGCAGCATGAAGGATGAGGTGGCGAGGAAGACCGGGTCGCCATCGACGTCGTCGGCCATGGCTGAGCGGTTGGTGGCGGCGAAACGCTCCAGCGCGAGGCGGTCGCCGCTGATCCAGCGGGCGAGCGAATAGGGCGTTTCCTCGAAGCCGATTTTCACCCCGTATTCGGCCGCCATGCGGGCGAGCAGCACATCCAACTGCAAGCTGCCGACGACGCCGACCATCGGCGGCGCACCATCTTGCGGGCGGAAGAGTTGCACCACGCCTTCCTCGGCCAGTTCCTGCAAGGCCTGGCGGAGCTTTTTCGCTTTCATCGCATCGTCCAGCCGGACGCGGCGGAGGATTTCCGGGGCGAAATAGGGGACGCCGATGAAGTTGATGTCTTCGGCTTCGCTCAGCGTGTCGCCAATGCGCAGCGTGCCGTGGTTGGGGATGCCGACGACGTCGCCGGCGAAGGCTTCCTCCGCTAGTTGGCGGTCTCGGGCGAAGAAGAATTGCGGCGCGTGTAGCGGGATGGTTTTGCCGGTGCGGACCTGCTTGAGCTTCATGCCGCGCACCAGCCGGCCGGAGCAGATGCGGGCGAAGGCGATGCGGTCGCGGTGGTTCGGGTCCATATTAGCCTGGATTTTGAACACCAGCGCGGTCAGGCCGGGCTCGGAGGCATCGACCACGCGGCTGTCGGCCGGTTGGGCGCGCGGTTTGGGGCCATATTCCGCGAGGCCGTCCAGCAGGTCCGAGACGCCGATTTCCTTGATGGCGCTGCCGAAATAGACCGGGGTGAGATGGCCGGCGGCAAAGCTTTCGACGTCGAACTCCGGCAACGCGGCGTGGACGAGTTCCATCTCCTCGTTCAGCGCGATCATCCGGTCGTCGGATTGCGGCAGATTTTCCGAGAGGTGGTAGGTGCGCTTGCGCACGTCGTAGGTGCCAACGAAGGTGCCGGCGCGGCCGACGGGCCAGGTGACCGGGGCGCAGTCCAGCGCCAAGCCGGAGGAGACTTCATCGAGCAGGGCGAACACGTCCTGGCATTCACGGTCCATCTTGTTGATGAAGGTGATGATCGGAATGTCGCGCAGGCGGCAGATTTCGAACAATTTGCGGGTGCGCGCCTCGATGCCCTTGGCGGCGTCGATCACCATCACCGCCGCATCGACCGCGGTCAGGGTGCGGTAGGTGTCTTCGGAGAAGTCTTCATGGCCGGGGGTGTCGAGCAGGTTGAAGACGCAATCGGCGTATTCGAAGGTCATCACCGAGGTGACGACGGAAATGCCGCGGTCGCGTTCGATGCCCATCCAGTCCGAGCGGGTGCGGCGGCGTTCGCCTTTGGCGCGGACGTTACCGGCCAGCTGAATGGCACCACCGGCGCGCAGCAGGCGCTCGGTCAGGGTGGTTTTGCCGGCATCGGGATGGGAGATGATCGCGAAGGTGCGGCGCCGCGCGATTTCGGTGGCCGCGTGCGCGGCGATAGGATCAGTCGTCATGCGGCACGTCTATAGTCTCTGGCGGCGGGATTGGGTATCCCCGCCGCCAGCATTCTACGCGGGATTAGTGAACGTTGACCCAGCGCATCGGGATGGTGTTGTCGGCGGGCTGAACGAGGTCGATGTTCTTGCGGGTTGCCCAGGTCAGGCCCTGCTGGTGCAGGGGGATGTAGGGCAGTTCGGCCTGCACGATTTTGGTCACTTCATCGATCTGGGCCTGGCGCTTGGCCGGGTCGATTTCCTGGTTGATCATGCCGATCAGGGTATCGACGCGGGCGTTGGAATAGCCCGTGACGTTGCCAACCGACAGCTTCAGGCTGCGCGAGGCGATGTGATCGCCGATCACGTTCGCCGCATCGTAGGTCGAAGGCGTCCAGCCCAGCATGTAGAAGCTGGTTTTATAGCCGGGATAAGCGATGTCGGCGAAGAACTTCACCTTTGTGCGGGAATACACTTCAACCTTGACGTTGATGCGCGCCAGCATGGAAGAAATGGCGGTGCAGATGGCTTCGTCGGCAATGTAGCGATCGTTCGAGCAATCCAGGGTGACGGTGAAACCGTCCTTGTAGCCGGCTTCCTCGAGCAGCTTTTTCGCGGCGGGGATATCGACCTTCGGGCGAACGTCCAGCGCCTTGTTGTAGCCGTTCACGCCATTGGCCCACATTTCGAACAGCGGGAAGCCCTGGCCGCGCATGACGCGCTTGGTGATCGCATCGGTGTCGATGGCGAGCAGGAAGGCCTTACGAACGCGCAGATCCTTGAACGGGTTTTTGCCCTTCACCGAGGAGAACAGCAACTCGTCGCGGTCCACGTCCATGCCCAGATAGATCGTGCGCAGTTCCGGGCCTTGCAGCACCTTGATGCCTTCGGCGGCCTTCAGGCGTTCGATATCCTGCGGCGGCACGGAGTAGATCATATCCATCTCGCCCGACAGCAGGGCGGCCACGCGGGTCGCAGCGTTGGAAATGACGTTGAATTCCGAGCGATCCAGATTGTGTTCCGGCTTGTCCCACCAGCCCGGGTTCTTTTCCAGCACTGACTTACGATCCGCTTCGCGGGAAGCGAGTTTGAACGGGCCGGTGCCCATGGCGTTGCGTAGGGCAAAGTTCTCGCCGGTTCCGATCACGACCGGTTCGGCGGAGTTGTTGGCCTCCATCCAATGCTTGGGCAACATCGGCCAGTTGGTGAATTCCTGCGGCAGGATCGGGTCTGGCGCTTTGGTTTCGAACTCGACCGTCAGGTCATCGATTTTGCGCACTTCCTTGACGGCGGCGACGTTACCGCTGGTCTGCGAGGTTTTCGAGGTGATGCGCTTGAAGGAGAACACCACGTCGTCCGCGGTAAAGGCCTGGCCGTCCTGCCATTTCACGTTCGGGCGCAGCTTGAAAGTCCACACCGTCGGGCTGGTCTGCTTGTAGCTGACCGCCAAACCCGGCTCGACTTCCAGCTTTTTATTACGGCGCACCAGCGGCTCGTAAATATTGCCCAGGAAGGAGTTTTGCACGGTTTCGTCAAGCGTGTTCGGGTCCATGGCCCGCACGTCGCCGTCGTTCGCCCATTTGAAGGTCACCGCCTGCGCCGGCACGGCGGCGAGGAGTGCGACGGACGCGGCAAAGCCTAGTAGATATTTCTTCATTGGTCTCTCCGGATCAAGGATGACGTGACTGTAGCGTTAAACCTCTCTACCGCAAGGCTAATTTGCAGCGAGCGCATCGCTCGGGCGGATATCGCCGACATGGATGCCGTTCCAGTTGGTCAGACGCGGGCGGGCGAGTTCGGCCAGCACCGGGGTGGGGCCGGCATTGCCGGGCAGGAAACGCTCAATCATCGCCGCGGTGACGAGTTGGGCGGCGCGGCCGGCGCCGTCGTCACACTTGACGGCGATGCCCAGGCCAAGTTCGGGGATGGCACCGCAGAAGACGCCCTCGGCGCCGGATTTGACGAACACGCGGGCGCCGAGTTCGGTCATCAGACGGGTATCGAAACGGCCGGTGCCGGCGACCATTTCCGGGTGGGCGGCTACCGCGGCGCGGATGCGGGCGGCGGCGCGGGCGCGGTCGGCGGACATGCCCTGCCCGGCTCCGAAGCGGGCGAAGGCAAGCGCGAGGGCGCGCAGCGGCACGGCATAGGTGGGAATGGAACAGCCATCGACGGCGATGTTGCTGTCATCGAGCGTGGCCGATGTCATATCCGCCAGGGCCGCAGTGATCTGGCGCATGGTGGGGTGATCGGGTTTGACATAGCCGGTCGGATCGTCCCCACGGTCGCAGGCGAGGCAGATGAAGCCGCTATGCTTGCCCGAGCAGTTGTTGTGCAGCGCCGAGGGTTTGGCGCCAGTGGCGGCCAAAGCGTAGGCGGCGGGCTCGTAGCCGGGCCAATGGCTGCCGCATTCCAGCACGGCTTCATCGCGACCGGCTTTGCGCAGCATGGATTGCGCGGCGGCGACGTGAAAGGCCTCGCCATTATGCGACGAGCAGGCGAAGGCGATTTCGGCTTCCGTCAGGCCGAGACGGTCGGCCGCGCCCGATTCGACCATCGGCAACGCCAGCAGCGCCTTGACGGCGGAGCGCGGGTAGACGGCCTGATCGATATCGCCGGCGGCAAAGGCGACGGCGCCGGCGGCATCCAGCACCACGACAGCGCCGCGATGGGTGGATTCGACGCGTGCAGCGCGGGTGACTTCGACAAGGATGGGATCCATGGGACGGCTCGCTATTGTTTTGCCAGCCATAGCGCAGGCTTGGGGGGCGTCGCCAGCCCAGTTGCGACGCAAAACGCGGCCCAGGGGTGCCCCTGGGCCGCGCGATGGCGGAAAGCTCGTGGTGCGATTAGAACTCGAAGCCTATTTTCGCGCGCACCTGGTGACGCTCAAAGTCGCTGAGGTTGAGGCCGTTGGAGACCCCGACCTCGCGGCCGGTGACCTGCATCGACCAGGACAGCGAGGCCCAGGCGTTGTGCGAAATCTGCACGTAGGCGCTCGGGCCGGCGAAGACGGCATCGCCGAGGAAATGGTCCGCCGCCGAGCCTTCATAGGCGCGGGCGTAGCGGACCTGGCCGCCGACGAATACGTTGGGCAGCACGGCGTAGGTCAGCGCGCCACCGAGGCCGAGCGTGGTACCATTGGCCCATGCCGAGGCGCCGGTTTCCTTGCCGTGCTCGTAGCCATGGGTCAGGTTGATGGCGGCGAACAGCTTGTTGGGCACCACGGCGGTATCGATGCTCAGCACATCCTCGACCGAAAGCACGCTAGCCTGCTTGCCGCTGCGCTGGTCCACATTCTGCCAGCCCGGTGCGACCGAAAGGGTAACGCCAACCGGCGCGTGCGCGCGGTCCAGCAGGCGCAAGCGGAGTTCACCGGACACGCCACCGGGGAATGCGGTGCGGCTGGTGTCTTCCAGGCCATCGACATTTTTGACCGAATGCGACGAGGCCAGAGCGGAAAGCGAAACCGAGAAGATGCTGTTGACGCCGTAGCTGACGCCAAGGTTTTCGCCGAGAGCGGTGTAGTTGCCACCGCGTTTGCCAAGACGGGCCGAGGTGTCCGACGTGATCTCGAGCGCACCGGCTGGCAGCAGGTCCGAGCCGGCGAGAACGCCGAACAGATTTTCGCTGTTCACACCGTGGCCGGCGTGATCATCGTGCACGGCGTGCGGGTCTTCGGCGAGGGCATGGCTGGAGACGGTCAGCGCCGTGGCGAGACCGAGAGCGGGCAGCAGATATTTCATTGACGGCGATCCTTGAGCGAGAAAAGCGGCGCTGCCACCGGGTACGGTGGCAGCGAAAGTCGGTGGCAGCGAAAGACGGTGGCAGCGAAAGACGGTGGTTAGGACAGGAAGTCGACGATTCCGGTGTTCAGGTCGTAGCGGGCATAGACAACCTTCAGTTTGCCGTGGTGAATCAACTCGCCGACGATTTCACTTTCCTTGACGATTTTGGCCGCCGTGCGCTTGGCGTTTTCGCGCACCGCGTTATCAACAAAGTCACCAGGTTTGCCTTTGACCGCCTTGGCGGCCGGCACGATGGCGGCGACCATTGGGCCGATGGAGCCCGGCAGCTTGGTGCCTTTTTCCGCAACTTCACACGCCGCTTGCACTGCACCGCAATTCTGGTGGCCGAGCACGACAACCAGCGGGCTGTGCAGATGCTCGGCGCCATATTCGATGGTGCCCATGGTGGCGGTGTCGGCCATGTTGCCGGCGTTGCGGGCGACGAACAGTTCGCCGAGGCCGACGCCACCGAACAGCAACTCCGGTGCGACGCGGCTATCGGCGCAGGTGAGGATGGTGGCCCAGGGCGCCTGCCCTTTGGCGACGCCGGCACGCTGCTTAGCCATATCGGACTCGCAGAGTTGCGGAGCGTTGATGAATTTCTGGTTGCCAGCCTTCAGTCGTGCAAGGGCTTCATCGGGCGAAACGGCGTCGGCCGCGCGCGCGGTGCGCGCTGACAGGCCGGCGCCGACCAGGCCCGCACCCACCAAGCCGGCGGCGGAGAGGGATAGAAAGCCGCGCCGGCGCATTACATTGCATTTTACGCATATGGAATTTATCCTTACGTTTAATTATAATACTGATCGCACTTCAGTATCCATACCGGATATATTATAGGAATAAAAAAATCCAAATATATCAGCGGAAAAAATGTAATATTACAACATAATACATCTAAATTTGACTGCTCCGAGCGTCCGAATTGCAGATGTCGCCTTGCAGGACTAGGGTTTCGTGGCGCCGCGCGGAGGGGCTGCCCCGGGGGAAAATGCCGAATGCAACGCAGTGAAAGCGGGCTGAACCGCGCGCGACCGGCTGCTATTTGACCAATATGGCCAGTTTTATGGTGCCGGCGGGCATTCAGATGGTGTTGCTGCCGTATTTGCTGACCATGGAGTTACACCAGCCGGCGGTGCGGTTTGGCGTCACTCAGATGTTTGGCCAACTGCCGACGCTGTTGTTTCTACTGTTTGGCGGCTGGCTGGCGGACCGGATGGACACGCGGCGCATGCGGTGGCGACCGCAGGCGGTGACCCGGTGGGGGCGGTGATGATGGGGCTAGCGGTGAGCACGGTTGGGGTGCGTTGGCGGTGCTGGTGCCGGTGGCGGGCGTAACGATAACCACGCTTGCCGTGGTGGCAACACATGCGGTGTGGCGGGTGCGGTCGCGGAGTGTTTAATCGCGCTGGCCGTTGGCGGGGGAATTTTTCGGATTGATCCTGGTGGATCACCGGCGCGATCAGCGCCATGCATAGCGGTCAGGATAAAGCGGTTGTTCCAGCGCCGTGCGCGGAACCATGGATGGCGATGACCTGGGCCGCGACATCAGTCCGACAGATAGCGGGATGCGCGAATTGACAAATTGAATAAAATGTCAATAATAAGATAATATATCATAATAGAGATGAAAATGGATCGGTGGCTCAAAGAATTCGCGGCACGATTAGTCGAAATGAGCATCGATTTGACCTTCTCGATTGTTGAGATTGGCGGCCGCCCGCTTGGTGGGCATACCGAGCCGTTTTATCGTCTGCTCGACCTGTTTCCCGGCTCAAGAATCTTGGCATTCGAGCCGGACCAGGCACTGTGTGCTGAGATCAACCGCCAGGGCCGCCCCGGTTTGACGTTTTATCCGACCGCGATTAGCGGCAAGCGCGGCCGGCGGCCGTTTTATCTGACGCGCCATCCGATGTGCGCCTCGCTCTATCGCCCGAATGAGGACCTGATCCGGCTCTATCAGAATTTCGAGGTGGCGTATCTCGATCGGATCGTCGAACTCGACACCATCTCGTTGGATGATTTTGCCAGCGACTTTAAGGTCGAGAAAATCGATTTCATCAAAATCGACATTCAAGGCGCCGAATACGAGGTCTTTGCTGGGGCGGCGCGCGTCTTGAAAAATGTTGTTGCCATTATCTGCGAGGTTGAGTTTATCCCTCATTATGTCGAGCAGAAATTATTCGGCGATATCTGCCAGTTGCTTGAACGCGATGCGTTGATGTTTCATAAATTTTTGGGGCTGGAAGGCCGGACGCTGCGGCCGGTAGTGATGAACAATAATCTGGATTTCGCATCGCAACACATCTGGTCTGATGCGATGTTCATCCGCCACGTGCAGACGATCGGCACGCTATCGAGCACGGAACTGCTGAAGTTGAGCGTGTTCGCGCATCTCTATGGCAGCCCGGATCTTTGCCATTACTGCCTGTCTGCGCACGATCAGAAATTCCAATCCGACCTGTGCACATTGTTTTGGCGGTGCGCCCAATAGGCCGATATTGCCACCGCCCCTGGCGGTTCAGCCCCCGAGGTCCCAGCTACAGCATTGCACCTCCAGCCAACGCGCCAGCAGGTCCGGGCCGTTTGTCAGGCCCCATTGCGCGGCTGCGCGGTTGGCGCGGGCGACGAGAGCGGGGAAATCCGCCACTGCTTCATCCAGCGCCTCGGCAATCGCGGCGACCGAATAGGCGTGAAAGAAGGTGCCGGTGCCAAGTTCGGCCGCTTCCTGCGATGGAGCGCAACCTGAAGGGGCGATGAATGGTATGCCTCCGGCGATGCACTGACTGATGATGCCGGAGGAGCGTTCCGTATAGGGTTCGTATCGCGATGGCCAGATGATGAGGTCGCATGCGCCCATAGCGGCGGCGATATCCTCGACATAAGGCAGCACCGTCAGACGTTTAATTTGCCCCCGCACACTAAACTGCCCGCTGCTGTCTTGCAGGGTAACGTGAAAGCCGCGTTCGAGCAGCAGTTGCACGAGATCCGGCACGATGGACGAGCCGCGTTCAGGCCGTTGGTGGCCGAAAAATCCGATGCGCTGCACCGCTCCGGCGCCGCGCGGTCGGCCTGTGCCGAAATACATGCTGGGCAGGGCGTGCAGATTCAACTCGGGCGAATAGGTGCACAAGCTTGCGCGGACCGAGGCATGGTAGACGCCGACCTTGATATGGGACCTGGCGTGTTGCGCGATGGCGCGGGTTGCCTGCCGCCAGATGACCGGCCCGGCCGGCCGGAACAGGCCCGGCGTGAAGTGCACGCCGCAAATGGTGGGGGTGGGTTCGGCCTGCATAGTACAAGCTAGCAATGCGGATGGCTCAATGGTGGGCCAAAATAGCAAGTCGCAGTCGTGGATCTGTGCCAGATCCGCAGCCGTAAACGCGGCCGCGTTCCGGTAGTCGGCTTCGTTGGGTTTGTCGCCCTGCCAGAACCAATTGTGTGGAATGCGAAAGGTAGGGGTGATGGGAATGGCTTGGCGGTCGGCCTCGTCAAGTAACGCGGCGTCCAACGACCGATTGCCGTGCAATTCAACCGTATGGCCCCGCTGTTGCAGGTGCCTAATCAGGATTTTGGCATCATCCCAATAGTGCCCGACGGACGTGCTGAGATTTGGTTCCAGAATCGCGAGTTTCATCTTGCGTCGCACACCCAGCGATAAGTTTGCCGCAAGCCATCGACTAGACTGATCTTGGGCGACCAGCCTAGCGCGCGCAGCCGCTGGCTGTCGAGCAGTTTGCGCGGGGTGCCATCGGGCTTGGAGGGATCGAAGTCTATGCGCCCTTGGAAGCCGACGAGATCGGCGATCAGTTCGGCCAGTTCGCGTATGGAAACCTCTACGCCACTGCCGACATTGATGTGCATCGCCCCGGAATACTGCCGCAATACATGCACCAGGGCGTCGGCGCAGTCGTCCACATGCAAGAATTCACGGCGCGGGGTGCCGCTGCCCCAGACCGGAAATGCCGCCGCCCCGGCCAATTTGGCTTCGATCGCTTTGCGCAGCAGCGCCGGCACTGCGTGGCTGCTGGCAAGGTCGAAATTATCCGCTGGGCCATAAAGATTGGTCGGCATGGTGGCGATGAAGTCGCAGCCATATTGCTGGCGATAGGCCTGGCAGAGCTTGATGCCGGCGATTTTCGCGACGGCGTAGGCTTCGTTGGTCGGCTCCAACGCGCCGGTGAGCAGCGCTTCCTCGGTGATCGGTTGGGCGGCGAACTTTGGGTAGATGCAACTTGAGCCGACATAAAGCAGCTTTTTCACACCAACGCGCCGTGCAGCTTCTATCACGTTGCTGGCGATCATCAGATTGTCGTAGAGAAAATCCGCCGGGTAGGTGCTGTTCGCGAGGATACCGCCCACCTTTGCCGCGGCCACAATGATCACGTCTGGCCGCGTTCTGTCGACGTAGGCGTGCGCGTCGGCTTGACGGCAGAGATCGACCTCGCGGTGCGGGACGGTCAGAATCTCGCAGTTTTCCGACTGTAAGCGCCGTACGACTGCCGCGCCTAGCATCCCCGAATGCCCCGCGACCCAGATACGTTGACCGGCGAGATCGAACAGCGATTGTGACCGGTTCATGCGCTTCCCCTGCCCCTATGTGAGCGCCGCGATATCCGCATTGACCATCTCCGCCACTAGGTCTGGGAAGGAGGTTTGCGGCCTCCACCCTAATACATTGCGCGCTTTGCTCGCGTCCCCCAGCAGAAAATCGACCTCATTGGCGCGAAAATAGCTTGGGTCTACGTAAACCAGCGCCTTGCCGGTTGCAGCGTCCGTGCCGACTTCTTCAACGCCGTGGCCGTGCCAGATAAGGTTGATGCCAATCCTGGCAAAGGCCAGGGTGGCGAAAGCCCGCACGGTGTGCGACTGGCCGGTGGCCAGTACGTAGTCATCGGGCGTGTCGTGTTGGAGCATCAGCCAAATGCCCGCAACATAATCCCGCGCGTGGCCCCAATCGCGCCGCGCATCGAGATTGCCTAGGTAGAGGCATTCCTGGCGGCCGGAATGGATGGCGGCCACCGCGCGGGTGATTTTGCGGGTGACGAAGGTTTCGCCACGCACCGGGCTTTCGTGATTGAACAAGATGCCGTTGGAGGCGTGGATACCATAGGTGGTGCGATAATTCACCGTCGTCCAGAACGCATACAGCTTCGCCACCGCATAGGGGCTGCGTGGTTGGAAGGGCGTGGTTTCGTTTTGCGGCATGGCGGTCTTGCCGCCATACATTTCCGACGTGCCGGCCTGATAATAGCGGGTTTTGCTGGTCAGGCCGAGAATGCGGATGGCTTCAAGCACCCGAAGTGCGCCGAGTGCGTTGGTTTGCGCGGTGTATTCGGGCAGGTCGAAGCTGACCTTGACATCCGATTGGGCGCCGAGGTTGTAGATTTCATCCGGTTGAATCCGCTGGATTAGTTCAATCAGGTTAGTCGGGTCGTTCAGGTCGCCATAATGCAGCGTGAAGCGTCGGTCGCGCTCATGCGAGTCTTGATACATGTGATCCAGGCGTTGCATGTTGAGTGACGACGAGCGTCGCTTAACGCCGTGAACAATGTAATTTTTTCGAAGCAAAAGATCGGCCATGTAAGATCCATCCTGGCCGGTGACACCAACAATCAATGCTACTTTAGATTTTGTCACATAAAAACTCAATATATAATTGATAATTTAATGTTAAGTACAACGCCAGTGGATTTCTACAGTGCATGTGATTTCTATTCAACTGATGAATGCTGCGACGGCATGCTCGCTGCGACCTTATTGCCAGCGGTGATGGGGCGGCCGCGACCGCGGATTTTGCTTGCATTCGTCGAGTGAATTAGTTATATAAAATAACATGTCAACTACCCCTTCCCTTCCCCCCATTGCCGCGCCCGAGTTGGCGCGGCGGTTTAGGCTGATTATGGCGGGGTTGGCGGCACTGGTGGCGGCGCGGTTTTTGCGAATGCCGCACTATGCGGCGTTGATCGTGCCGTTATGGCACCGGTTACAGCGCGCGGCGCGGCGGTTTGAGCAGGCGGCCACGCGGCCGGAGCGGGCGCGGCGGGTTGCGGCGGTGGTGGCGGGTACGGATGAGGCGGTGCCGGCGGTGCGCAAGCCGCGCCCGGCGGCGGCGCGGTTGCCGGGCGGGCATGGCTGGCTGGTGCGGGTGCTGGGATGGGAGGCGGCGGGGTATATGTGCCAGTTGGAGGCATTGCTGGCCGAGCCATCGATGCAGGCGCTGCTGGCTGAGCGCGCCGGGGTGGCGCGGATTGTCAGGCCGATTGGGCGGATGCTCGGGGTGGGGCCGAAGCTGGTGCGCAAAGCGGCGAAGCGGGCCGCCAGGCTGGTACGCCCAGAGCCACTGCGCGGGCCCGGATTCGATGCCAGGCCCAGACGAACGCGCGCGACCTGGTGGCCGCCTAAGCTCAGTTGGAGCAAAAAATGATGGGGGAGACGCACGCCAATTTCATTACGATATCAAACTAAATAAAATGTTTTCTGCATCGCCCTGTAAAAAGAAGCGCTTCCTGACTGCTCTTTCGCAAAGCAGCCAGGAAGCGACCGCCGATCAGGCGGAAAGCGAAGCCGGCTCGGTCCGATCGCGCTTGACCAGCAATTTGTTCAAAGCATGAACATAGGCGCGCGCGGCGGCGACGATGGTATCGGTATCAGCGCCTTGGCCATCGACCATTTTGCCACCTTCCTCAAGGCGAACGGTCACACGGGCCTGGGCATCCGTGCCGGCGGTGACGGCGCCGACGGAGAACAGGCTCAGCGTCGCCTCATGTGGAAACAGCGACTGGATGGCGTTGAAGGTGGCATCCACCGGGCCATCCCCGGTGGCGGTTGCGGTGACCAGCTGGCCATCGACCTCGAGTTCCATTTCAGCGCGCGGCGGGTGTTTGCTGCCGGCATGCACATCGAGGGAGATGAATTTCACTCGGTCGTGGTCGCGCATGACCTCATCATCGACCAACGCCATGATGTCATCGTCGTAGACGACCTTTTTGCGGTCGGCGAGGTCTTTGAAACGACGGAAGGCGTCGTTCAGTTTGTTGTCGCCGATTTCGCCATAGCCGAGGGTGCGCAGTTTGTCGCGGAAGGCGGCGCGACCGGAGTGCTTGCCCATGACCAGGTTGGAGCGCAGCCAGCCGACGGATTGCGGGGTCATGATTTCATAGGTGCGGGCGTTTTTCAGCACGCCGTCCTGATGGATGCCGCTCTCATGGGCGAAGGCATTGCGGCCGACGATGGCTTTGTTGGGCTGGACGTCGAAGCCGGTGATGGTGGAGAGCAGGCGGGAGGTTTTGAGGATGTTTTCGGTGACGACGCGAGAGGTGCAGCCGGCCGCATCGGGGCGGGTGCGCAGGGTCATCACCACTTCCTCCAGCGCGGCGTTGCCGGCGCGTTCGCCGATGCCGTTGATGGTGCATTCGATCTGGCGGGCGCCGGCTTGCAGGGCGGCGACGGTGTTGGCGACGGCCAGGCCGAGGTCGTTATGGTTGTGGGCGGAGAAGATCACCTTGTCCGCGCCGGGGACGCGGGTGCGCAGCATGGTGAACATGCGATGGATATCGGCGGGCAACGCGTAGCCGACGGTGTCGGGCACGTTGATGGTGTTGGCACCAGCCTTGATGGCGGTTTCCACGGCGCGGCAGAGAAAATCATCATCCGAGCGGGAGCCATCTTCGGCGGACCATTCAACATCGTCGGTATGTTGGCGGGCGAGGCGGACGGAGCCTTCGATGCTTTCCAGCACCTGCTCGCGGGTCATGCGGAGTTTGTGCTCCATATGCAGGTCCGAGGTGGCGATGACGATGTGGACGCGCGGGCGGGCGGCGGATTTGAGCGCCTCGGCGGAGCGCAGGATGTCCGCCGGGTTGGAGCGGGACAGGCTGGCGATGACCGGGGCATTGGGGCGCTGGCCGATGCTGTCACAAATGGCCTTTATGCTCTCAAAATCGCCGATGGAGGCGATGGCGAAGCCTGCTTCGATAACATCGACGCCGAGTTCCATCAGGGCTTCGGCCATGCGGATCTTCTCGTCGAGGTTCATGGAGAAGCCGGGCGACTGTTCGCCATCGCGCAGAGTGGTGTCGAAGATGATGACGCGGCTGTCGTCCAGCTTGCCGAAGCTGGGATGGATGATGCTCATAGTGGCGTTCCCTGGAAGGTAGGTGCGTGCAAGGCGTCAGACGCGGTTCGCGCCTTTTTTCCCCTGAGCAGAACCGCAAGCCGGCGGAGCGACGCTCAGGGGCGAATAAGGAGGAGGAGAAGCGGAAGCAGGGCGCGCGCCGAGGGCCGCGCCGGGGCGCAGGACAAAGGCTCGGGGCTGTGGGCGCCGTGTTGCATAGCGCAGAGGCTAGCCGCCAGCGGCTGGGGATGCAAGCATGTGGGACGTCTAAACCTATCGGGGAAACTCATGTCCGCTATCCGCCACAAGCTCGTCCTGTGCCGCGCCTTGCATCCGACTGCGATGGAGATGATCGCGGGGCGGGACGATATCGACCTGACCGTGCTGACCGATCAGTTCCGCGGGCCGCCGCTGCAGAAGGAGCTGACTGAGGCGATGCGGACGGCGGATGGGGTGATGATCGGGCTGGAGAAGATCACGGAGGCGATGCTGGCCGATGCGCCGGGGTTGCGGGTGATCAGCCGGTTTGGGGTGGGGTTCGACAATCTGGACATCCCCGCTTGCACGAAGCGCAAGGTGCTGGTGGGGGTGGTGAACGGGGCCAATGATTTGTCGGTGGC